>Ga0265313_10000481_pt1 | contig 41874 bp, 38 predicted proteins | sample 4123metaG_FD_203122 | JGI IMG/M metagenome (GOLD analysis project Ga0265313, IMG submission 203122) | Rhizosphere microbial communities from Carex aquatilis grown in University of Washington, Seatle, WA, United States - 4-1-23 metaG | ecosystem: Host-associated > Plants > Roots > Rhizosphere >... | reverse complement strand
CGCGACAGGGAAGGAACGAGGAAGGAAATCATACCCCGGAGCCAAACCGCTCGCGGGAACGAGAGGTCGCGCCTGCCTCTCACCCGCTTTCCCCGCGAAAGCGGGGACCCAGGGACCTGGCGATGTGCATAAGCTCCGGGGACATAAGCTCCGGGGACAAACGCGCCGGCACCCAGCGGACCCCGCAGGAGTTTACCCTCGGGCCGGCCAAAAGCCGGGCCCCTGGGGACGGCGCAATGGCTCGCCCCAATGCAAAAGAAATGTGTCAGCAATTTCAACGCAGGCGACCCGCCTCCCCGGTTGACTCGCCCTCCCCTTTCCCGCCAATCACAGATGGCAAGACGCGCGACAGGAGACCCCCGCCATGACCGATTGGCCCACACACGGCAAGATCGACGGACCGATTGTCATGATCGGCTTCGGCTCCATCGGTAAGGGCACCCTGCCCCTCATCGAGCGCCACTTCCAGTTCGACAAGAAGCGCATGGTCGTCATCGAACCCAACGTGGATGAGAGCCAGATTTTGGCGAACCACGGCGTCCGCCATGTCCACAAGGCGGTGACGCGCGAGAATTACCAGGCTCTGCTGACTCAGCTTCTCACCGCCGGCGGCGGCACCGGCTTCTGCGTCAACCTGTCGGTCGATACGTCCTCGCTCGACATCATGCGCCTCTGCCGCGAGATCGGCGTTCCCTACATCGACACCGTCGTCGAGCCATGGCCCGGCTTTTACTTCGACAAGTCGCTGGGGCCGGATGCGCGCACCAACTATGCGCTCCGCGAAACGGTGCGCGCCGAAAAGGCAAAGAATCCCGGCGGCGCCACGGCTGTCTCGTGCTGCGGCGCCAACCCCGGCATGGTCTCGTGGTTCGTCAAGCAGGCGCTGGTCGATCTCGCCCGCGAAACCAAGCTCGCCGGATTTGCCGAGCCCAAGGCGGATGATCGCGCGGACTGGGCGAAGCTGGCGCAGGCGCTTGGCATCAAGGGCATCCACATCGCCGAACGCGACACCCAGCGCGCCCGCAATCCGAAGAAGATGGGCGTGTTCGTCAACACCTGGTCAGTGGAGGGCTTCCTTTCGGAAGGCATGCAGCCCGCCGAACTCGGTTGGGGCACAAACGAGACGTGGCGGCCGGACAACAGCGGCACGCTCGGCCCCGATGCGCAGGCGATCTATCTGCAGCAGCCCGGTGCCAACACCCGCGTGCGCTCATGGTGCCCGACGCCCGGCGCACAGTACGGCTTCCTCGTCACCCACAACGAAGCAATCTCGATCTCGGATTATCTGACCGTGCGCGACGGCGACAAGGTCGCCTACCGGCCGACCTGCCATTACGCCTACCATCCGTCGAACGACGCGGTCCTGTCGCTGCACGAGCTGTTCGGCCGCGCCGGCCAGATGCAGAAGGAGCATCACATTCTGGGCGAGGAGGAGATCGTCGACGGCATCGACGAACTCGGTGTCCTTCTCTACGGCCACGGCAAGAACGCCTACTGGTATGGCTCGCAGCTCTCCGTCGAGGAGACGCGCCGCATCGCCTCCTACCAGAACGCCACCGGCCTGCAGGTGTCGTCCGCCGTATTGGCGGGCATGGTCTGGGCGCTGGAAAATCCGAACGCCGGCATCGTCGAGGCCGACGAGATGGATTATCGCCGCTGCCTGGAGGTCCAGCGCCCGTACCTCGGGCCGGTGAAGGGCTACTACACCGACTGGACCCCGCTCACCGATCGCCCCGGCTTCTTCCCCGAGGACATCGACCCGAGCGATCCGTGGCAGTTCCGCAACGTCTTGGTGCATTGAGGCGAGGCAGCCGGGACAGCGCGTCTCCTCCGCTCAGCTCTCGGGCTGCTCCGGCTCGTCGGCAGTCCCTTCGGGCTCTGTGTCCAAGGCTGTCCGCGCCGCCGCCTTCCGCCGTTTGAGGTTGGCGCGCAGCGCTTTCGCCAGCCGCTCCTCGCGCGCGTTCCGCTGCGCCGCATGGCGGTCAACGGGTTCGGATGGAGGCTTGTCTTTCCGGTCGGGCATGGCGACCATCCGCATAGCGCGACCACCGCCCTTCTGCAAAAGAAGAAGCCCCGGCGCGAACGCAGGAGCTTCGCTGGAGGGATGCGGCCGGTCGGGGTCAGCCGAGGAAATCGACCGCGCCGGTGTCGAGGTCGTAACGCGCGTAGACCACCTTCAGCTTGTGCTCGTGCACGAACTCCCGGACGATCTCGCTCTTCGCCGTCACTTTCGCCGCGTTCATGCGCGCATTCTCCCGCACCGCGTTGTCGACGAAATCGCCGGGCTTGCCCTTCACCGCCTTCGCGGCGGGCACGATCGAATCGACCATTGCCTTGATCGAGCCAGGCAGCTTGGCGCCCTTGGCCACTACATCACATGCCGCCTGCACGGCGCCGCAATGGCTGTGGCCCATGACCACCACCAGCGGGGAACCCAGGTGCTCGACACCGTATTCGATCGAGCCGAGCACGTCTGTGTCGGCGACGTTGCCGGCGTTGCGGCAGACAAACAGTTCGCCAAGACCCACGCCGCCGAAGACGAGTTCCGGCGAAACGCGGCTGTCGGCGCAGGTGAGGATCGTGGCCCAGGGCGACTGGCCCTTGGCAACCGTCGTGCGGTTATTGACGAGGTCGGCCGCGCAGACTTCCGGCGCGTTGACGAACTTCTGATTGCCGGCCTTCAATTTGGCGATCGCATCATCCGAGCTGACCGACGTCGCGGCGTAACTCCGGCTGAACCCGGCGCCTAGTGTCAGCAGTCCCGCCGCCGCAAGTCCCGATGCCGCAAAACCGAAGAAGTTCCGGCGGCTGTAGCCAGTCGCACATTCAAAGCACATGGATTTGTCGCCTCTGTAGCAAGGCCTGCTCGGCCTCTGGTTGCGTCGGCAACCTGCTCACGACGGCATTACGACTCTATGAATATTGGCTGCAGGAAAACCGCCTGCAATCTTCGCGAGAAAATGTCGACGAAGCGCAAAACCCTATTTCAAATGAAGAGGTTAGCTGGTGCTGCGAGAGAGGATTGAACTCTCGACCTCTCCCTTACCAAGGGAGTGCTCTACCACTGAGCTACCGCAGCCCGAATACGCCCTTTCGGGCGCGCTTACCTGCCACAGGGGCCGGCAGGGTTCAAGCCAAACGGCCGCGATTTCGCGGCCGGAGTCTAGGCTTCGGGCGGAACGACGCCCATTTTCAGGATGAAGTTGGCGTAGAAGCGCCGCTCGCCGGTCTGCACCAGGCAATACGTCTTGCGCGCGATGTCGTAGAACGAGAAGCGCTCGATCGAACCCATCGGCCAGGAGCGCCCTTCGGCGGCATCGATCTCGCGTTGCACCTCCGCCTGAACCGGCGCGACTTCGTCAGGCTTGTCAACGATCTCCATCCGGCGGACAGGCTTGTCGACAAAGGAGTCCAGCGGCATCAGGGAAAGGATCGCGCGAACCGCCCGCGGCGCGGTAACGCTGTCCAGCCTGACAACCCGTCCCATGACCGTGTCGCGTGCTACGGCATCGGCGGGAAAGTTGGCGTCGCACACCGAAATCTCGTCGCCGTGGCCCATCGCCCGCAACGCGTAAAGCAGATCCGGCGTCAGCACCGGATCGATGAATTTGAGCATGTGCCCTCCCGCGGCACCTATGTGCCGCCGTACCGGGCCGCACGGCAAGCCGAAGCAAAAGGCCCGGGCAGTCTATTCGCTGGTCTACTGGCCTACGAGCGGCGGTGCCGTTGGCGCATCGAGCGCCGGGCAGATGTCGCCCTCGTTGATCACGCGCGAGATATCGCGCGAGTCACAATCCTGGGCGGGAGGCAGCAACGGCGTCTCGACCCAATAATAATGATGGCCGCCGCCGGCCTTGCTTTCGGCAGCAACAGCTGACTGGCCGACAGCAAGCGCGGCAACCAGCGTGGCCGCGGCAACAAGGATGAGCTTCATCAAAATGACCTCCTGCACAACGTAACGAAACTACGCCTCAAGTAGGTCCCTGCCAATTGCGGAAAAGCCACGCCGACGCCCTCACTGCTGTGCAGCCACAGGATTCTGAGGCTGCGAGCAACGATACCCTCGCGTATTTCAAATGGAACAGGCATTCCGCATTGACAAGAATACGGAACCGGTATTTCGTTAAGAGGCTCGAACGGCACTGCGCTTGGTGAAAGATGTCGGCGAGCGTCGGGAGGAACGCCGTTGCAAGCCACGCCTACCCTGCGTCTTGCGCTCAACCACATGGTCGCGCCGCAACTTGGCTTGCCCGAATTCTTTTCGTTGGCGGCCGGCCTTGGCATCCGCGACGTCGAAATTCGCAACGACATCAGCGGCAAGCCGATTCTCGATGGCACCGCGCCGGATACGATCCGTGCCGCCGCGGCGAAAGCAGGCGTAACCATCATCACGATCAACGCACTTCAGCGCTTCAACGAATGGAATGCCGCGCGCGAACGCGAGGCCTCTGCTCTTGCCGCCTATGCCGCCGCCGCGGGCGTTACCGGTCTCGTGCTCGTTCCCACCAACGATGGCAGCGGACGTGGCGACGGCGAACGCCAGCGCAACCTCCGCACGGCGCTGCGGAACCTGCGGCCCATTCTGGGCGACTACAGTCTGCTTGGCCTGGTCGAGCCTCTTGGATTTCAGTCCTGCTCCCTTCGCCTCAAGAGCGAAGCTGCGCAGGCGATCGAGGAAGTCGGCGGTGACTTCCGCCTGGTCCACGATACGTTTCACCATCATCTTGCCGGCGAGCCCGCCATCTTTCCGGAGCGCACCGGCCTCGTCCACATTTCGGGTGTCGACGAGCCGCACCTCGAGATCGCCGATATGCGCGACGCACATCGCGTGCTGGTTGGGCCGTCTGATCGCCTCGGCAATATCGAGCAGATGAATGCTCTGCGCGCCGGAGGCTATGCGGGTCCCTTTTCATTCGAGCCCTTCGCGGAAGATCTTCGTACTGCTGCCGAACCCGCGCACGCCATTCGCGAAAGCATGAACTTCATCGCATCGCGGCTCCTGAGCCGGGCGGCCTGAAAGCGCCGGCTTTGTGGAGCGACGCGATGCGAGGAATCCGGACGACGGAAAACGGGCGTGACCGGACGCTCACATGGGAGGAATCGAAAATATGAAAAATCTGGCACTCTCGGCCCTGATGGGCGCTCTGCTCGCCGGCACGATGCTGACGGGTTCTGCCATGGCCGCCAACGTTGGCGTCAGCATGGCCCAGTTCGACGACAACTTCCTGACCGTGCTCAGGAACGGCATGATCGACTACGCCAAGACCCTGAACGGCGTCAGCCTGCAGGTGGAAGACGGCGGCAATGACGTCAACAAGCAGCTCAGCGAAGTACAGAACTTCGTTGCTTCGAAGGTCGACGCGATCGTCGTGAATCCGGTCGATACCAGCGCCACGGCGGCGATCACCAAGCTTGCCTCGGATGCCAACATTCCGCTGGTGTTCGTCAACCGCCAGCCAGCGAATCTCAGCTCGCTTCCGGCCAACGAGGCATTCGTCGGGTCCAATGAAAAGGACTCCGGCACCTTGGAAACGCAGCAGATCTGCAAGCTGCTCAAGGATGCCGGCAAGGGTAGCGGCGCCAACGTCTACGTGATGGAAGGCCAGCTTAACAATCAGGCGGCCGTCCAGCGCACCCAGGACGTCAAGGATGTGATCGCAACACCCGACTGCAGCTTCATCAAGATCATCGACCTGCAGACGGCGAACTGGTCGCGCGATCAGGCCCAGAGCCTGATGTCAAACTGGCTCACCGCCGGCACGCCCTATGACGCCGTTATCTCGAACAACGACGAAATGGCGATCGGCGCGATTCAGGCGATGAAGGCGGCCGGTGTGGATACCAAGAAGGCGATCATTGGCGGCGTTGACGCCACGCAGGACGCGCTCGCCTCCATGAAGGCCGGCGATCTGAAGGTCACCGTGTTTCAGGACGCGGCCGGCCAGGGCAAGGGGGCGCTCGACGCCGCTCTCTCGCTCGCTTCGGGCAAGAAGGTCGATCAGGTCATCTACGTGCCCTTCCAGCTCGTAACGCCGGAGACCATGGACAAGTACATGTCCAAGAACTGATCCGGCGGCTCACGCCGACTGGGGAAAGCGGGCGGGCGGCCCTCTGGCCGCCCGCTTTCCGCCGAAAGGCGTCCCCGATGGGGAGCGACGCAGACGGGCAATCGCCTAGCCGTGCAATTAGGCGCATGATCGACGCCCTGCGATGCCGGGCGCTGACCCCTTGGGAGGAGGGATGGTGATGGCAGAATTGGCCGAGGCGACGAAGAGATCGGCGCCGCCCAGGGCAAAGCGCCCGTGGCCCAGCGAAGTCAACGTCCTGGTCGGCCTCGTCGTCATCATCGCGGTCTTCGAGGCCCTCGGCTGGCTGCTCATCCACCAGAGCTTCATCCTGAATCCGGCCCGCATCCAGATCGTCATTCTTCAGGTTTCGATCGTCGGCATCATCGCCATCGGCGTCACGCAGGTGATCATCACCGGCGGCATCGATCTTTCCTCCGGCTCGGTCGTGGGCGCGACCGCGATGATCGCCATGAGCTTCGCGCAGGTCAGCACATACACGCGCGCGGTTTATCCGGCCCTCACTGACCTGCCTGTCATCGTTCCGGTCGCCGTCGCCCTCGCCTGCGGCCTGCTCGCCGGATTTATCAACGGCGGCATCATCGCCTACACGAAAATTCCGCCGTTCATCGCCACGCTCGGCATGATGGTCAGCGCCCGCGGCGTCGCCGACTGGTACACCAAGGGCATGCCGATTTCGTTCCCGACCGACAGCTTCGCGGCGATCGCCGTCGGCATCCGGCCGATCATCATTTTCGTAGTCGTCGCCGCCCTGTTTCAGGTGCTGCTGAGCTATACGCTCTACGGACGGCGCACGTACGCCATCGGATCGAATGAATCGGCCGCACGCGTCTCCGGCATCAACGTCGAGCGCCATCTGGTTTTGGTCTACACCATGGCCGGCCTGCTTTCCGGTCTTGCCGCCATCGTGTTGTCGTCCCGCAATCTGACGGCTCAGGCCGGAATGGGTTTTGGCTACGAGCTCGACGCCATTGCCATGGCCGTGATCGGCGGCACCTCTCTCTACGGCGGACGCGGCTCCGTCATCGGAACGGCACTCGGCATGCTGATCTTCGGGGTGATCATCTCCGGCTTCACGTTCCTCCGTATCGACGCCTTCTATCAGGAGATGATCAAAGGCGTGATCATCGTCGGCGCGGTGGTCCAGGACGTGTATCGGCAACGTCGGCGCGGGAGAGGATGATGGCAGACGTCACCGGCAGCGGCACCAGGATCATCCTCCGTACCGAGGGCCTCACCAAGCACTACGGCGGCGTGCAGGCGCTCGACGACGCCGACTTCGTCCTTCGCGAAGGCGAGCACGTTGCCGTCGTCGGCGACAATGGTGCCGGCAAGTCGACGTTCGTGCGCCAGATTACCGGTGTCGAACGCCCTACCGAGGGGAAGATCTACTTCGAGGAACGCGAAGTTGATTTCCGCAGCCCCATCGAGGCCCGCGATATCGGCATCGAGACGGTGTTCCAGAATCTCGCCCTGGCCGACGATCTCGACGTGCCAGCCAATCTGTTTCTCGGTCGCGAGGAAATCCGCTTTCCCCTCGGGCCGTTCAGCTTCCTCCACGAGGGCAAGATGTTTTCCCGCGCGCTCGAGGCGCTGCATGCGACGGGCGTCAAAATCCCTGACCTGCGCAGCAAGATTCGCAACATGTCTGGTGGTCAGCGCCAATGTGTCGCCATCAGCCGGGCCGCCACTTTCGCTTCGAGGCTGATTATCATGGACGAGCCGACGGCAGCGCTCGGCGTGCAGGAGACCGCACAGGTCGAAAACATCATTCGCACCCTGAAGCAGCGCGGCATCCCGCTCATCCTGGTCAGCCACAATCTTCGCCAGGTGTTCGACCTTGTGGATCGCATCTGGGTCTTCCGCCGTGGCCGCATCGTCGGCGCTGTCGATGCCGACAAGAGCAGCGGCAACGAGGTCGTCTCCATGATCACCGGTGTGGCCGCCAAAACCGACCGCGAGGCCGCATTCATCTGAGGCCGCTTCCCGCTCCCGTTCCAGCTCCCCGCGAGCATCGTTCGATCTCTACAGGAACCTAAAATCCATGAGTGTACGTTTCGGTCTTCTCGGTGCCGGCCGCATTGGCAAGGTTCACGCACGCGCCGTTGGCGCCAATTCGGACGGCCGGCTGGCGGCCGTCGCCGACGCCCTGCCCAAGGCAGCGAAGGACATTGCCGTCGCCTACGGCGCCGAGGTCCGCTCCATCGATGACATCGCCAAGGCAAAGGACATCGACGCGGTCGTCATCTGCACGCCCACCGACACCCACGCTGACCTCATCGAGAAGTTTGCGCGCGCCGGCAAGGCGATCTTCTGTGAGAAGCCGATCGACCTCAGCGTTGCGCGCGTCCGCCAGTGCCTGGAGGTCGTCGATAAGACCAAGGCGACGCTGATGGTCGGTTTCAACCGCCGCTTCGATCCGCACTTCATGGCGGTCAAGGAGGCGGTCGATGCGGGTTCGGTGGGCAAGGTCGAACAGGTCCAGATCACCTCCCGCGACCCAGGCCCCCCGCCATACGATTATATTGCGCGCTCCGGCGGCATCTTCCGGGACATGACCATTCACGACCTCGACATGGCGCGCTTTCTGCTTGGCGCCGAACCGGTCTCGGTAACCGCCCATGGTTCCGTTCTCGTCGACCGCGAGATCGGCCGGCACGGCGACTTCGACACCGCGACGGTCGTGCTGACGACCCGCAGCGGCCAGCAGTGCGTGATCACCAATTCGCGCCGCGCTACTTACGGCTACGACCAGCGCGTCGAGGTACTGGGCGCCAAGGGCATGGTTGCCGCGGAAAACCAGCGGCCGGTATCGATCGAGATCGCCACCGCCAAGGGCTTCCTGAGGCCACCGCTCCACGACTTCTTCATGACCCGCTACATCGCCGCCTACGCCGGCGAAATCGCCGCCTTTATTGCTGCGGTGAAAAGCAACACGCAGGCGAAGCCCGACGGCAGCGACGGTCTTGCCGCACTGCTCTTGGCGGAAGCCGCAGTCCGCTCGGTAGCCGAGAAGCGCACGGTTCAGATCAAGGAGATCACGGGCTGATGCCGATGGTCTTGCCACTCGCAAGCCGCAACGCCGGAACTCGCGCGCTGATCACCGGCGGCGCCCAGGGACTGGGCCTCGCGGTCGCCCGCCAGCTCGTCGCCGAAGGCGCAACCCACCTCGCCCTGGTTGGCCGCTCGACGGCCAAGGGCGCGGCGGCAGTGGCGGAACTGGAAGCCGCTGGCGCCAGGGTCGTCTTCATCGCTGCCGATATCGGCAGTGTCGCCGATTGCCAGCGCGCCATCAGTGAAGCCATTTCGGCCATGGGCAATATCAATGCGCTCGTCAACGCCGCCGCCAGCACCGCGCGCGACACGCTCCTCGATGCCACGCCCGATGGCTTCGACCGCATGTTCGCAGTCAACGTGCGCGGGCCCGTCTTCCTCATGCAGGGCCTCGTGCGCCATCTCGTCGAACGCGACGAGCCCGGCTCCATCGTCAACGTCATGTCGATGGCCGCGCATGCCGGCCAGTCCTTCATTGTCAGCTATTCGGCCTCGAAGGGCGCCCTGGTCACGCTCACCCGCAACGTCGCCAACGCCTGGCGCCGGCATCGCATTCGCTGCAATGGCGTGCTGCCCGGCTGGATGGATACGCCCGGCGAAGACGAGATCCAGAAGACGGTGCACGGCGCGACCGACGACTGGCTTGCCAAAGCGGAGGCCGGCCAGCCGATGGGCAAGCTCGTGAAACCTGACGAACTTGCCGCGCTCATCACCTACCTGCTCAGCCCGCAGTCCGGCGTGATGACCGGCTCCATCATCGACTACGACCAGAACGTCGCCGGCGCGTACCCGGAGTAGCTTCCGCTACTTGAGCAGCCACGCGTGCTCCGGCGCATTGTAAAACTTCCATGTGCGCACCGGCCCGGCCATGACGTTGAGGTAATAGACGTCGTAGCCGTGGATCGTCGCCACCGGATGATACCCCCGCGGCACCATGACGACATCGCCGTCCTCAACTGCTATCGCCTCGTCAAGCGAACGATCGTCGGTGTAGACGCGTTGGAAGGCGAAGCCCTGGGCGGGCTTGATCCGGTGGTAATAGGTTTCTTCCAGCAGGCTCTCGCGCGGCAGGTCGTTACGGTCGTGCTTGTGCGGCGGGTATGATGACGTATTGGCACCCGGGGTAATCACTTCGACGACGAGCAGCGAGTCGGCGGGGTCGCCTTCCGGCAGGATGTTGGTCACGTAGCGGGTGTTGGTGCCCTTGCCGCGCACTTCCTGCCCGACATCGGCCGGACCGATCGCGCGTGCGGGGTGGGACCCTGGCTTGCCGGGCGCCGAGCAGATGGCGATCTCGCACTGGGTTTCTGCCGTCGCCTTCCATTCGCTGCCCGCCGGCACATAGACGGCGTGCGGCTTGCCCTCAAACGGAGAGCTACGTCCACCCTGGCTGCCGAAATCTCGGCCGGCGGCGCTGACACGGGCAGTGCCCGAGACCATGACCAGACAGACTTCCCGGTCCCCGGTTTTCTCACCGATGCTCTCGCCAGCCCTCAGCCGCCAGAGATCGAAGCCGACGTACGTCCAGTGCGCGCTTGCCGGAGTGATGTGCTGCACACGGCCGAATTGGCCCTGAGGTTTTGCGCGAAGGTTCATGCCGGTGCCTTGTGGGAAGTGGGCGAGCCCACGGGAAATCCTTGCGTCTCGACCGTATAGCCGGCGGCTGTCATCACCCGCATCAGTTCCTTGTGTCCAACCTCGGCCATCTTCAGCGGCGGATTCTTCCTGGGATCCTGCTCGGCTTCGACGACGAACCATCCTTCGTAGCCATAGCCCGCGAACCTTTTCACGATCGCGCCGAAATCGAGCGACCCGTCGCCAGGCACCGTAAAGGCGCCGAGCGCGACCGCATCGAGAAACGATTGCCTGGCGAAATCCAGGCGGTCGAGGACCGCCCTGCGCACATCCTTCACGTGCACGTGGTTGATGCGCCGGTGGTGATTGTCGATGGCGCGGAGCACGTCTCCGCCGGCAAACGCCAGATGGCCGGCATCGAGAAGCAGTGGAATCCCGGTACCCGAATGCCGCATGAAGGCATCGAGCTCCGGCTCGGTCTGCACCACCGCGCCCATGTGATGATGATAGGAGAGCGGCATCCCCTGATCGGCGCACCATTCACCGAACTCGGTCACCTTGCGGGCATAGGCCTTCATCTCGCCGTCGCTCAGCCGCGGCTTGCCGTCGAGCGGTCTCGAGCGATCGCCCTGAATCGAGCGGCCGACCTCGCCATACACGATGCAGGGCGCATCGACGGCCTTGAACAGATCGATCATCGGCTGGATGCGATCCTTGTTGGCGGCCATGTCCTCATTGACTAGCGTGCCGGAGAACCAGCCGCCGCACAACGTCACGTCCGCCCGCTTCAGGATCGGCAACATGACGTCGGGATCGTCGGGAAAGCGGCGACCCTTCTCCATGCCGGTGAACCCGGCAGAACGCGACTGGCGCAGGCACTCCTCAAGGGAAACGTCATCGCTGAGTTCGACGAGATCGTCGTTCCACCATGCGATCGGCGACATGCCGAGCTTTGCTCTCATGCTCTTCCCCGATGACCTAGACGCGCTGCGCCTTGCGCGCCTGCTCGTATTCGCGGCGGGCGGCATTCACCTGCGGCCGCGCGCTGACTTCCGGCACCGCCACGTCCCACCAGGCGCCGCCGGCGTCCGTCGAAGGCAGCGGGTCCGTCTCGATCACGATCACAACCGGCCCGCTCTCGCCGCGCGTATCCTTCAGCGCCGCTTCCAGGTCGGCGACCGATTGCACCTTGCGCGACCGGGCGCCGAGCGCTGCCGCGTGCGCAGCGAAGTCGATCTCCAGCAGCACCTCGTGCTGAGCATCCTTGAGCAGGTTGTTGAAGTTCGCACCACCCGTCGCCATCTGCAGCCGGTTGATGCAGCCGAAGCCGCGATTGTCGAGCACGACAACCGTGATCTTCGCACCGAGCATGACGGCGGTCGCGAGTTCGGAATTTGCCATCAGGTAGGAGCCGTCCCCGACCATCACCACCACGTCCGCTTCCGGGCGGGCAAGCTTGACGCCAAGGCCCCCGGCGATCTCGTAGCCCATGCACGAGTATCCGTATTCGAGATGGTAGCTGCCCGGGCCGCCCGCCTGCCACAGCTTGTGCAGTTCGCCGGGCAACCCACCCGCAGCGCCAACCAGGACCACCTCGTGACCAACGGCTCTCTGCACCGCGCCGATCACCTGGGCGTCTGACGGCGTTGCGTTTGTCGCGCGGGTGACCTCCCCGGCATCGCGCAGCCAGGCCACCTTCTGCGCCCTGCCCTTCCCCAGCCAGGGCGCTGGCGCCTGCCAGCCCGAAAGCGCCGCGTGCAGGACATCAAGCCCAACCCGCGCATCCGCCACCAGCGGCAGCGCCTCGTGCTTGGTCGCGTCGAACGGCTGGACGTTGAGCGCCACGATCTTCACCGCATCGTTGCGGAAAAGTGCCCAGGAACCGGTCGTGAAATCCTGCAGACGCGTGCCAACAGCCACCACGACGTCGGCATCTTCGGCCAGCACGTTGGACGCCGAGGACCCGGTCACGCCAACCGAACCCATGTTGTTCGCATGATCGTGCCTCAGCGACGACTTTCCTGCCTGCGTCTCCATAACGGGAATGGCGTGAGCTTCGGCAAATAACCGCAGGCTCTCGGTCGCACCGGAATAGAGCACGCCGCCGCCGGCAATGATCACCGGCTTCTGCGCAGCCTTGAGCGCGGCCACAGCCGCTGCGAGTTCGGCGCGATCCGGCTCTGGCCGGCGCAGCCGCCACAGCCGTTCGTCGAAGAACGCCTCGGGATAATCGTAAGCCTCCGCCTGCACGTCCTGGCAGAGCGCCAGCGTCACCGGCCCGCACTCCGCCGGGTCAGTCAGCACCTGCATTGTCCGCCGCAGCGCCGGAATGATCTGCTCCGGCCGCGAGATGCGATCGAAGTAGCGCGACACCGGCCGAAACACGTCGTTGGCCGAAACCGTGCCCTCGCCAAAATTCTCGACCTGCTGCAACACCGGGTCGGGAATGCGGCTGGCGAACACATCGCCGGGAAGAAAGAGCACGGGCAACCGGTCGACGTGCGCAACCGCGGCCGCCGTCACCATGTTGGTCGCACCGGGGCCGATTGACGACGTGCAAGCCATGAAGCGACGCCGGAAACTCGCCTTGGCATAGGCGACGGCAGCCAGCGCCATGGTCTGCTCATTGTGGGCGCGCAGCGTCGGCAGGCTGTCGCGCACGCCGTACAGTGCTTCGCCGACACCGGCGACATTGCCGTGGCCGAAGATCGCCCATACCCCACCAAAGATCGGCACCTTTACGCCGTCGACCTCGGTCATTTGCTGCGCGAGAAACCGCATCAGCGCCTGCGCCATGGTCAGGCGGATGGACTTCGCCATGTGATCCTCCCTCCACTTCCCTTTTGTTCAGGCAACTGGTCGGCGATGAAGCCGCGACCAGGTCTCCGTCAGCGCCGCAAACCGCCCGGCCATATCGTCGATGGCTTCGGCATCGCCGATCTTGCCAGCGAGCCAGCTCCGTGCCGCATCGGCAAAGATGGTCCGCCCCACCGCAAAGCCCTTCACCACGGTCGCGGCGGCTGCCGCAGCAAACGCCTCTTCAAGCTCCGCCGCCGGTGCTTCGAGGCCAAGCAGCACCACACCCCGGCAATAAGGATCGTTGTCGCGGATCGCCGCATCAATTTCCGCCCACGCGGCTGATGAAACCTGCGGCTCCAGCTTCCACCAATCGGGTTTGATCCCGAGTGCATAGATCTCGCGAAGGGCCCGCGCCACGGTGTCATCGCCCAGGCGACCGTGTTTGCCGGCAATGATTTCGACGAGCAGCTCGCGACCGACTTTCCGCGCCGCGTCTGACAGCGCTACGAGCTTTTCCTGCTGCTCGCGCTTCAGCGCCGCCTCATCATCGGGATGGTAGAAGCACAGACACTTGATGACGTGATCAACCGGCCATTCGATGAGCCGCGATCCGATGTCCTGTGAAAATTCAAAACGCAGTGGCCGTGAACCCGACTCCTCCACCGGCTTGGCAACCCAGAGACCGAGCCGGGTTGCGTCGAACAAGGCTTCTCGTCCGTGCTTGTCGTCGATCAGCATGCCGAAGCCGGGTCGCCCTGCCGCCACCCGGGCCGTCGCCTCGACCGCCAGACGCTTGAACGCGCCGAGCCGCTCGTCGTTGGCTCCGGATTCGCTCGCGATCGCCTCGAGCGGCGCGCGATGGTCGATCGCCAGCGCCATGAGCACCGGATACTGGTTGCGCCGCGTCGTCGCCCAGTGGACGTGGTTGAGCGCCTCGTCTTTCCGCAGGGCGCGGTAGGGGCTGCCTTGTCTGACGAAGAACTGAAGCTCGTCGAACGTCGGTATTTCCGGTGAACACAGAAGCCGCGACACCGTCAGCGCGCCCGACGCGTTGGCCCACGTCGCCGAGGTGGCGTGCGGCTCCCCGCGCAGCCATCCGCGCAGGAAGCCCGACATGAACGCGTCGCCCGCGCCGAGCACATTATAGACTTCGATCGGGAAGCCACGGCCGACGACACCGGCCTCGAGTTCGGTGATCGCACCGTCATACACAATGCAGCCCATGGGCCCGCGCTTCAGTACGATCGTGGCGGGCGACAGAGAGCGAACAGCCTTGAGCGCGGTGAGCAGGTCGCTCTCGCCCGAGGCGATCAATATCTCCTCCTCGGTGCCGACAATCAGGTCGCACGCCGCCAGAACCGTCTGCAGCCGCGCCGATACCTCGGACGAGGCGATGTAACGCGAATCGCCGGCCGCGTGACCGGCCAGCCCCCAGAGGTTCGGGCGGTAGTCGATGTCGAAGACGACCTTGCGGCCGTTCTCGCGCGCGATCCGCATCGCCTTCCTCTGCGCAGCCTCGGTATTCGGCTTGGAGAAATGCGTGCCGGTGACCAGTACCGCAGCCGCTGAGGCCACGAATTCCGCATCGATGTCGTCTTCCGCAAGCGCCATGTCGGCACAGTTGTCGCGATAGAAAATCAGCGGAAAGTTCCGGTCGCTCTCGACGGAGAGAAGCACCAGCGCCGTCAGTCGCGACGGATCGGTCTTCACCCCGTCGGTTACCACGCCCTCGCGCCGAAGTTGCTCGCGGATGAAGCCGCCCATCTGTTCGTCGCCGACGCGGGTTATAAGCGCCGACTTCAGGCCGAGGCGCGCTGAACCGACCGCGATGTTCGCTGGGCATCCGCCGACCGACTTGGCGAAGCTGCCGATGTCCTCGAGGCGGCTACCGATCTGCTGGCCGTAAAGATCGACCGAGGCGCGGCCAATGGTTATCAGGTCCAGAGTGGGCGGCGCTGATGCTGATGAAGAATGGCTCATCGCGGTGGCTATTCCTACGCAATGCTCGAAGGCGACAGCCTGCGCCCGCGCCAGCGGGATAAGTCGAGACGAAACACCGATTTCACCCCCTCGGTCAATATGGAATGTTTATTCCGCGTCGCCTTCGCGGGCGCTGGCGACCGCCACAGTCAGCGCCATGCACAAGGCGATGGAAGCCGAGAGCGATCTGAACCCCGCGTGATCGGCCTCTGCCACCTCGAGCCACTCCGTGGCGAGCTCAACCAGCGGGCTGAAATTCGAATCGGTGATCGCGATCAGAGGCACGCCGGCCTGTGCCACGATCCGCGCCAGTCCCACCGTTTCCGAGGAATATGTTGTGAAACTGACCGCAATCGCCGCGTCGCGCTCGCTCGCCATCCCGATCGCTTCGCCGTCGGTACCGGTCGCCGCATTGACGAGATGCGTCCGCACCCCAAGCTTGCTGAAGCCGTAGTCCATGTAGGCCGTCAGCGGATACGAGCGGCGTCGGGCGATCAGGTAAATGGTTTCCGCTTTCGCCAGCAGGTCGACTGCCCGGCGAAACCGGCGGGAATCGATACTCTCCGCGAGTTTGTCGATGGAGCGCGATGCGGCTGCGAGAAACCCGTCCAGAATGGCGAGTTCACCGCGCGCCCCGTGATGTCCCTCGCGCAGCACCTTAAGCCGCTCGGCGTAGGGCGACGGGCGTTCGCGCAGCCGCGCCCGAAAGACGCCCTGAAGATCCGAAAAGCCCTCATAACCGAACTGGTGCGCGAAGCGTACGAGCGTCGACGGTTGCACCGCGGCGGCCGCGGCGACGCTCGCCGCTGTACCGAAAGCAATCTCGTCCGGGTGCTCGAGCGCATAGCGGCCGACCTGCGACAGTCGCTTTGGCAGGTCCGAAAGCCTGCGCCCAACCAGGGCCCTCAGCCCATCGAAGTCGCGCGGGGGGTCACGTCCCGTCAGGTCATCCACCGCGTCATCCTCCGTGGGGCTCGGAAAAGCGGCTGGCGGAATGCCGCGAACACGTGCCATTATGGAACGAACGTTCCATCAAGATAAGTAGCGTTCCGCAAGGGAGGCGGCAATGGCATTGAACGACAAGGGCGTGGGCGTAGGCTTGGTCGGCAGCGGATTCATGGGTAAGTGCCATGCATTGGCATGGAATGCCGTAGCGCCGGTCTTTGGGCAAGGGCCGCGCCCCCGGCTTGTCCATCTTGCCGATGCCACAACCGAACTGGCGTCGGCCAAGGCCGCGGAATTCGGCTTTACCCGCGCCTCCGCTGACTGGAGACAACTGGTTGCCGACCCCGAGGTCGACATCATCTCGATCACCGCCCCGAACGCCTTCCATGCCGAAATTGCCATTGCCGCACTACGGGCCGGGAAGCACGTCTGGTGCGAGAAGCCGATGGCGCCGGCGCTGGCCGACGCCATTGCCATGCGCGACGCTGCGCGCGCGGCTGGCAAGGTTGCGGTGCTCGGATACAACTACATCCAGAACCCCACCATTCGTCACATCGCGGCACTTCTCAGGGACAACACCATCGGCAAAGTGAATCACGTCCGCATCGAGATGGACGAGGATTTCATGGCCGACGCTGAGACGCCTTTCTTCTGGAAGCACGCGGCAACATCGGGCTACGGCGCTCTGGACGACTTCGCCGTCCACCCCCTGTCACTGATCTCCACGCTCTTTGGCCGCCTCCAGCGTGTCTTCACCCATCAGACCAGGCCCTATCCCGACCGGCCGCTTTCCGGCGGCGGCCGCCGCGCGGTGGAAACCTATGACATTGCGTCGACCCTTTTCGAGCTGCCGGGCGGCATCTCCGGTATCCTCGCCACCAACCGCTCCGCATGGGGTCGCAAGGGCCGTATTGCCGTCCAGATCTTTGGCGCCACGGGCAGCATCCTCTACGATCAGGAACGCATGAATGAACTGGCGGTCTACACACTCGCCGAGAAGCCGGCAGAGCAAGGCTACCGCAACATCCTCACCTCCCCGCACCATCCGCCCTACGACAGGTTCGTGCCCGCGCCCGGACACGGCCTCGGCTTCAATGATCTCAAGATCATCGAATGCCGGCAGATCCTGAACCTCATCGAAGGGAAATCTGCCATTGCCATCGATTTCGATGAAGGCGTCGAGATCGAGCGCGCCGTCCACGCCATGGCGCGGTCTTCGGCGAACGAACGTTGGGTCGAAGTCGCTGGCGTCGTGCCGTAACCCGCACACGAATTGCCAGGCCAAGTATCGCGCCAAGAGCGCCGTGGTTAACCGTTTCGTAGCGCCATGCAGGGAAAAGCCGGGACAAGTGTACCGGCCTCCTTAAGACTTGCGTTGCGATAATCGCCTCCACGTTGGACCGCTGGGGGGCGGCCGCCGCCGAAAGACGTTGCATTCATGCATCTCGACGTACTGACCCTCATCGTCGCGGGAAGCTTTGTCGCGCTCGTCAGCGCGGCGGTACTGACCGGCGCCTGGCTCAACATGGGTCGCATGCCCGCATTGAGGTGGTGGGCGGGGGCAATGTACCTCTACAGCGTGGGCGTGGGCTGCATCGCGCTCGGCGTCTCGAGCCGATGGTCGGACGCGATCGTGGAAGGCGGCTTCCTGACTGCGGCGAGCATAGCTCTGATCTGGGCCGGTACCCGCGTTTTTCACAGACGTTCGCCACACGGCTTGCCACTCGCTGCGGCGCTACTGATCGGCTCCGTCTTCGTCTTTCTTCTGGTTTCGACGGGACGGGACGAGGTCTCGATCGTCGCGGCATTAGCGGTCTCGCTGATTCTGATCTGTGCCACCGAATACGAATTGTGGCGCGGCCGAAATGAGGCCCTCACGGCTCGCTGGGCTCTTATTGCACTTCTGTCACTTCACGCCGTGATCCTTCTTGGCGGTCTTCATGACACGTTCTTCCCCAGCGCTCCCCTGACGGCGGGGCCCCAACTGAACAGTTGGTTCGGCCTTGTCAATTTCGAGGGCCTCATTTTCGCGGTCGGCGCGCCAATTCTCATGATGACGCTCTGTCGCGAGCGGATAACGCTTGACTACGAACGCGCCTCGCATCTCGACCCGCTGACTGGAATTGCCAACCGCCGCGCGCTGTTCGCCAAAGCTGAACGGCTGGTCGACCGCTGTCGCGCCGACGCCAGCCCGCTCAGCGTGATCGAATTCGATCTCGACCGCTTCAAGACCATCAATGACACGTACGGCCACGCCGTGGGCGATGCGGCGCTTCACACCTTTGTCACGGCGACGCAAAGCGTATTGCGGCCGGGCGACTTGTTCGGACGCCACGGAGGCGAAGAATTTGCCGTCGTGCTGCCGGGCGCGACCGCCGCCTCTGCATACGCGGTTGCAGAACGTGCCCGGCTCGCCTTTCTCGTCGCGGCGCGCAGACTCTACGGACGCGAGATTCATGCGACAGTGAGTGCCGGCGTCGCGGAACTAGGGGTCACGGAGAGCTTCAGCGACGCATTGGATGCCGCCGACCGGGCGCTCTATCGGGCAAAAGGCCGCGGACGCAACCGCGTCGAGCGCGCCGACCAGCTCCCGGCTGACCAAAGCGCGATCATCCGCATTGCCTGACATCGCTCTCACAGACTTCCATTCCAAGCGGCGTCCAAGTATTGTGAGGTACGCTCCCGGAAGCTGAAAAAGACGAGAAACCGGGGTGCCAGGCATGGGAAGTGCCGCTTGGGAGGAGCCATGCAGCGACCTGGTGCAGCTTGCGCTTTCGGCTTGGCAGCCGCCTGCGCCTTTGTTTTTGTTGCCGGATTGCCAGCACACGCGGGAGATATGACGCCTCCCCCGTGGTCGGAGCAGATGATCCGCCAGCACATCGACATCACGCAATACGAGCATGCCCTGAGCGCGCAGCAGCTCGCCGAGCTAGTCGCCGCCGGCAGAGCCTACTTCACCGACCGCTTTACCATCGAAGATGGCATGGGCCGACCACTGGCCACCCAGGCCATCATCCCGACGCGGCGCAAGCAGCCGGTCGACCAGCTGTTTCGGCGCACCGCCGGCATGGACGCCAACAGCTGTGAGTCCTGCCACAACTCGCCTGTGGTTGGCGCCGCAGCGACCTTCACCGGTAATGCGTTCGTCTCCGAAGGCTTTGAAAGCGCCGATTTCGAAACCCTCGACGGCCAGTTTTCCGATGAGCGCGGCTCACCCAGCCTCTTCGGCAACGGGCTGCTTCAAATGCTGGCGCGCGAAATGACGGCCGAACTCCAGGCCGAGCGCGCCAAGGGAATTGCCGAGGCACGCAAAACCGGCCAGCCGGTGACGATCCATCTGACGACCAAGGGCGTCGATTTCGGCTCGATCGTTGCCAGTCCTGACGGCCTGATCGACTTCACCAACCTCGACGGCATCGATCAGGATCTGATCCTGCGCCCCTTCAGCCGCAAGGCGGTATTCGGTTCGACCCGCCAATTCGTGATCAACGCCATGAACACACACGTCGGGATCGAGTCGACCGAGCGCTTCGGCGCCCGCTGGACCGGTACCAACGACTTCGACGGCGACGGACACCCCGATGAATTTTCGCCGGGCGACGTTTCGGCCATGGTTGCCTTCATCGCGACGCTGCCGGCCCCCGGCCGTATGGTGCCCAGCGATCCGGCCTGGGTGGCTGCTGCGTCACACGGCGAGCAGGTGTTCGCCAACCTTGGCTGCACGGAGTGCCATAAGCCATTCCTGCCACTGAACAGCATGGTCTTTTCCGATCCCGGCGCCGACGACACCGCGGGTACGCTCCGCGTCAGCGAGGTGCCACAGCCGATAACCTACGATTTCAACCTGCTGCCATGGACGAAGAACCTGCAGCGCAACGATCAGGGCCAGGTGCTCGTGCCCCTGTTCAGCGATTTGAAGCGGCACAAGATCGCCGACGACGAGGTCAACCGGCTGGGTAACGAGCTGCTGGCGCAGCGCTTCGTCGAGCGCGACGTGTTCATGACCGCGGAATTGTGGGGCGTCGGTTCGACCGCCCCATACGGACATCGCAATGACATCACCACGCTGGACGAAGTGATCCGCGCTCATGGCGGCGAAGGCCTCAAGGCCCGCGACGCCTACATCGCCTCAAGCGAAGACGACCGCTCGTCGCTGATCGCGTTCCTCAAGACCCTGGTCATCCCGCAATGAGCGTCCGCCCCGTTTTCCTTGCGTCTTTGCTTGCAATAGCGCTCGTCACGGCTGCCTTCGCCGACGACGCGGCCGTGCCGGCAACGAACGCCGGCCCGCGCGTACCCAATGACGTTCCCGACATGCACGAGGAAGCCGCCGCAGCCGGCATCGATCACTCGTACACCGGCGACTTCCAGTTCTTCGTCGGTGGCGGCGTGGCGGCGCTCGATTGCAACGGCGATCGCAAGCCCGACTTGTTCATCGCCGGCGGTACCAGCCCGGCCGAGTTGTTTGAAAATGACAGTCCGACCGGCGGTGCTCTCAAGTTTCACAAGGTGTCGCTCGACGGCATCCCGCCGAGCAAGCTCCTCAATGTCGTCGGGGCGTATCCGCTCGACTTCGACAACGACGGAATCATGGACCTGATGGTCATGCGCGTCGGCGAAAACCTGATGCTGCGCGGCACCGGAAACTGCCACTTCCAGGTCGCCAACGACCTATGGTCGTACGATGGCGGCAATGACTGGACCACGGCCTTCTCGGCCGAATGGGAAGTCGGTCAAACCTATCCCACGATCGCGGTCGGCAACTACATCGACCGTCAGTCGATTGGCGCGCCGGAAGCACAATGCGCCAGGAGCTACGTCATCCGGCCGACAGCCGGCGAGAAGCCCAATTACTCGACGCCCTTCCCGCTTGATCCGAGCTGGTGTCCGCTGTCGATGCTGTTCACCGACTGGAATAATTCCGGCACGATGGCGCTGAGGATAACCAATGACCGCCAATATTACCGTGGCGGCGAGGAGCAGCTCTGGCACGTCGATCCGGGCCAGTCGCCGCGCCAGTACACCGAGGCCGAAGGCTGGCACCATCTGTCGATCTACGGCATGGGCATCGCGCAGGCGATGCTGAACGGCGCCGGATATCCGGTCTACGCGCTGACCTCCATGGGCGACACCAAGCTGCAGCAGCTCGACCCCGACGCCGTCAGCAACGGCGACGGCGACACGATGCAGCCAATGTACAAGGACATCGCCTATCCGCTCGGCGCCAATGCGCAGCGCCCCTACGTCGGCGGCGATTATCGTGGCTCGACCGGCTGGCACAGCCAGTTCGCCGACTTTAACAACGACGGCCTGCTCGATCTGTTCATTTCCAAGGGCAACGTCGAGGCCATGCCCGACTTCGCGCAGAAGGATCCGAGCAATCTCCTGCTCGGGCAGTGGGATGGCACGTTCAAGGAGGTCGGCGACCTTGCCGGCGTCGCTCAGCCCGACAAGCGCGCGCGTGGCGCGGCCGTCATCGACCTCAACATGGATGGCATGCTCGATCTCGTGGTCGTCAACCGCAATGCTCCGGTCACGCTCTATCGCAACCTCGGTACCAGGACCGCGTGGGGCACGGACGCGCCGATGGGCAACTGGGTCGAGGTGGAACTCTTCCAGGAGGGCGCCAATCGCAACGCCATCGGCGCCCAGATATCGGTCAAGGCCGGCAACAACCGTATGGAGCGCACGGTTGCCGTCGGCGGCGGCCACGCCTCCGGTCAGTCTGGCTTCGTCCATGTCGGGCTAGGCACCGCCGAGCGCGCCGAAATCCGCGTCAAGTGGCCGGATGGGAGTTGGAGCAACACCTACCGCGTCTTCGCCAACGAGTTCGTGAGGCTCGACCGCGCCAAACCCGACGCCGAATACTGGTTCCCCGAGCCGGCCGAGACTGCTGCCGCGTCGCCGCCGACGGGAAACTGATCCGCAGGTCCCCCGGAGTGCTATTTGAGCGTAATTTAATGATCGAGCTGCTCGGCAAACCACACGATCGTGCGGCAGTAGACGTCCGCCTTGTTCCATTGGTGCAGGATCGTGAAGTTGGCCGTTCCCTCGCCCCATGGCTGCCCGGCCTTCCAGCCGTAACCTTTGAGGTAGTTGGCGGTTGATGCCAGAGCGTCGGGAAACGAGTGGATGAGGTCGGCGTGTCCATTGCCGTCGAAATCGACCGCGAATTTCACGTAGGACGATGGCATGAACTGCGTCTGGCCAATCTCGCCCGCCCAGCCGCCGCGCATCTGCTGCGGCGAGAGGTCGCCGCGGTCAACAATCGTGAGCGCAGCCATCAGCTCGTTTGAGAAGAAGTCCGAGCGGCGACAATCATGTGCCAGCGTCACCAGCGACCGGAACGTTGGGCTGATTCCAGAGCCGGCGCCGAAGCCCGTCTCCAGCCCCCAGATCGCGACCAGAACTTCGCCAGGAACCCCGTATTTGGCTTCAATACGGTCGAACATTGCCGCGTTGTCACGCAGCTCCGCCCGGCCAAAGCTGATTTTGCCAGGCCCCACTCGTTTGTCGCGGAAGCTTTCGAAACTCTGCTTGAAATAGCCCTGGCGCCGGTCGAGCGCGAGAACCGCGGGATCGGGCGTGATCCCTGACAGCGCCTCGGACACGGTTCGCGCAGATATGCCAGCGCCCTCCGCCCTTGCCTCAAAAGCCTGCAGCCAGGCGCCGAAATCGCCGCCGCAGGCAATGGGCGCGGCGGCCGCCGGAATTGCCGTAGCCGCCCAGAAAAATACCACCCGGAGGGTGACACGCAGCCAAATCATCGAGACCGCCCCGCGAGTAAACGTGAAATCAACCGGAGCGGGACGATACGGGAGCCAGGGGCGGGAGTGCAATCGCGGAGAGCAGGAAGGACAAGTCGCGCCGAATTGATGCGTGTCAAACCGCAGAAATCCGCCGCGCGGCAAAGTGCCGATGGACTTGGGCGCTTGAGCCCGATACTTTATTTTCGTTCCAGGCAACCGGGATTCTCATGGATTATCAGTCGATTTTTGCGAAGGCGATCGCCGCCTTGCACGCTGAGCGGCGCTATCGCGTCTTCGCCGACCTTGAGCGGATTGCCGGCCGTTTCCCGTTTGCCACATGGCATTCTGAGAAGGGTGACCGCGAAATCGTGGTCTGGTGCTCCAATGATTATCTCGGCATGGGCGAGAACAAGGCGGTCATTGCCGCACTGGCAGAGACGGCGGCAAGAATGGGCGCCGGCGCCGGTGGCACCCGCAACATTTCCGGGACGACCCACCCGCTGGTGCTGGCTGAGCATGAGCTCGCCGATCTCCACCGCAAGGAAGCCGCTCTGATCTTCACCTCGGGCTTCGTATCCAATGAGGCCACGATTTCGACCGTGGCCAAGCTCCTGCCGGATTGCATCATATTTTCAGACGAGCTGAACCACGCCTCGATGATCGAGGGCGTCCGCCGTTCCGGCGCACAGAAGGTCATCTTCCGCCACAACGATCTCGCCCATCTCGAAAGGCTGCTCAGCGAGGCCGCGCCCGAGCGCGCCAAGCTGATCGTGTTCGAATCGGTCTATTCGATGGACGGCGACATCGCTCCCATCGGCGCCATCGCCGACCTTGCGGAAAAATACGGCGCGATGACCTACCTTGACGAGGTTCACGCCGTTGGCATGTACGGCCCCCGCGGTGGCGGCATCGCCGAGCGCGACGGTGTAATGGACCGCATCGACATCATCGAGGGCACGTTGGCGAAAGCATTCGGGGCACTGGGCGGCTACATTGCCGCTTCCCGGGTGATCGTCGATGCGGTGCGCTCTTATGCGCCCGGCTTCATTTTCACGACCGCCCTGCCGCCCGGCGTGGCCGCAGCGGCGCTTACCTCGATCCGCCACCTCAAGTCGTCGTCGGCAGAGCGCGAGGCGCAGCAGAAGAACGTTGCCGCAACCAAGGCCGCGCTTGCCGCCGAGGGACTTCCCGTGATGCCGACCGACACACACATCGTGCCTGTGTTCGTCGGCAACGCCGATCTCTGCAAACAGGCCAGCGACATGCTCCTTGAGGAGCACGGCATCTACATCCAGCCGATCAATTACCCGACCGTGCCGCGCGGACAGGAGCGCCTGCGCATCACTCCGACGCCGTTGCACGACGCAGCGCTGGTGGCCACTCTTGCGGTCGCGCTGGCCGATGTGTGGGATCGCCTCGGCCTGCGCCGCACCATCGTCAGCGACGAACCGCAGCGTGTCGCCGCATCGGGCAACGCACGCATCGCAGTGTTCCCGCCCGCCGGCGGCTAGAGCCGGCTCAACGCAGCTGCGATTTTACGGACCGTTGTCCAGTTGCGCATCGTGAGCGGTGTGCCGAGCGCCTTTTCCAGTACCGCGCTGGTCACCTTTGAACGGCCGATTCCGTCGGGATACCACGCGTAAAGTTCGCGCCCGGCCAGGACGAGACGTTCTCGCGCGACCTTGACCGCGGCGACCTGTCTGCCCGCCTCCGGTGACGGCACCGAAGCGGAGAACCCGACGAGCACGTGAGCCGGGTCAGCTTCGGCCTCCGCGACGAAGGGATTGCACCCGATCGCAGCATCGAGCTCGCGCGCCGTGCGCACGGCGACGTCGGGCCGCAAGCCGTGGGCCGCCTCGATCGCGGCGCCAAGACTCCGCGCCAAGGCTTCGGCCGTGCCCTCTGCACTGAACACCAGATTACCGCTCTGCAGGATTGTGGCGACGGCAGCGAATCCCAGCCCTTCGCCCAACGCCCTGAGGTCGGCCATGGCGATCTTGCCGGTGCCGCCGACGTTGACGGCTCGCAGCAGGGCAACAAAGGCCGTCACGCTCGCCCGAGCCACGTCGTCAACCGCTCGATCGCGAGCCCGATCTGACCCTCGTCGCGCGCGAAGCAAAGTCTGAGGTAGCCCTCTCCCGCCTTACCGAACGCGCCGCCCGGTGCGAGCCCGACATTGGCCTCGTCGATCAGCCGGAACGCCAGCCGCCGCGAATCCGGTTCGCCGTCGACCGAGAAAAAAAGATAGAATGCGCCCGACGGCGCAGCAGACCGCACCCTGCCGGTCGCGCCGAGGCCTGCCATCACGATATCCCGTCCACGCCGCGCGCGCTCGACCTGCTTGGCAATAAACCCGTCGCCCTCATCCAGTGCCACCGTCGCAGCGCGCTGCATGAATAGCGCTGTGCCCGAGGTTGAATATTGCACCAGGTTCTCGATCGTCGGGCCGAGCTCCGGTGGTGCCGAGAGCCACCCGATCCGCCAGCCGGTCATCGCCCAGTTCTTGGAGAACGTGTTGACGAACAGAATGCGGTCGTCCGGCTCCATGACATCGTAGAAGGAAGGCGCCCTGGCACCGGCATAGTAGAAACGCTGGTAGACCTCGTCCGCGATGATCCACAATCCCCGCTGTCGAGCAAAGGCAAGCAGCGCCAAGAGTTCTTCGGTTGTCGCCGTCCATCCCGTCGGGTTGGCCGGCGAGTTTATGAAGAGCGCGCGCGTCCGCGGCGTTACCGCATCGAACAGCCGGTCGAGGTCCAGCGTCCAGCCACTGTTTCCGAAGGTCATCGGGACTTCGACTGGCAGCGCCCCGGCTACAATTGCAGCGCCGGCGAAATTCGGCCAGGCCGGTGTTGGAATGACGACTTCGTCCCCGCTCCCGGCGACCATGCGGGTTGCATACTGGATGGCTGGCATGCCTCCGCCGGTAACGAAAAAACGCTCAGGATCGAATGGCCGCCCGTAGACTCGCCCGTGATAGGCGGCGATGGCCGACCGCAGCGCCGGCACGCCGCGCTGATAGGTGTAGAAGGTCTCGCCGTCCCGGAGAGACTTTGCCGCCGCATCGGAAATGAACGACGGTGTCGGCAGGTCACCTTCGCCGACCCACAGCGGAACCAGCCCATCACGGTGGCGGCCGTAATTGAAGACTTCGACGATGCCGCTCTCCGGCGCATCGCGAGCCTCGCCTCTGAGGGTCTGATCGAATCCGGCAGGGCTCATGTCACTTGTGCTCGCAAATAAAAACCTCCGCCCGAGTTCGGGGCGGAGGCAACATCGGGAACCTCAACCTATTTGCGCGCGGCGAGCAGGTCGCGGATCTGCGTGAGCAGCACTTCCTCCTTGTTTACCGGCGGTTCGGCAGGCAGAGGCGGCGGATTGCGCTTCAGGCGGTTCATCGCCTTGACCACCATGAACAGCACCCACGCCACGATCACGAAATTGATCAGCAGTGTGATGAAGTGTCCGTACGCAAGCGTCGCGCCGTTCTTTTGCGCTTCGGCGAGCGTGGCAGCCGGTGCGCCATGCAGCTGGATAAACATGTTGGAAAAGTCGATGCCACCGGTGACCAGCCCGACGATGGGCATGATGAGATCGGCCACGATCGATTGCACAAGTCCGCCAAACGCAGCGCCGATGATCACGCCGATGGCGAGATCGACGACATTGCCCTTGAGGGCGAATTCCTGGAATTCCTTCAATATCGTCACCAGCCGGCTCCCTGATTGCGGGGAAAGCAACCCCCGTTCCCTTCCGATGCGCAAATCCCTACCGCCGGGTTGACCGGCTGGCAAACGCCTCGCATGGTCGCAGGCGACGGGACAGATCAGGACCGGCGGCGAGCAGCCGCCGCGGCGGAGGACGGAAGTGCGGGAATCCAGCGAAATCACCTGGTGGCGGGAAAGCCGGCAGCTCGCGCTGAGTGTCATCCTTTTGCTTGCGGCCGTTGCCCTGCTGCCGGTGCTCTTCGCCGACCACCCCGGCGATCGACCCGTGCTTGGCATGCGATTCGGCACCTTCGTCGGCGCCATCCTCGTACCGCTCGCAGCCCTTGCCGCCGTCTTCGTCTTCGCCGCCTGGCAACGCGCGCTCGACCGCCGTCACGACGTCGCCGACAGCTAGGGCCTTTCAACGATGGCCCGGCGCCACTCCGCACGATCGTATGGCCAACTCGCCCTTCTGTTCGCGATTGCCTTCGCGGCGCTCGCCGGCGTCGTCGAACTTCTCGACTATTTCGGCATCCCCGCAGACGTTCTTGGTACCGTGGTCTGTGCTGCCGGACTGCTTGGTCTTTGCGCGATCGGCATTTACTCAGGCACCATGCAGGCGTCGGAGTTCTACCTCGCTGGCCGGGCGGTTCCACCGGCAGGCAACGGCGCCGCCGGGGCAGCAGCGGTAATCTCAGGCACTCTGTTTATCGGACTTGCGGGCGCTTACTTCGCGGGCCCTGACAGAGCGGTCGCGTCGACCGTCGGCTGGTGCTTCGGCTTCGTCGTTCTCACCGTCGGCCTCGCTCCCTACATGCGCAAGTCCGGGGCCTTCGGCGTGGTCGATTTTCTCGGTATTCGGTATGGCAGTCGGGCGGTTCGCCTGGCCGCCAGTGTGGTCGTGGTCGCCGCACTGCTGCCCGCGATCGCGGCTGTCCTCGCCCTCGCCGCGATGATCGCCGCGAACCTGCTCGGCATTCCGCTCACCTCCTCGCTTGTTTTGGTTGCGACGGTGGTTCTGGTGACCACAGTGCTTGGCGGCCTTCGCGCCGTCACCAGGACTGCGATCGCCGAGTACATTGTTCTGGCATCGGCAATCGTGATCCCGGTCACGGTGGCGTCGCTGCGCGAATATCACGCGCCCGTCCCCCAGCTGGGTTTTGGCTTTGCTCTCCGCGATGCCGGCCTGCTTGCGCTCGCAAATGGCCACGACATTGGCACCTTCTTCGCAGCCGGCTCGTGGTCATGGCTCGGCGGCGGGGTCGCGGCATCTCTGGCGACGGCGCTGGTACTGGCAGCCGGTGTTGCATCGCTGCCCCAACTGCTTGGCCGCATGGCAGCCGTCCGTGGCCCCGGCAGCGCGCGCCGCTCTGCATCGTGGAGCCTTGTCTTCGCACTCATCGTCATCAGCGCCGCGCCAGCGTACGCGGCGCTCTCCCACTACCTCATCATGCGCGATCTTGCCGACGTCCCCATCGAACATTTGCCCGACTGGGTATTTACCTTCGGCCATCTCGGACTGGCAAAAATCTGCGGCGTCGATGCCACGTCGGTGAACCAGCTCCTCGGCGCGTGCAGCCGAACGCCGGGCTTCACCGGTAATCTCTCCGCCAGCGATTTCAGTCTGGCGGGCGATGCCGTCGTGCTGGCGGCGCCCGGTATCTTCGGCCTGCCGGATGTGGTCACCGCGCTTGTCGCTCTGGGCGCACTGGCGGCCGCCCTTGCCGCTGCCAAAGCAATGACCTTTGCCGCGGCAAGCGCTCTCGGTCACGACCTCTACGCAGGGGTCAGCGAGCGTACGCCATCGGCTGGACGCCAGCTGATCGTCACCCGGCTGGCGATGATTGGGCTCGTCATCGTGGCAACGTGGCTGGCGGGCTTACACCCCGGCGACGCCGTGGCACTGGCACCCGGCTCGGTTGCCATGGCGGCCGGCGCCCTGTTTCCGGCGCTCATCCTCGGCGTCTGGTGGAAGCAAGCGACAGCCTCAGGAGCACTGGCTGCGATCATTGCGGGCGGCGTCGTAACTGCGGCTCTGGTCCTCCACGCGCACTTCCCGGGTTTCCTTCCGTTTGGCAATCTCGGCCTCAACGAATTGACCGCCGGCATCGTCGGATTGCCGGTCGGATTTGTCGCAGCAATAGCCATCAGCCTTGCCTTTGAAACGAAGGACATTGACCGTGACGTGGTCGTTGACGCTATCAGGCGGCCTGGCGGCACGCCTTTCGTGCAGGAAAGCGAAAGCCTATGACCGATGACCGTCGCGGCCTGTTCCCGGCGATCGAGCCTTTCGCCACCCATCGCCTGAAAGTATCCGGCCTGCACGAAATCTTTGTCGCCGAATACGGCAACCCTTCCGGTAAGCCGGTCGTCGTTCTGCACGGCGGCCCGGGCGCCGGAATGAACGCCACCATGCCGCGCTTCCACGACGCCACCGCTTACCGGATGGTTCTTTTCGACCAACGCGGCTGCGGTCAGTCGACGCCCTACGCCGAGCTTCGTGAAAACACGACCTGGGATCTTGTCGCCGACATCGAGAGAGTTCGCGAACACCTCGGGATCGAACGCTGGCAGGTCTTCGGCGGCTCGTGGGGCTCAACCCTCGCCCTCGCGTACGCCGAGACGCATCCCGGCCGCGTAACCGAGCTCCTGCTGCGAGGCATCTTCACGCTGCGCCGCGAGGAGATCGAGTGGTTCTACCAGAAAGGTGCCTCCTTTCTCGCTCCCGAGGCCTTCGCTGAATATTTGAAACCGATACCCGAGGACGAACGCGGCGATCTTGTCGCTGCCTACCATCGCCGTTTGACGGGCGAGGACGAGGAAGTGCGCCTGGCCGTCGCACGCGCATGGGCGACGTGGGAGGGGAGCACTATTTCGCTGTTGCCAGATCCCGGCCGCGCCGCCGCCTTCGGCGAGCCGCGCTATGCGCTCGCCTTCGCCCGCATCGAGTGCCACTACTTCTTCAACCACGGCTTCCTTGACCGCGACGATCAGCTTCTCGCCGACGCCTACCGCCTGAGGGATATCCCGGGCGCGATCGTCCACGGCCGCTACGACCTTTGCACGCCGGTTGCGACTGCCTGGGAACTGCATAAGGCGTGGACGCGCGCCGATTTTCGCGTCGTGCCGGACAGCGGTCACGCCATGACCGAACCGGGCATCATCCACGAACTTGTCAGTGCAACCGAACGCTTCAAGAGGGTGTGACGGCGGCCTTCGCCGGACCTCTTCCGTGCTTGAGCAGGCGGACCATGGCGAGAAGCCGCTTGACGATGCGCTCAGTGACGCCTGGCTGTGCGGCAGGCGGAGCCGACAGTACCATGGAGGTTGCGGGCGCGGGCGCTGGCAGCGCCGTTGACGGGCCGGCTGTCCCACTGGAGAGATGGCTGACCTTCCGGTCGAGCGCGGCCGTCGCTGCAGTCAGCCGCGCAACCTCAAGGGCAAGCGCATCGAGGCGGCCACTCAGCTGAGCATCGCCGGAAAGAAGCGTATCGCACGTCCATTTCCCTGCAGACAGGCTGCAGTGTGTCACCGTCCCGGTCTTAGTATCCAGCCGCACGAACCCGGACTGCGACGAATCCAGCGTGTAGCGCGGCTTGGCGACCTCGCCCGCGAGCGCGGGACCGATCGTCGCGACGATCACGGCAAGCAGTGTCAAACGGGAAGCGAGACGCGTGCGCATGGACCAGTCCATGCTATCCGGCTGGAAGGGGCGCGAGAAGGCCCTGCCCTTGCCCCCTGGCAAACCCGTCGCTAGGGTCGCCCGCGACGAAGACAGGCGGATCGCGGCCGTTGGCGACCATCTACAAGATATGCCCCGCCGCGCTTTGGCAAACAGCGCTGGCGACAGGCGCTTTCGCCGGCACTGAGGTCGATCAAGCCGACGGCTATGTCCATTTCTCGACCGCCACGCAGGTCGCTGAAACACTGGCAAGGCACTACGCCGGCGTCTCCGGCCTGGTCCTTGCCGCGTTCGATGAATCGACGCTCCATCCACCGATCCGCTACGAGCCCGCCCGCGGCGGCGCCCTGTTTCCCCATCTCTACGGAATGCTCGATTTCCGACTGGCGCTGTGGACGAAACCGCTGCCGCTGGGGCCGAACGGGCGCCATCTCCTCCCGGAGCTGGCGCCTTGATCTACAAGGCGATCCGGCCCCTGCTCTTTACCCTCGACGCCGAGACGGCACATGGGCTGGCACTGCGCGCCCTTAAGCTCGGCATCGCACCGCACGCCCCCCGCGCCCCTGCCTCACTGAGACGAAGCATCCTTGGGCTTCAGTTCCCGAATCCGGTCGGCCTCGCCGCCGGTTTCGACAAGCACGGCGAGGTTCCCGACGCGGCACTCCGCCTCGGCTTCGGGTTCGTCGAGATCGGTAGCGTCACGCCGCGTCCGCAGCCCGGCAATCCCCGCCCGCGTGTCTTCCGGGCGACCCTCGACCACGCCATCGTCAATCGCCTCGGATTCAACAGCCAGGGGCACGAGGCGGTCTATCGCCGCTTGGCGGCACGGGAGCAGGATGGCATCGTCGGCGTCAATCTCGGCGCTAATCGCGATAGCGACGACCGCATCGCCGATTACGTCGCCGGCGTTCGCCGTTTCGCCGGCGTCGCCAGCTACCTCACAGTCAACATCTCGTCGCCGAATACGAAGGGCTTGCGCGATCTCCAGGAGAAGGAGGCGCTGACCCGGCTCCTCTCGATGGTCGCGGGCGCGCGCGCGCAGGCGGCGCCGCATCCCCCGATACTGGTCAAGATCGCCCCGGATCTCGACGACGACGCGCTCCACGGCATCGCCGAGACGGCCATCGCGCTCGGCATCGACGGCATAATCGCCACCAACACGACGATCGCGCGTGACGGTATCCGCGACCAGCGGATCGCGAAAGAAGAAGGCGGCGTCTCCGGTCGCCCGCTGTTCGAACCCTCGACGCACATCCTGAAGCGGCTGCGCGAAATCGCCGGCAGGCGCCTCGTACTGGTTGGCGTCGGCGGCATCGATTCGCCGGAGGCCACGCGCGCCAAGCTTGCCGCAGGCGCCGATCTCGTCCAGCTTTACACCGGTATGGTCTATGAAGGTCCGGGCCTGCCCGCCCGTATCGTCAGGGCACTGGCTGACGATCTGCAGAGAACGCCGGCCCGATCCTGATGCCGAGCAGCCACAACAGGCTGATGCCGCGCACAGCGAGAAAGACCAGGAGTGCGATCCACCAGCCGGTGATGCCAAGCAGGCTTGCCACGCTCCAGCCGGTTACGAGGTAGATCGCGACCGAAACCAGCATGGCGTTGCGCATGTCGGCCGACCACGTCGCTCCGATGAAGACGCCGTCCATCTGGTATGCCAGCGTGCCGAAGAGCGGAAACAGTGCCGCCCACGCCAGCACCTGTCGCGCCGCCACCCGCACCGCGTCGCTCGTGCTCATCGTGTCGATGATCGCCGGGCCACCGAGAAAGATGGCGAGCGTCAATGCGCCCCCGACCGCAAACCCCCAGAGCACCACGAGCCGCACTGCCCGTTCGAAGGTTGCCCGGCTGCCGGCGCCCAGGGCGCGCCCGCCGAGCTGCTCGGCGGCGGCGGCCAGTCCGTCGAGAAAGAACGCAGCGAAGATCACGACGTTCATCAGCAATTCGTTGGCGGCAAGCACGATGTCGCCGGCGGCTGCGCTCCGCGACGTGAACAGCGCGAACGACAGGATCAGCACGAACGTGCGGATCATGATGTCGCGGTTGAGGACGATCAGCCGGCGAAACGCTGCACCGCTGAAGATGGTGGCTGGCCCGGGCTTCGGTCCACCACGCGTGAGATGCAGAACGAAAATCGCACCGAGGATGACTGCGGTGAACTCCCCCGCCACGCTCGCCCAGCCGACACCGGCAACACCGAAGCCGAACCGGTCCACCAGCATGATGCTGACCAGGACGTTGATGCTGTTGACGACGAGCTGCAGCACCAGTCCGTAACCGGCCCGCCCAAGTCCGATCAGCCAGCCGAGAATGACATAGTTGGCAAGCGTCAGCGGCGCTGCCAGCACCCGCACCTGCCAGTAGGTCGTGGCGGCAGCGTGCACGGCACTGCTGCCACCCAGCAACATCAGCGCAAGATGAAGGATGGGCGATTTCAGGGCCACGATGACGACTCCGGCACCGACACCAAGCATGAGCGCCCGGTAAAGCGTTGCCTGGATTTCGGTCGCATCGCGCCGACCGAACGCTTGCGCGACCAGTCCGGTGGTTCCCGCCCGCAGGAAGTTGAAGGTCGCGAACACCACATCGAAGACGACGCCGCAGATGGCCACGCCGCCGACCAGTGCCGGATCGCCCAGCCGGCCGACGACGCCAAGATTGACGAGACCGACGAGCGGCGTCGTGAGGTAGGCCAGCGTCATCGGCAGCGCGACCGCGAGCACGGCGCGGTGGCTGACGGCAAAGGGCGCCGGAGCGTTGCTTTCGGCGGCCGCGTCCACTTCGCCGGCTTGGCTCAGAAGCCCGGCCGCGGGGGCGGGCGCCGCCAGTTGACCAGTCGCACGATCAGCCAGATCGGAAACACGATCACCGCACCGAGCACGAAGTAGCGCCACGCCCAGCGCAGCGTTTCAAATCCGCCCTCGTAGAGCCTCTGCACCAGCCGCACCGCGCTGTCGACGATGTCGAAGGGCGACACGCCGATAACGTTGAGAACCAGCCCGACGACGAAAGAAAACACCACAAGCTGGACGATGACGCGCACCGGCGAACCGCCGAAAAAGCGCGCGAGGGAGGACTCCATGGAACTCGTCTCCGAAAGGCCAGCGTCAGCAGCCTTATACGGCCTCCCGGGCCTCGCGGTCCATTGCCCCCGCAGGAGCCTTACGCGGCACTGCCCGCACGCGGAATGCCCGGTGGCGGCCGGCTGCGCCCAAGCAGCGGCGTCAGGAACTCGGCCGACAGCGGCTCGGCGAAATAGAACCCCTGCGCCTCGCGGCAGCCCCAGCTCCGCAACAGATCGAGTTGTTCGCGCGTCTCCACGCCCTCCGCCACCAGCGTGACGCCGAGTTCGCGTGCCAGGCCGATCGACGCCCGCACGATGGCGGCGCTGCCGGGCTCGTTGGCGATCCTTCCGACGAATTCCTGCGCCACCTTGATGCGGTCCACCGGAAAGCGGCGCAGATAGTCGAGGGATGAATAGCCGACCCCGAAATCGTCAATTGCCACGCGCACCCCGCGCCCGCGCAGGCGCTGCAGCACGTCGCTATGGTCCCGCGTCGCGGCCATCAGCACAGTCTCGGTCAGTTCAAGCTCGAGCTTGTCCGGCGGCAATGCCGTTTCTGTCAGAATGGCGACGATGCCGGTCTCCAGTTCGAAGGCGCGCTTGAACTGGACGGTCGAAAGGTTCACCGCCATGACCTCAAGATCGAGCCCGGCATCCGCCCACGCCTTGGCCTGCCGGCACGCTTCACGCAGCACCCAGTGGCCAAGGGCCGCGATCAGGCCGCTGCGCTCGGCTACCGGGACGAACACGGTGGGACTGAGAATTCCCTGTGTCGGATGTCGCCAGCGCACCAGCGCCTCGACGCCGACAATTCGGCCGCTCTCGATTTCGATCTGCGGTTGATAGACGAGATAGATCTGGTCCGTGCCGATCGCGTTGCGCAGTTCCGTGCTGAGGCGCACCCGGGTGCGCGTATCGCTCTCCATCGCCGGCGTGAAGAAGCGATAGACCCCGGGGCCTTCCGCCTTCGCCCGGTAAAGCGCGAGATCCGCGCGCGACAGGATGGTCTCGGGATCGGGCAGGGCCGGGTCGAAAAGCGCGATACCGACGCTCACCCCGCTGCGGATGTCGTTGCCGGCGACCATGTACGACGACGCCAGCGCGCGAATGATCTTGTCGGCCAGGCGCGCCGCGCGGACTTCATCGCCGGCATCCGGGGCCATGATCGCGAATTCGTCTCCTCCGAAGCGGGCGACGATGTCGGACTCGCGTACATTCGCGCGCAGACGCTCGGCCACGGCCTTGAGCAGTTCGTCGCCAACCAGGTGACCGAGCGTATCGTTGACGTCCTTGAACTGATCGAGGTCGAGATAAAGCACGGCGAAACGAACGCCCTCCACGGCCGCGGCCGCCGCAGCCTTACGTATCGACTCGAGGAAGACCGCCCGGTTGGCTACCCCAGTCAGCCCGTCGTATCGCGCGCTGTGCAGGATCTGCGCGTCGGCCCGCTTGCGGTCGGTGACGTCGCGAAAGTACCAGACGCGCCCAAGGTACTCGCCGGTCGGCATCCGCAGCGCCCCGCTGTATCGATCGATGATGCGGCCGTCGCGGGTCTCGATCTCCTCGCGTCCCTCTTCTTCAGGATGGGCGTAGAGATACTTGACCCGCTCCACGAAGCCTGCCCGATCTTTCATGTGGCTGGTCACATATGCCAGCATCGCCGCGTCCGCCTTGTCGGCGACGAGCTTGGCGGGCACCGACCACATGTCGACGAAGCGACGATTGAACGAAATAATGCTTCCGGCCGCATCGACGACCAGAATGGCGTCCGGCGAAGTCTCAAGCTGCGTCGTCAACAGCGTGTTGACGAACTGCAGCTGCTCTTCGGCGTTCTTCCTCTCGGTAATATCGATGTCGACGCCGACGAGCCGCGCTGCCGTGCCGTCGGGCATATGCTCGACGACATGGCCCCGCGACATGACCCACATCCAGTGCCCGGCGGCGTGGCGTTCACGATATTCGATGACCGAGACCTTCGATCGGCCTTCGACGATTTTGGCGGTCTCGGCTTTTACCCTTTCAACGTCGCCGGGATGAATGCGCGCGAGCCAGTCGGCCAAGCCCTCCACCACGGGCGCATCGCCCGGTAAGCCGCGCATTTCTCGCCAGGTCGTGGAGAGAAATCCGCGATGGGTCCGATAGTCGTATTCCCACGCGCCAAGACCGGCATCCTGCAGGGCCGAGCGCCAACGGCTTTCGTTAGCTGCAAGCGACATCTCTGCGCGCTTGCGGTCATCGATGTCGAGCGCCTGCATTGTGAAGCAGAGCGGGCGGCCGGCGACGAAAAGTACCGCCGGCTTGCCGAGTACCCAAAGCGCACTGCCATCCTTGCGCAGGCATCGCTGCTCAGACTGGACCGGAGCCCCCTCGCCGGCGACCAACCGCGCGGCCCGAGCCTTCACGCCGGGCACATAGTCGGGGTGGATGTATTGATCCCAGCCAAGCCCCATGCACTCCCCGGGCTTGTATCCGAGCAATCGCTCGAAGGCCCGGTTCGCATAAATGATTTCGCCATCGGCCTTGGCGACAACCGTGGCGACCGCAGAATCCTCGACGAGGTTGCGCAGCAACGCGTCGCGATTATCCGGCTGAACGATCGACCTGTCCGCTGTTCGGGCGCTGTCTGCTGGCATGCCAGCCCCTCGGTAAACCCGATCTCTTGAGAAGGACTTTCCTCCGGATCGTCTATTTTTCGGTAAACGACGATTGAATCTGACCCCGATTGGCGGGAAATCCTGCGGTTCGGGCGTTGCGTTCGCTCTCCCGGGTAGGCAAAATGAAATGAGTTCGGGCTTCGGCCCGAGCGCGCGGGCGTAGTTCAATGGTAGAACGGAAGCTTCCCAAGCTTCCGCCCACAGAAAACATAGCGTCTCACCGAGATACATTTTCCGTAAATGACGGCTGTTTTCTGCGCATTTGAGGGTGCATACTAGGTCAAGGCTGCACGCCACAATACCCCTCAAAGCAGTGCTAAATCGTGCCAAAAATCGGCCTCACTGATTTGTCGGTACGCTCCTTAAAAGAGGGGCTGTACTTCGACACCAAGACACCGGCATTCGGAATTCGCGTCGGCAAGAACCGCAAGACGTGGCTGGTTGTGAAGGGTGACAATCGGACGAAAGTCCGGCTCGGCCACTATCCCGAATTGAGCCTCCAGGATGCCCGCAGACGGGCGCTTGCCGCGTTAGGAACCCCGCTCGCCGCGAAGACAACTCTTACCTTCCCCGAGGCGCTGGAGCTCTTCCTCGGACAGGATAGGTGGAAGGCCAGTTCGAAATACGTGCTCGAGCACTCTTTGCGGTGGCACTTCAAATGGACGCGCCCGCTTTACAAGATCACGCACGAGGACATTGCCGAGGTTCTCGACGCGATCAAGGGCCGCAGCGCCAGGGCGCACGCCCTTAAAGACATCCGCACTTTCTTCAACTGGTGCGTCCCGCGCTACCTTTCACAATCCCCGGCGATCGGTTTGAAGATGCCGCCCTACGTTCCGCGGGAAAGGGTGCTCACCGACGATGAGATTGCCCGCGTGTGGAACGCTGCCGAGTCGTTAGGGACCTACGGTAAACAGGTCCAATGCCTCATCCTTTCCGGCCAAAGAGTGAACCAAATTCTCTCCTTAGAACCGAAGTGGATCAACGCAGCGGAACACCTGATTACCTTCCCCGCCTCCGTCATGAAGTCCAACAGAGAACACACAATTGTCTACGGCCCAATGTTGGCGAACCTGCTTCCGCACATCGCCATCCGCTCCATGCAGGGAAAGAAGAAGCGCGAGCTAGACACACTCTCAGGGGTGACCGGCTGGGTCCTCCACGATCTTCGCAGAGTTCTGGCCTCCCAATGGGCAGCGTTGGGCGTCTCCTTGCCGACCATTGAGGTCTATCTCGGCCATCGGTCACACAGCTTCGCCGGGATTGTCGCTGTCTACCAGAAACACACGTGGATCCCGGAGATGCGCCAAGCTGTTTCGCTCTGGGAAAAGAAGCTACAGTCGCTCGCCCGTTCGGGATAACAGGCGCGCATCGCGGTGGATCGGCACGCCCAAGCTGGCCAAGCCAGTTCCGAAGGTCCGGCGGAGATCGCGCGCAGCATCCGGTCGCTGGCTGTGTGAAGTTGTTTCAGGTGGAAGGTTGGGGGAGCCGACATTCGATCATTCACTGAAAAGCGGCCGCTTTTCTACGTCGTTAGAGCGGCGCGATATTCTCGCGCCGCCCTTGTCAGTTTATCCAGAACGGTTTGAGCCTCGCCGGCATTGCCACGACAACCAACGACCAGACCGACTACAACAACGATGTCATTCCACGGGATCTGCGGGTCAACACCGCCGGGGACCCCAACGATCCGGTCCATCTCAACGGAACGGGATATACCCTCGTCGCGAACGCGATTTATGCGTGGCTCTTGGCTCACGACCCCGGGATCGGCCAACACCCCATCAGTCTGTCGGCACTGGCGTCGATCTTCAATTCGCCGCCCGCTATCGGTAGCACAAACCCCTATGTTGGAACCTTCACCAATCTAACGGTCAATGGCACCCTGGGAATCGGAACCTCGACCCCCGTTAGTAAATTGGGGCTCGCCGTCAACTATGCTTCCAATGTCGATGACGGTCTGCTTATCGACACCTATTCGGGCCTGGCCGGCGTCGGCCTAAAACTCATCTCGAGCAACACCGGGGTGTATCGCGCGGCCCTCACATCGCTCATTTCCAATTCAGAAGCCGAGCTGCTGACCCTTAGTCTTAATGGATCGGGGAACATAGGCATCAGTACCAGCAGCCCCAAAAGCAAGCTGAGTGTGTCGGGCGGTGCATCCGTTGGCGCGGATTACAATCTTCCCGCGCCTGCGAATGGAATTCTGGTGGAGGGGGCGGTCGGCATCGGAACTACCTCGCCGGCAACAACATTTTCTCTGGCCGGTCACGCCTATCTCACGGGTGGCCTGGGCGTTGGCGTCCTCAACTCAAACTCCGGCACGTTGCAAACAAGTGGGGCAGCCACGATCGGCGGCGCACTAGCCGTCGGAGGAACGGCCAACGCCAGGAAGCTGACCGTGTCCATAGCTAATTCGGCGAACGTCAACGATGGCCTCCTGCTTGTCAGAGGCGGAGTGACTGGCACCGACGACCTCGGCTTCAAGCTCAAGTCCGATACCAACGGCAGTTATCGCGGCGCGATCACCTCCAACGCCGACGGCACGGAGACGGAGGTCCTAACCATCACGCGCGCCAAGAATATCGCTGTCGGAACGACGACCACTTACGCCAAACTCACCGTGTGGGGACCGGATACGGCGTCGAGCTCGGCCTTTGCGGTGGTCAACAATGCCAGCACAACGGTGTTCTCAGTCTACGACAACGGCAACGCGACCTATTCAGGCTCGCTCTTCCAGAGTTCTGACCAGAGGCTGAAGACCGACATCACGCCGCTCGACGCCTCATCCTCGCTCGCCGCGATCGAGGCTCTGACGCCGGTCTCCTACACCCGCATCGATCAGCCCGAGCAAGGGACCAACCTCGGTTTCATCGCTCAGGCGGTGCAGGCGATCTTCCCCGAGCTCGTTTCTGTGACTCCCGCCACGTCCCTGACGCCCGACGGAACGTTCACCCTTAACTACGTCGGGCTGATCTCCCCCATCGTCGGGGCCATCCAGGCGCTCGATGGGAAAATCACCGCGCTGGCGTCAGCCGTGTCAGGCTTCGCGCAAAACTTCGCTACCGAGACGCTCACGGCAGACAACGCAACGTTCGGGCAGGTCACCTCTCAGCAGGACACCACGCAGAAACTTTGCGTCGGCTCCACGTGCGTGACGCCCGCCCAATTCCAGGCGATCGTCTCCGGCGCGGGTCAATCGTCCAGCGCTCCATCAGTGAGCACGCCACCAGCGTCGACCACGGGAACGACATCGACCTCCCCGGACACAGCGACATCCACGGCTACATCGACAACCGACGTTCCCTCCATCGTGCCCGACTACACCGCGACCACAACCCTCCCTGCCGTGCCGGCCGCCTCCCCGACGCCTTTGCCGACGTCCACATCCACCACCCGGTAGTCTGCAACATCGACTGGCTCGGCTTCGCGGATTGTGCGTTCGGCGGGCGCTCTTTGGCAGATCGGAATCGTATTTCGCACGCGCTTCCAAATCGCGCATCATGCTTTGCCGCCCTTGACCACTTCACGTGAGTCTGACGTGTGCCGCCTTTGGCGAAGGCCCCCCTTGGGAGGACATGCAAGGCTACCTTGTGGATGACTTTCCGAAATATGTTCAATAGGCCCGCGAACTTGGCTTCTAGCCACCGGTGAGCGCAACCGGTTATGCGCACGCAAAAATGATGCATCCCGGTACCAGAAGGACGGCAAAAAGCTCGCGTCGCATCACGACTCAATCCCGTGGAGGCGGAGCGCCAATCACGCGATCGAGTTGCAGCGCGGAACAGTCGGCCCCCCGAGCGAGTTAGACCTCGGGGGTGACTCAGGAGAATTCACATGACAAATGATTCAGGCCGAATTGCTGGCGCGACGACCGAGAAACTGAAGCATCCGATCATCAACTCTGACCGCGCGACGGTTATTAAGAATGATGGAACGTCTGCCACTGCAAAAGGCAAGAATCCCGCCGATGCCGTTGAGAAGGCAGCTGACAAGGTGCAGAAGAAATAGCTTCGCATCTTTCTTTCCGCATTGCGCCTGGCGCTGGCAACAGTTGCCAGGCGCATTGCTTCTACGATGTAGTTTGGCCCACAACTCAGAACACCCCCCGCGTGTCGGGTATTATCGGAGCCAGCTAGATGCCGAGCATCGATACTGCGGACTCAGTCAAGCAGCCGGAACGGCCGAAACTGCTCGAGATCATGGGCCCAGGGCTCATCACCGGCGCTTCCGACGACGATCCAAGCGGTATCGCCACCTACTCACAAGTGGGGGCTGAGTTTGGTTACGGGCTGGCCTGGACGCTGATCGTCACCTATCCGCTGATGGCAGCGATTCAGGAAATCTCGGCGCGGATCGGACGAGTAACCGGCCTCGGAATCGCCGGCAATCTACGCAAGCACTATCCGGCACCCTTGCTTCACGGCGTCGTCGCCCTGCTGATGCTTGCCAACATCATCAACATCGGTGCCGATCTTGGGGCAATGGGCGCGGCGCTGAAGCTCCTGATCGGCGGCCCGGCATTCCTTTATGTCATCGCGTTCGCCGCGACATCGGTTGGCCTCGAGGTCTATGTTCGGTATTCGCGTTACGTCTCGGTACTCAAATATCTGACCCTGTCGCTGCTCGCGTATGTCGCGACGGTGTTTGTGGTCGGCGTGCCCTGGCCCGAGATGTTGCGATCTATTGTCATGCCCCCGCTTTCCTTCAACAAGGATTACGTCCTTGCTGCAGTTGCAGTGCTCGGCACGACCATCAGCCCATATCTCTTCTTCTGGCAGGCCGAAGAGGAAGTGGAAGAGGAACAGGAAAAGCCCGAGAAATCGCCGCTGATTGATGCGCCGCGCCAGGCTGCAGGTGAGTTCTACCGCATCCGCATAGACACCTATGCGGGCATGGCACTTTCCAATCTCGTGGCCCTCTTCATCGTCATCACGACTGCAGCCACCCTTCATGCCCACGGCGTGCTTGATATTCAAACCTCGGCTCAGGCGGCAGAAGCTCTGCGACCTATAGCAGGACCATTCGCATTCACGCTTTTCGCGGCGGGCATTGTCGGCACCGGCCTGCTAGCGCTTCCGGTGCTCGCCGGCTCCGCGGCTTACGCGCTCGGCGAAACGATGGGGTGGCAGGTGGGCCTGGCGAAGCGCGCTGGCCGGGCTCCGGCGTTTTACGGTGCCATCGCGGTTGCGACCGTCGTCGGGGCCGGCCTCAACTTCTCCCCCATCGACCCGATCAAGGCTCTGTTTTGGAGCGCAGTCATCAACGGCATCGTCGCCGTACCCGTCATGGTCGTCATGATGATGCTGACGCGCCGCAAGGATGTCATGGGGGAATTCGTGCTGCCGCTCGCCCTGCAAATTTTCGGCTGGCTGGCGACTGCAGTGATGGCGGCAACCGTGGCGGCGCTTGCAATAACGTCGCGAATCTAGACGCCTACGATGGACATCCATCCATTGGCGGATATGCATGGCACGCTCGTCGAGACGCGCGGCCAGCCGGGACCACTGCATTGAGGTGAGCCAAACCGATTGTCCACTGCTCGATAAGTGTGCACTTGTGGACGCCGCGTATAAGGC
>Ga0265313_10000480_pt1 | contig 41901 bp, 35 predicted proteins | sample 4123metaG_FD_203122 | JGI IMG/M metagenome (GOLD analysis project Ga0265313, IMG submission 203122) | Rhizosphere microbial communities from Carex aquatilis grown in University of Washington, Seatle, WA, United States - 4-1-23 metaG | ecosystem: Host-associated > Plants > Roots > Rhizosphere >... | reverse complement strand
CCAATGGAACCGGACGACGCCTGTTTTTTTGACATCCATCCTGAATTCCCTCGCGCGGGTGGAAGCTTGCAATTCGCCAACGAATAGTGGAAACTCGGCCAGTTCAATCCACTCTCGTGATGGAGCAAACGATGTCGTGCCCCAAGGCGTTGGCGGTAGCTTTGACCGCGCTCTTTGCGGTTTTCATTTTACCTGAGGCGGTCGGAGCCGATGAAAGCGCCGCCGCGATTGCTCCTCCGCCTGGCATCAATTCGGGAGACAACGCTTGGATGTTGGTCTCCTCGGCGCTGGTGCTGATGATGACGGCGCCTGGCTTGGCGCTGTTCTATGGCGGACTGGTGCGCAAGAAGAATGTCTTGGGAGTGATGATGCAGTGCTTCTTCCTGATGGGGTTGAATACCGTCATCTGGGGCACTTATGGTTATTCGCTTTCTTTCGGCGGCACCGCGGGCAAGGAGGGTTTCAGCAAGTGGATCGGCAACGGCGAATACCTGCTGATGCGGAACGTCGAACCGTCGGTCGACGCGGAAGGCAAGGTCGATTATCCGCTCGAGGGAACTCCGGGCAACATGTTCCCACGGCTGACACACATGCTGTTTCAGGGGATGTTCTTCATCATTACTCCGGCCTTGATCTGCGGCGCTGTTGCCGAGCGGATGAAGTTCAGCACGATGACTGTCTTCATGATCTTGTGGGATACCCTGGTCTATTGTCCTTTGTGCCACTGGGTCTGGGACGGCGGCCTCTTGGCGTTCGACACGGCCGCGATGAAACCATTCGACGACGCTGTTTTCCCCGCTCTCGACTTCGCCGGCGGAACGGTCGTCCATATTAGCTCGGGTGTTTCGGCGTTGGTCTGTGCGCTGGTGATGGGCAAGCGGCTGGGTTACGGTCACGAACAGATGCCACCACACAATCTGACCTATACCGTCACCGGAGCTGCCCTTTTGTGGGTAGGTTGGTTTGGTTTCAACGCCGGCAGCGCTCTGGCCGCCAACGGTCAGGCGGCGATTGCCTTCACCACGACGCACTTCGCCGCGGCGGCCGGCGCGGTGGCCTGGGCCGCGGCCGAGTGGATCACACGAGGAAAGCCAACGGTGCTTGGCACCTGCTCTGGGGCCGTGGCCGGCCTGGTCTGTATTACTCCAGCGTCAGGCTTCGTGCTACCGATGCACGCATTAATCATGGGCGCGGCGGCAGGTGTGGTCTGCTGCTTTGCGTGCATCTCCCTCAAATCGAAACTCGGCTATGACGACTCGCTCGATGCATTCGGCGTGCATGGCGTTGGAGGTACCATGGGCGCCATCTTAACCGGCGTATTCGCCACTCGCTCGGTCATGGGAGGGACGAACCCCATTGGATTATTGGAGCAGGGGGGACAAATCGTGCCCCAACTGGGCGCTGCGGCCGTTACCTGGGCTTTGGCTGCCATCGTCACGTTCGTGGTACTCAAGGTACTGGATGCGACCATGGGCTTGCGCGTTTCACAGGAGCACGAGGTCCAAGGATTGGATTTCAGTCAGCACGGTGAGGAGGGGTATATCTTCATTTGAATGGTGGTCCATCAAAAACCGCCGATTCGTTTTCGAGACACCATTTCAATGCCCAATTCATGTGCGACAGTTGCCGCATGTCTCGGCCGGCGCATTCGAGCATCGGGCCTCGTTCCACAGGATGGCAAACTGCAAACCCCTGTTGCAATGCCTCTTGCAGAGCAGGTTGCGCATCCAACGATAGATATCTCAGTACCACGGCACGGTATTTGCGATCCGTCACCGCTTACGCTCATGCTGCGCGCATGCTCTGGAGCAGTACGTTCGGATCTGGTGTAAATAGGCGATCGTTGCAATTGTCCCACCTGAGGCTGATGGATTCACGATGGATTTCACGAAAATTCTCCACTCGCTCGGCGAGAACCTGCTCACGCCGATTCCCATGTGCTTTGCCTTGGGTATTTTCTGCAAGGTCATTCACGGCGGCATCAAGATCCCCAAGGAGCTCTACTACTCGATCGCCATCTATCTGCTGATGTCGATCGGTTTCATCGGAGGGCACGAACTGGCCAAGGAAGTCAGGGATCATGGTATTTCAGGTGTGCTACTGCCCGCCGGGATCACGCTGATCTTGGGAATTATCACTCCGATCAGTGCCTTCACGGTCCTGCGGTACATTGGGCGGTTGTCGGTGGCCGATTCCGCAGGCATCGCCGCGCACTATGGCTCAACTTCGGCGGTGACGTACGTCGTCGCGGACGTCTTTGCCAAGCAGAATGGCGCCGATCCAAACCCCTACTTGCCGACCCTGGTGACGATTTTGGAATGCCCCGGGATCGCGGTCGCCCTGGCGTTGGGGGCCGTCTTGTCGGCGAAGCCCAAGTCAACCGGTGAGAAGTTCGAAGTCCAAGACGAAGAGAAGCAGGAGGGAAAGCTTTGGGAGGCGCTCTATGAAGTGATCACGGGACAGTCGATCATGCTCATGGCCGGCTTGCTGGTGATCGGCTTCGTTGCGACGAACTTCATGTCGGAAAAGGGCTTCGATCCGTTCTTCCATTTCTTCTATAGCAAGGAAATGATCTTCCGAGGCGCGCTGTGCATCTTCCTATTGGAAATGGGCCTGGTGGCCGGGGAACGTTTGCGCGATCTGGCCAAGGTCGGACCATTCCTGATCGCATTCGGTGTGCTGATGCCCCTCTTGCACGGCTTCGTCGCCGTTTGGCTGGGCCATCAGGCGGGTCTGAACCTGGGCGGCTGCACGGTGTTCGGCGCGATCGTCTCGAGCGCCTCATACATCGCCGCCCCGCCCGCCGTGCGGCTCACGCTGCCGGAAGCCAACCCCACCTACTCCATCACCGCGGCGCTGGCCATCACCTTCCCGTTCAATATCGCCTTTGGCATTCCGATTTACTTTCAAATGGCCAAATTCGTGGGCGCAACCTGAAACATCGAATCAGCGGAGCCTTCCCGTGCAACTTTATCCACTGAAGCTGATCACGATCGTGGTCGAAGAAGTCCTCAAGGACCAGATCATTCACAAGACGCAAGAGTTGGGCGCCACGGGCTACACCTGTTACCAGTGCCAGGGCGAAGGCACGCGTGGCACGCGCCACGACGCCGTGACCGGCGCCAATGTGCGGATCGAAATCATCTGCCCTGAAAGCGTGGCCGTCGCGATCCTGACGACCATCTCGCACGATTATTTCGAGCACTATGCCTGCATTGCCTGGATCAGCGACGTCGTGGTCGTGCGCGGCGCTCGATACATTGGCGGAAACGCCTAGGATCGCGGCTGCGGTATGGAGCAGCAATCTCATGCTCCCAAGACAGTTCAAGAACTGCGCGCCGCCGCCATGCGTGAAGTGCGCGGGGCGGCGTGGGCGGAATTACATCCGACCATTTTCGCGACGCTTCCGGAGCTTTTCCAGCCGTTCTGAGACGTCCTTGTAGCCGAATTCGAGTCTGGCAAGAGTCGTCAGGTACCTCTCGGCCTTTTCGATGTCGATAAGTTGGTCCATCGCGAACACACCGGCCCGATACAGAGCTTGCTTGAGCATTTCCGGATCACGTTGGCTGGCGCCCGAGGCCGCCAGCGCGCGCTCCAAGACGCTCCCAACCTTTTCGAACCGTTCCTGATGGAGGTAAAGGTCGGCCAGTTCGAAATACAGCCACAGATTCACCGGCTCCTTGGCGATTTTCCGTTCGAGCTGCTGTTCGGGCGAGGTGAGAGCGCGGGCACTGCCCTCTCCCTCGGCGTGGAATGAAATCTCACGCTGGGCCTCTTCGTCGTTGGGCTTTGCTTGCAACACGCGAGTCCAGCAACCGATGGCCCAGTCGTACTTGCCCTGCCGGGCCAAGGCGCGCGCCAACCGGCGGATCGCTTCAGGTTCGCGCATGTCGGCGTCGATCGCACTCGAAAGGTAAATGACCTGGCACTCGTCGAAGCGCAGTTGTTCGCAGGCGTTCGCCATTTCCCACAAAACCGACACTTCCCAGGGGTTGAGCGTGAGCATCTCCAGGCCGCCGGTAATGACTACTTTCCAGTCCTTCTTTCGCGCCGAGTTCTTGACTGAAGTCTTGATCGCCGCGCCGCGGACTGAGGCGAGTTTCGCGCCAGTCTTGTTGTTGTTATATTTCTTGTGCAAGTTGCCGATGAAACTGCCAACGTAAATCGGGTTGCTCGGATCGTCCACGACGCACTGCGTAAACATCCGGTCCGCGTAATCGAAATTACCCTGGGCCGAGCTCCTGCTGCCGTGCTCGAAGTATTGTTGCAGCATTCGCCGCTTGGCGGGAGAAATCGGCTCGCGGCATGGATTGAGAGGCGGTTGGTCAGTGTCGGAGATGACAAACCAGAGCAAGCATCCGCAGTGCGGACAGGGCGCGTCGCCTGCGAGAGATGATGGCTCAATCTGAACCGAGTGTCCGCATACAGCGCAGCGGTTTGGCTGGCCTTCGGGAGTCCGGGAACTAGTGCGCGGCATTTGAATTGGCTTTGCGACCAGGCACAGTCAGTGGCGGCGCCTCCAGAGAAGCTCGCCGATATTCCACCTGGAAATTGGGCACTTCACCATTCTACCACTCGCCGCCGCCGTTGAGTACAGCGCGACCAGGCGGCTTCGCAAGTTCGGGGCGAGAATCAACTGGCGAAACTTCCCCGTTCCCTTAGAACCGGGATCGGCACCAAAGCGCTAAACCTTGGCGGCAAGATCCCGCGGCAATCGGCGTGCGCCAAGGAACAAGTATTTCGAACCGACCGTACGCCACCCGGCCCGCGGTCGGCTGGCCGGGCCCAGGCCGCTTCGCGTGGTACGGGTGCCACTTGGCGCTTGCCCGGCCTCTGGCTTCGCCGACTCGCCGCCGTCGTGCCGCTTGGGGCCTCCGTTCCAGGAATCCAAATACCTCCTCAGCCTCCAGGTGCGCCATGTCAACTCCACGCAGGCATCCTGCGAGTGACCGCAATGCAATCTTTCCTCCAAGGTTCCGTCTTAGGGCGGACGTCAGACGACCGAGACGCCGCGGAGCTGCCACCAACGTCTGACCAAAGGCCCATGACGTACGCCGCGGGCGAGTCGGCGAAGCCAGAGGCCGGGCAAGCAATAACAGGCACCAGTGCCGGCTTCTTGCGGCCCTGGCCAGGCCAGCCGACCGCGACGCGAGCGGGTCAGGGTGCGCGCGACATCGACGTTCCCACGGTCTGGGCGTAAGCTCTGAGGGCCGCGATCGTCGCTCCGTCGGTTGTCCTCGTCGGTCACGTGGTTCAGTGCCGGGCATTCAAGTTCGTATGGGCGAAAGCCGCCCCAGGCGGCTTACCTCCATCGGCGCGCGCTCCTGCCGGATCAACCTATTTCACCCAATTCGGGAAAAACCGACCCGCGTAGATCGCAGAGTCGCCCAGCGTCTCTTCAATCCGCAGCAGTTGGTTGTACTTCGCCGTGCGGTCGGTCCGTGAGAGCGAGCCGGTCTTGATCTGACCGGTTGAAAGCGCCACCGCCAGGTCGGCGATCGTGGCGTCCTCGGTCTCGCCGCTGCGGTGGCTGGCGATGCTGGTGTAGCCGTTGCGATGGGCCAGCTCGATGGCCTCGACCGTTTCGGTCAAAGTGCCGATCTGGTTGACCTTGATCAGAATACTATTGGCCACGCCGCGGTCGATGCCGTCTTGCAGCCGCCGGGTATTGGTCACGAACAGATCGTCGCCCACAAGTTGGGTCTTCGTGCCCAACTGGTCGGTGAGCAGCTTCCAACCGTCCCAGTCGTCCTCGCTGCAACCGTCCTCGATCGAGACGATCGGGAACTTCTCAACCCAGCCCGTCAGCAGGTCGACCATGCCCGACGCGTCGAGAGTGCGACCGTCCATCGAGTAGGTTTTTTTCTTGGCGTCGTAAAGCTCGGTGGCCGCCACGTCGAGCGCGATGCCCACCTGTTTACCGCGACCCAGTTCGTAGCCGGCCTGACTGACCGCCTCGGAAATCAGCTCCAGGGCCTCGCTATTGCTCCCCAGGTCGGGAGCAAAGCCCCCTTCGTCGCCGACGGCCGTCTTGTATTTATTCTTTTGCAAAACCTTCTTCAGAGTGTGGAACACCTCAACGCCGCAGCGCAGCGCCTCGCTGAAAGTGTCGAACCCCAGCGGCATGACCATGAACTCCTGCACATCGACTTTATTGTCGGCATGGGCGCCGCCGTTGACGATATTCATCATCGGCGCCGGCAGCAGCCGCGCTCCGGCCCCGCCCAGGTAACGGAACAGGGGCAGGCCGCAGAAATCGGCCGCGGCGTGGGCCACGGCAAGCGACACGCCAAGAATGGCGTTCGCCCCGAGGTTTTGCTTGTTGGGGCTGCCGTCGAGGTCGATCATCCGCTGGTCGACCAGAGCCTGCTCCAGCGCGTCGTGACCGAGCAATGTCTCGACAATCTTTTCGTTGACGTTCTGCACCGCCGTCGACACCCCCTTGCCCATGAATTCCTTGGCTTCGGTATCGCGCAATTCCCAGGCCTCATGCACGCCGGTGCTGGCCCCGCTAGGCACCGCCGCGCGGCCGAATGAGCCATCGGCCAGACGCACGTCGACTTCGACCGTGGGGTTGCCACGGCTATCCAGGATTTGGCGGGCGTGAATATCGACGATCAGGGAGTTCATGGCAGGTGTTGTCCTTCGAGGATGTTCCATAACCGGCGGGAAACCGGCTTGATGTGCATTGTGCCGAATTCGCCGGACTTTGGCTACGGGATGCGTTGTATTCCACGCCGTTTTTCGCCTTCGTCGATAGCGTTCCTTTTCAACATGAGTGATTCACTATAGGATGCGTGGATGCCCACGACCGACGCAATCATCCGCGCCACGCCTGAACCGCTGCCGGCCAACATCACGAGCGTGCAGCCCGGCGGAGGCGTTTGCTACCGCGTCGAGCTGGCCTGGGGTCGTTGGAGGCGCTGGTACCTGCGCGTGTTCCGGCCGGGCTACGTGCGTCGGATGGCGGCGAAGCGGCACGGAAGCGACGAAGGGGCTCCGCACGAGGTGCTCGATCCGCGCGACCTGAAATTCTGCCGCAACCTGTGCACCGCCGATTGGGAAGCGGCCGACGACCCTTTTCGCTGGCGTGATCGTATCCCCTTTGCCCGCTGGGGATTGGCCGAATTGGCACTCCTGAGTTTTCCGCTTTTGGCGGCCACGATCGCCCTGACATTCACGTTTTGGTACCTCGCGCCGTTGCCGGGTATCGTATGCTTGTTAGTGGTTTGGTTTTTCCGCGATCCGCCGCGGCACGTGCCCGAGCAAGCGGGGCTGATCGTCTCACCGGCCGATGGTACGATCGCGGAAGTCGCCGAATTGGAGCACGACGAGTTCGTGGGCGGGCCGGCCGTGCGGATCGGAATTTTCCTTTCGATTTTCAACGTACACATCAACCGGGCGCCGGCCCGAAGCCGGGTGATTCGGCTGAGGTACTCGCCGGGCTCGTTCATCAGCGCGGTGAGGCCGGAAAGCACGCTCGTGAACGAGAATCTGTGGATTGGTCTGGAAGAAGAAGCGCCGCCGCACCGGCGGATGGTGGTCAGGCAAATTGCCGGGATGTTCGCCCGGCGGATCGTCTGCGGCCTGCGGTCGGGTGAGGTGCTCGAGCGCGGGCATAAGTTCGGCATGATCAAACTCGGCTCGCGCACCGAGCTGATCCTGTCGAGGGAAGCTGGTCTTTCGGTCGAGGTCGGCGTCGGCGAGCGCGTGAGGGCCGGCGGCAGTGTGGTGGCCAGGTACAACGAGGAGCCAGGCTGATGCACAAGATTCGCACCGTGGCGGTGTTGCCGACGATGTTCACGCTGGCCAACCTGGTCTGCGGTTTTTTCGCGATCGTGGTCGCCGCGAGGGTCGAGCGGCCCGAAACGGCCGAAGTGCCGCACTCGGCCAAGCTCGCGACCATCAACCCGATCAAGGCGATGCGCACCTTTGAGCCCGACGACGACGTCCATAACTGCATGCTCAGCGGCTGGCTGATTTTCCTGGCGATGATCTTCGACGCGCTCGACGGGCACGTTGCCCGGCTCTCGAAGGCCACCAGCGATTTCGGGGCCCAGCTCGACAGCCTCTGCGACCTGGTGACGTTCGGCGTGGCGCCGGCTTTCTTGATGGTGAAGATGTGTCCCTCGTTCACTTTTGCGCACAAAGACACCGTATGGGTCATCGCCGCGGCCTTTGCCGCCTGCGCGGCAATGCGCCTGGCCCGCTTCAATGTCGAGACCGACGACAATGACGATCACCTCAATTTCACCGGTTTGCCGAGCCCCGCCGCGGCGGCCGCGGTGGCCAGCTTCGCGATCCTGTTCTACACCCTTCGGCAGGACGGCAGCTCGCTTTCGTTCGTCGACATCGCGAAGGTCGACCGGGTGATGCAGAACGTGTTGCCGTACTTCGCCATGCTAACGGCCTTGTTGATGGTCTCGCGGATCCCCTACCCGCACGTCGTCAACCAGTTGTTCAGCGGCCAGCGCAGCTTTGGCCACCTGGTCACGGTCGTCTTCGCCCTCTTGGTGGTGATGATGATCCGAGGGTATTCCGTCCCATTGATCAGCGGATTCTTCGTGTTCCAGGGACCGGCGCGATACCTTTGGCAAGAGTACGTGCAGCGTAAGCCGCATGAAGATCCCCTGTTTTGAGAGGCAATAGGCTTTGGGCAACGGGCGATAGGCGCTCCGCGTTTGGCGGGAATGAAGCTGCCGGCTTCCCAAATGCCTAACACCCAAAGCCTATCGCCGTTTGCGCCTCCGAGAATTAACCATGTTCACCGGCATCATCCAAACGCTCGCCACAGTCGTCGAGGTTCGCGTCGAGGCCCCCGGTAAGCGGTTGCGGGTTTGCATGCCTGATGTTGCCGCCGCGGTCCGCATTGGCGACAGTGTGGCGGTCAACGGCTGCTGTCTCACCGTCGTCGAAATCGCGGGCGACACGCTGGCTTTCGAGGCCGGCCCCGAAACGTTGCGGCTCACCAACCTGGGCGAGCTGGCCCGGGGTAGCCAGGTGAACGTCGAGACGTCGTTGCGACTGGGCGACGCGCTGGGAGGGCACTTCGTCACGGGCCATGTCGATGGCGTCGGCACGGTAGCCCAGCGCCACGACGACGGCGCCTGGACGACGATCTGGATTGCTTGCGCGGCGGAGCTGACGCGGCAAATGGCCTCAAAAGGATCGGTCGCCGTCGACGGCGTGAGCCTGACCTTAGTCGACGTCGAGCTCGGTCGATTCAGCCTGCAACTGATCCCGCACACCCTGGCCGTCACTACGCTCGGACGTCGCCAGGTCGGCGACCGGGTGAATCTGGAAACCGACCTGTTGGCCAAGTACGTGGGGCGGCTCGTGGATGGCGAGAGGTGATGTGGTGAGGAGGTCAGGAGGTGAGGAGCGGAAATACGTCGGAAAATCGAGCACCAAAGTTCAAAGTCCAATTACCAATGACCACTGACCAATGACCAACCAGACCCAGTCGTTCCTGATGCGGCGCTTCGAGCAGGTGGGTATCCTGCCGAAGACGAAGCACGGGCAGAACTTCCTGATCGACCTGAATCTGTTGCGGTTGTTGTTCGATTCGGCTCAGATCGACGATCGCGATGTGGTGCTCGAAGTCGGCACCGGCACCGGTTCGCTCACGGCGATGTTGGCCGAAGCGGCGGCGGCCGTCGTCAGCGTCGAGGTCGATCCGCAAATGCACCAATTGGCCAGCGAGGAACTGGTCGACTTCGACAATGTGACTCTCTTGTGCCAGGACGCTCTGAAGAATAAGAACACTCTGCACCCCGCGCTACTCGACGCGGTGCGCCGGCAAATCGAGGCGATGCCCGGCCGGCGGTTCAAACTGGTGGCCAACCTCCCATTCAACATCGCCACGCCGGTCCTTTCGAACTTGCTGGCTTGCGAGCTGCCACCGGCGACGATGACCGTCACGATCCAGAAGGAGCTGGCCGACCGGATGGTCGCTCGGCCTTCGACCAAGGACTACGGCGCGCTGAGCGTTTGGGTCCAGTGCCAGTGCGAGGTGGAGTTGGTGCGGGTCATGCCGCCCACGGCATTCTGGCCGCGTCCCAAGGTCCATTCGGCCATCGTCCAGCTTCGGGTGCGCGACGATTGGCGGCGGCGAATTCCCGATCTGGCCATGTTCCACACGTTTGTGCGGGCCATGTTCTTCCACCGCCGAAAAATGCTGCGGAGCGTGCTCCACAGTGCCTACAAGCACCAGCTCGGCAAGCCCGACGCCGACACGATCATGGCCAGTGTGGGCTTCGGCGAAACGACCCGCGCCGAAGAGTTGGACGTCGAGGCTCTATTGCGGCTCTGCGAGGCGGTGAGAGCGCGGGTTGGGGAGGGATGAGGGGCGTTCGTGCATTTGCGACTGCAGCAGGCGAAAACCTTCCAACGGCGTGCGGCAACCGTCGGGGTCATCTGGCTGCACCGCTGTTCCTGGGACGGGGCGAACGGTCTCTTCTCGTTCAGCGTACCTTTGCGTCGCAATATGGCTTTTCGAATTATCGGAGCGCGCTCCATTCACGGCAAACCAGGGGGTAGCGACACTTTTCTTGACGCCACAATCGTCGTTAGCGCGATCGTCCGGTTTCGCAAAATCGGTATCAGATTGTGATAGGAGCCCTCAACGCTCCAACCTGTTGCGACTTGCGAGCAGCGCATTCGCTTCGAGTGGCGAATCCATAACTTGGCACGTCGAGTAACGCTGAGTTAGAATATGACTAAACCCTTCGAATGCAGTATCGCGCGCGGGGTTCGTCCACGAAGGAGACCGCATGAGCACCACGGCCACCGTCACCATCGACGAATACCATCGGATGATCGCCCGCGGATCGTTCGAGCCGCGAGAGAAGCACCGTGTTGAACTGATCCGGGGGGAAATCCTTCCAAAGAGTCCTATCAGCCCGCTGCACAACGACGTCGTCGCCAAGCTCAACGAATGGAGTATTTGTTCTCTTCCGCGCGCCGAGGCAAAGGTCTGGGTGCAAGGTTCAATTGGGTTGCCCGCGCTGGCAAGCGAACCCGAACCCGATGTGGTTTGGCTCAAGCGCCGGAGCTACGCCAAGAAGCTGCCGCTTCCTAAGGACGTGCTGTTGTTGATCGAGGTCGCCGACACGAGCCTGGCCAAGGACCGTGGCGTGAAAGGGCCGCTCTACGCCGGCGCCGCGATCGGAGAGTATTGGATCGTGAACCTGGTCGATCCATCGGTTGAGGTCTACCGTGATCCCGAAGGGAGCGGTTATCGAAGTCAGCGAACCTTTCGGCGCGACCAAAGCGTCCAATCGTTGGCCTTCCCCGATCTGAGCTTGGATGTTGCGTCGTTGTTCGAATGAGTTCGACGAACGAGTTCGATCAGGCCATTTCTTCTACATCGGGAAACAACCGTTCGCGCGCCGCGTCGTCCAAGGGCGAGGCGTACTCGCTGATCTCGAAAACCTCGGCGTATTCGATTTGCTTCCCGCGTTCGGCGCCGTAACGGGCGATCAGCTCGGCCCGGTAGCGTTCGGCCTGGGGTCGCAACAACCCTCGGTACCAATCGCCAAGCCAGCGCCGTCGGCCGGCTTCGTCGGCGGGCACCAGGTCGGCGACACTCCGGTTGTAGGGGAGCCACTCGAAGAACTGAGAACGGTGGCAGGCGAGCATGTCGATGATTGTCTCGACCCGCGATCCCACGTCGATCACGATGTCGCCGGCCAGCGCAGTCGGCTTGGTGAAGCGGTCGGGCAGGTAGGCGACGATCGGATCGCGGCGCAGCTCGGGCGTGTCGGGGACGATGGCCGGTACCGTGACCAGGTACGACGCGTCGCGCACCACCTGGCCAACCGCCCGATGATCGGGATGGTAATCGTTCGTGCGGTGGGTCAGGACCAGGTCGGGCGCGAATTTGCGGATCTCGCGGACCACCTGCCAGCGCAGCTCGAGCGACGGCTCGAGCCGCCCGTCGTGGTGCTCCCAGACCTCGGCCGTGCCGCCAATCCGTGCCGCGGCGGTTTCCGCTTCGTGGCGTCGCCGCGCCGACAGCGCCGAGCCCGACATCACGTGGTGCCCCGCGTCGCCATTGGTGAGCGACACGAACTTGACCGTGTGCCCCAATTCGCCGTGAATCGCCGCCAGCCCGCCCGCGTGGAACTCGGCGTCGTCGGGATGGGCGACCAGAAACAACAGGCGTGGGGGATGGAGGTTGGTCATTTGTTAGTTGTCAGTTGTCATTGGTCATTTGTCATTGGTCAGTTGTCGAGCGAGGCAAGTTGTCCGGTGCCTTGCTTGCGCTGCGGGTTGGTGTCGAAGCAGACCGCGTGCAGTATCGCTTAGTGTCGCCGCCGGCCACTCTTCGTGCAATTCCCAACCACTGACCACGGGCTAATGACTACGGACCACTGTTCATTGACCAATCTCCGATTATGATAGGTTCATTGCCCGCTCCCGTACGGTGGGCGACAGTCCATGTGAGAACGTCGATGCGGATGCAATTCATCGAGATGTCGGGCAAGACCTTGGAACGGATCGTCCACGAGCACGAATTGCCCGTCGACCGGCTTCGCGCGCTGGGTATCACCGATGAGAGCCTGGTGCGGATCAATCCGCAGGGCGACATCGAGCTGCGCCGGCCCGACCGCTGGGACGTGATCGGCGGTTTGTTGGGCGATTTTGCCGAAAGGGTCAAGCGCGAAACGGGACTCGAATGGGCTTAGGCCAGGCTTTCCAGGGCTTTTCGGTCCACCGATGGCACGCCTCTTGCTGTTAAGCTATAACACGGCTTCGACGCCGATCGAGTCGCGGAAGTGCCTGCACACCTGGTGGTGGCCACGGTCTTCAAAATCGTCGGGCGGTGCGTGAACCGCACCGCCGGTGGGTTCGATTCCCATGCACTTCCGCCATTTTTCGGTCACCCGATGAGGTCCAAGCAAACGGGCAATCGCCCCATGGACTGGCGAGCCAGGGTCTCTTCGTAACAGAGCGGGCAAGGGAACATTGGGCGTCGTTCACTTCTTCGAGCGATGGTTCCGGAGCCACATTCTCGCAAGCCTCGGGCCAAGATCAATGGAAATGACGGCTCCCCAGATGAAGGCCACCAAAACCATCGACAGTCGCGCCCTCATGGGCGCTTCTTTGTTCAAGACGGCATTGGCGCCGCCCCACAGCAGCATTCCGTAGATCACACCAAATTGGTACATCAGTACCACTTTTCGAGGCGGGACGGGTTCGATCCCGCCCTGCCCATGGCGGTAAATTCGGCCTCCGATGTCGATCGCATAAACCAAAGAGGTTGCGGCAATGAGCATAAAGACCATCGTGCCTACATCCGATGCAACCGCTTGGTCGCCAAGAACCTTCATTAAGATGCGGCTTACCACGGAGCCAGTTCCAGCACCGAGGAAAAAGCCGCCCACCGGCACGACGACACCGGCTGCGAAAGCCAGCATCCATCGGATCAAACGCCGATCGCGAGAGCGAAGCATTGGGGTATTGTAGAGGCGCTGGCGCAGATCGAATCTCGCGGCCGCTGATGGTACTTCGTGTGGTGGGTCAGTTTATTCTGAAGTTGCTTGAGGGTCGACCGGATCGTAGGATGATTTGCACTCCAGTCGTCATGCCAACCCCAGCGAAAATAGGAATGACGGAGGCAATCTCCCAGCCATCCCGGCAATAAGCATCAATCAATTCTTCCAATCGTCGTGCGCCGTCGGCGCCGTCAAACGATCCGACTTCGTAATGAACTTGGTATTTCACTTGCTCACCCGATCAGGTATTGGTTCTTTGCGGGCGTTCCCGCCTGGTCTCATCGCGCGAAGCGCTCGTAAAGCACGGCGATCCCCAACATGCCTTCGATCACCACGGCCGCGATGAATAGGATGCGACCGACCGGCAACTGGTTAGGTAGCCATCTGGGATTAATGTCGTAAATTTGGCACAGGCGCGGCAACCGTGACCCAAAGAGCAATGCCGCCAGGCCACCGATTACCAGCAACTCTACCGGACTCAGCCCAAACATGGTGGTGGTAGTGATATTGTTTGAAAAAGTGTCAGGGGAAACCGGCTAGCGGGAGTTTGACGCCACGTCTTCGCGGCTTGTGGAGTTTTCGGCTTGCCAAATGTATGGGCATCCACGGAGCAGCCAAGCTAGGGATGTACTTCCGATCATCCAACCTGCGACCGAGATGGCAACCAGAAACCATCGGAGCGACCGAAACAACTCTTGCATGGCCAAGTCCGCTGGTGGGTCGGTGAAAGAAACCAGAGCCGTTCCAGCGCCGGCCATCGCCATTACGATTCCAAGGGCGATGATTGCTGCGGCAACAGACGAGCGTTTGGTTGGGTCTAGCGGTCGACTAGTGTCTGGCGATTCCGGCGACTTGTACGGGTTCTCGTCCATCCCGCCATTGTAGCCCGGCCATCGTGCCAGGAGAAAGCCTGGGCAACGGCGGGTCGTGGGACATCGACTGCGTTGCCGAATTTTTGCCGACCGTCCAATCGTTTCGGCGTGCCCGGTTTTTGAGCACGAGGATGGCGACCAAAGGACCATCGCCGCTAAAATCCGTTCATGGCGTTTACGGCATTTATTCTCGTCTGGCTGTTCGGTACTGGAGTGTTGGTTATTGGCTTCACATTTAGCGTGGTAGCCGCCATCCATCGCAAGCCTGGTGCCTCCTTCATCCGTGCGCTGAACCCCAAAAACCGCGACTTGATCGCACCCTCGGGGGAAATGGCTAGAAAGCGATCTATGGCCTGCCTCGTAGCGGTTTGGCTGATTGTGCCACTGCTCTTTGCCACAGCAACTATTGCGATGTTACGAGGCGAATTCCCCAGAAAGACGGGATCGAAAACGAGTCCTACATGGCGAGCACCGCGTTGAAAAGCTCATCGAACGTCCAAGTATGATCGGCCAGCTCGGCCGTGAACGAAGGATTATGCGCTATCAGCGAGTTGGCCGGCTCCTGGGCCGTGCCGCCGGTCTTCATGGCGCGGTGCAGAGAGGCTGGACAGTCTATTTCCAGCCGAATATGGCTTTCGCAGCGCGATGGACCGCGTAGCCCAGCGCGGCGATGACGACGCACATGCAGGCAATCATAAAATCGTCATCTGGTTGAAAGTGTCTGGCGGGTATCGCGCTAGCCAGGAACCAGATTTCGACAGCCGCGATTGCCGTGAGGAAGAACAACGAGCGCAGGCGGAATTGTGGTCGGCCTCTCATGCGAGGCGCGCCTCCTGGCGGCTCAACACGACGGCGAGCAGGACACCACAGGCTGATCGCTCCATCAATTGTGAAGCCAACAGCCACGCCTACCAAGGTAACGACCAAAAACAGAAGTACCAACGGGAGAAGGGCCATAAGCAGGAAAAGCAGCAAGTGGCGAAGCGCGAGCATAACTGCAATAGCGGCGGTCACACCAAGAAGCCACATGATCGAGAACTGAAAGCGGGGGCGTCGCATAGGGGTATTTTAGCGGGAACGCCGGATCAACCCGGGTGTCGGATCGTCGTCTACTCGGTGGTCGCCCGGATGGCCGATCATACGTGGTCGTTCGCCGTGTCTATTGGGGCCGTCTCGGCGCAAGGGCTAATGCCAATGGAACAACCAATGAATCGCGCGACAAATCATCCCGATGACTTCGCCGTGGAGGCATTTGTCTTCCGAAAGCCAAATCCAAAGCCAGTGAGTTCGCTTCTTGGCCATTGCGCCATTGTACTGCGCCCGCCTTCGACGGAGGAAGGGCGGGGCGACGGCTGGAAGTGGGAACAGTGAGTTGGTCGGCGTCCGGGCCGTGCTGTCCGTTTTCACGGTGCGCTTCCGATAGAGCGGGCATCGCGATCTGACGTTCAGTAGAGCGCCGGGATTGGCAGTAACCAGTCTCGGAAGATCATTCCAGCGATCAGGGCAGCCATAATTGCCATGACGATGAACGAGTTTCGGAGGAGAGACCGTGGGCGCAGCATGGTTAATGGGCGGTTGGCATCCAGCGGTTGCCCCAAATCAATTGGACAACGAAAATGGCGATCGCGATCATGAGCAATACTACATGCGGCCAGGATCGGAATAGAAAGCGGGGGCGGCACATGGCGGTATTCTAGCGGGAGGTCGATGCACGGGGCATCGCACGAGCGGCTTTGTCTTCCTGCCCCGTCAGCGACTCACATGCTGTTCACGTTCGTGGCAATCGCGCGAACCTGCTTCGCCAGGATCATGCCTGAAGCGACTTCAACCACGGGATCGAATCGGAAGCCCGTCTCGCCCTTTCGCGCGATTTCGGGCTGCCGAGGCGATTCCCTTGCGTGCTGCCCACTGGCCGCTGACCAAGTTCCAGGGTGCTGTCCGCTGCTTGCGAACATCTGGGGCTTTCTACGGAACGAACGGCTTCCGTGTGGGAATCTTCCATCGCCGTGCGTTTTCGTCGCGTCCACTACCTACTGAACGACACACACGAGCCGTCGCCGAAGACGAAAACCACTTGCGTTGGGTGCGAATAGTCGTCGAAGGCAATACTCGACAATTCCATCCCATTTTTCAGCATCTTTACGACACCACCTTGAATTGCCAGCCGCTGAATCGCTGGCGGCAGGCGCACGTCGCCTTCTTGTAGGACGCGGATTACCGTCTTCGCCGATTTTACGTCAAATTGACCATGAGCATTCTCGTCCATCCCCCAATTCTACCCCAGCCGCATTGTGGAGAGGAAGAGCGTGGCCTTGGCGCGACTTGGTCGCCCGATTGACGGTGATGCGTGGTCGTTCGCCAAGTTGTTTGGGGTATCACTACCACACTGGTTAGAGAGCGTGGAGTTCACGCGCCACGATACTCAGCAACGAGTTTCGTCCCGTTCACCCGGATGAATTCATAAATGCAGGTCTTGCTCTTAACCACTTCCCACGGCCAACCCTTTGAGGAAAGCTCGCCTACCTGGGGTGCGACAGCCCATCTCCCACGTACGCCAATTCTTGCCAACTCAAGTGGTAGCACAACAGTGCGTTTTTGACCGGCTAGAGGGCCAGCAATAAGCTCGACCTCGAATTCGCTCGACGGATGAAAGCGGGGACGGAACATCTCGCCATTCTACCACCCGCCAGCTTCGCTCGACCAGCCAGGAGCCGCGCTCTTGCCGGCCGCGCGCCGGCGCGTGATGCTGGTGGTGATGGCTCAGCTGCTCACCACGATCGCTGAATTGCTGACGCTGAGGCCGCCCGGGTCTGAGCGACGACCGGAACCGATTTGTGAATGATCCGCTCCTGACGTCGGTACGAAGGCGAAACTGATACAATCGAGATTATGGATGAGAATCCGGCGTTTTCCTGGCGGTCTGCCGAACCGAAGCTGCGGCTCTGGGTTCGTCAGTGACTCGGCTTTAACACGAGGGGCCCATCAACGAAAGGTCGAAAATGAGCAAGAAGGCCAGGGTTACGGTCGGAATCGCCTTTGGTTTGATCGCTGGGTCGTCGTATCTGCTTGTTTTCGGCGACAACGAACCCATCGGCTGGCTAGTGGCAGGGGCTTTAGCGGGTGCAGCTCTTGGGGCGTTGATAAGCCTCACCGTAGAGAGGCGGTATGATTTCACATTTCTACTCTATTGGGGAGTCTTTTTTGCTCTAATTGGAATGACGCCTTGGTGGCACTCGGACAAGTCAAATAGGCGAGAACCACTTCGGGCGGCTTATTCATATCCACGCCCCACCAAGAACTTGGCACCCGTCGTGATTCCTCACGTTGCGATGAGCATTGGCTTGGCGGTTGTCGCGATTCGACTTCATCAACGAATAGCAACCCGTCCGTCGTCGAGCAAGCATGAAGCCAACGCAAGTATGTCGCCCAGGGGCGAGATTGCAGGTGAATCCCAAGACCACGGCTAGCCAGGCCGCCATTGAACTGAGGAGTGGTGTCAAACAATGTCTTTTGGAATACCCGCCAGCGACAAGAAGTTGATCCAACGCTCCCGGGTCTCAGCCGTCAGGCCGCAACACACGCGGTGGCCACGTGTCTTGAACAATCCTCGGCCATGGTCCGGAAATCGCGCGACAAATCAGCCCGATGACTTCGCCGTGGAGGCATTTGTCTTCCGAAAGCCAAATCCAAAGCCAGTGAGTTCGCTTCTTGGCCATCGTGCCATGTACCCCGCCCGCCTTCGACGGAGGAAGGGCGGGGCGACGGCTGGAAGTGGGAACGGCGAGTTAGTCGGCTTCCGGGCCGTGCCGCCCGTTTTCACGGTGCGCTTTCGAAAGAGCGGGCATCGCGATCTGAGGTTCAGTAGAGCGCCGGGATTGGCAGTAACCAGTCTCGGAAGATCATTCCAGCGATCAGGGCAGCCATAAATGGCGTGACGATGAACAAGCTTCGGAGAAGGGAGGATGGGCGGGCCATGGTTAGCCTCATTTCGGCGGCGCCCCGCGATACAACCTCTGCCGGCTCCATTGAACGAGCCAAAATAAAGCGACGCATGCGAGCCAAAAGACCGATAGAACGCACCAGAAACATAGGGTAACGGGATAGGTCTCGCTGAAGTTAGACAGGGCGGTGGTCGCGACGAGACCGGCAGGTTGCTTCGCATGCGTCGCAAGAGCTGCCTGTTTCAGGATCATCGTGGTCGACGGCAATGCACTGAACAGACCGAGCAAGGCAACGCCGGCGAGAAACCAACGCGCGCGGCCGCTTGTACAATCCGCCACAAACGCGATCAATAATGGCAGTAAGATAATCAATGCGACGGCCACAAGCCCGCCAAACCACGCCCCCCCAAGCGTCCACTGAGCGCAAAGATATCCGCAACTCGCCAAAGCGGTGATCACCGCCAAAATCCAGACGATCGAGAACTGAAAACGGAGTTGAGGCATGTGGGAATTGTACCACGGATCCATGCGAAAGCAGCGCGGGCGTGTCACGCAGCTTGGCCATCGGCGCTGGTCAGGTCGATCCCGGAGCGCGCTAGTTCGACGACCTCCGCGTCAATTGCGGCTCGGCCAAGCAGCGGTGGCAGTGGCTGGAACCAATTGACCGTCGGTCACGAAAGAACCTGGAGGCGGGTTTCTGACCGTCGGGCCGGCTGCCTGGTTCTAGCGCATAAGCAGCCAAACGGTACGTGCAAGTGTGGTAGCCACGCCAACTATCGCCACGCACACTGGCAGGAAGTTGGGGTGCATGACGACTCTTCCGATTCGCCGGAAGACTTGTTGTCGCACATCCATGCTCGTGGGCAGGTCATTATGAAGCACAGGCGACTTGTACTGGTTCTCGTCCCTTTTTTCCAACCATCCAACCGCCCCTACGGGCGACGGCAACGCCGAAACGCTTCGGACGAGTCGAGGTGGGTCGTCAGTTGGCAGCTCGCTTTCAGCGCGCTTCGTCTTGCGGCGGGACCGGGACTTCCAAGCGCGTATACCGACGCCGAAGAAGTAAATTACGAGAAGGGGCGGTGTGACGAAAAGCAAGCCGAAAGGGTCGGCGGGCGTGACCAATGCGGCGATGACGACACAGACCATCACACCGATGCGCCAATTTCGTGGCTCGAACAGTTCGTCAAGCTTTTCCAACGCCTTCTCGATGTTCGTGCGACCGCCTGTTCGGTCCGGTTCCGGCGACTTGAACGGGTTTTCGTCCATCGCGCCATTGTAGCCCGGCCAACGTTTCTGGAGAAAGCCTGGACAACTACTGCGACGTGGGATAGGAGTGAATTGTTTGCCCGGAGCTGCGGGTCGCCCATTAGTGGGCGGCGGTGCCGCGAACGTCAGTGGAAACGGCGTGTCCAATCGAACGGCCAACGGCTTGCGATCTGAATGGCTATAATCAGGCCGACGACGATGAATTCAAAGAGCAAGGTTCCATATGTCAACCGCACGATAAGAGTCCCTGCGGCGATTGCCAAGACGATCATCGCAAACAAGTTTCGCAAGCGGAGTTGGGAGCCGGGTATTCTCATGACTGTCGCGAGCGATTTCGCCGACTCGATGCAAAACAAGCGCGACAAACCATAGTTCGCCGGCCAAAATGGTCGCAATACCGCACAGCGGCCTGGATGGACTTCTGCCAGCAATGATGAGGCCAACCGTTGGGAGTGCGACCAATCGCCGCGTGCAGAGACCGGAACTGAAAGTAGAGGCAACGCATGAGGCTATTCTACCGCCCGCCAGCTTCGCTCGACCAGCCAGGAGCCGCGCTTTTGTTGCCGACCGATAAACCGTGGTAGTAGGCGTGCCTAGTTTTGCGGCAGGCGAAGCGAGACGACAATTGCGCGAATGATGCAGGCCACGACAGACAGGCCAAGGACAAACGTCACAATTCTGAACGATCTCACCCGTAGATTCTCAAGCTGATCCTGGTTTGGGTGCTTGTTCTCGACCATCATCTCATTCTAGCGTGGGTGACTTGGGGGGGGAAGGTGACGGCGAATTGGAATAGGAGTGGGATAGGAGTCTATTGCTTGCCGAGCACTGCGGGCACCTCTCAGTGGGCGGCCCGTGCGGATACGGCGAGTCAAATCGAACGGCCCACGGCTTGCGATCTGAATGGTGACAACCAGGCTGGCGACGGTACCCAGCCCACCGGGGGCCAACTCGTCGGTCGCGATGGCGCTCAAGTGGCGGCGACCTGGCCACCGCGGCGGACCCTTTCAGATCCGTCCGCGGCGGCCGCGTGACGCAGGTCAACCATTGATGGCGTCCATCCAAGAGGCTTCGGCAAACACGCGGTCGTAGGCCGAGTTCGCGGAAGTCGATGTTGTGGCCAGTTCGTTCACGAGGCTTTCCATCTCGTTGGCAACATCGATTGGGGTGGCTCCTGCGGCATTGTGTTGTTCCGCCGTCGAGATCGCACCGACCCCGATGAACTGGTTGGCGAAGTCCTGTGCGATCAAGCTTGCTGTAGCGTAGAACGCGCCGCCATAAACCTGATGCCCATTGTAGGATATCGTGCCGCCCACCACGGAAGTCGCTCCCCAAGGGTTGAACAGCTCAAAGGGGGTGCTGCTCGATGCGACGTAGTTGACCACGGCGTAGGCGTGGGTTCCGGAGGAGTCACCCACGATCAGGTTGTCGCCCGCTTTCGAGCTGGAACCGAGCACGATCAGTTCGCCCGCGTTCCAGGCTGCCGCGATGTTCGTGGGATTGATGCTGAAAGAGCTGGCAGACTTGCCGGTGATGGCCTGCAATGCCCAAACCGGATTGCCCCCGTTCATGGCGTTGTACGAGTCGCTGCCCGGCGTCCCCGTGGTCACATAGCCGGCGCCATTGGCCTCGGCGTAGGCTTTTTCGGCGAGGGCCACCCATAGAACGCCGTTCTGGGGCTGATCATACAATTGACCGCCCTGGGGCAATTCGGTATCGACGGTGACGTACTTGGCGACTCCGGCGCCATTGAAGAAGCGGACCGAATAGAGGCCAACCGTCGAGCCGTTCTCCACAGTCGTGCCTTGATACGTGAACATATTCTTGATGTCTTGCGGATCACGCGCGGCGACTTCGGCCAGGCTCGACAGCAACCAGCAGTCGCCCTCCACCCCCTGATGCACGTCGGTGAAAACCGGCCCGTTGGTTCCAAAGAGCGATCCGCTGACGGGCTTGTAAGCAGCCCCGGCTGTGGGTTCGTTGATGGTGACCGTCGCCGAGTTGGTCGTGACCGTGTTGTAATTCGCCCAGGTGGTGCCCACCGAGTTAAAAGCGGCCACATCAAAATTGTACGTGGTATTGGGGCTGAGCCCGTTGACCGTGACGCTTGTGGTGCCGCTCCCGAAACTGCCGATCTGCTTCCAAGCGCCGTTGACCCATTCATCAATCAGGTACCCGCTGGCCCCCGACACGGCGTGCCACGAAAGATCGACCTGCGTGCCCGACGCGGCAGTGGCAGTGACTGACGGAGCGATCGGGGCGCTTTGGAGCGTGGTGATGGTATTGTAATTCGCCCAGTCGGTGCCCGCCGAGTTGTACGCGGCCACATCAAAATTGTAAGTCGTATTGGGGTTCAGCCCGTTGACCGCGACGCTGGTGGTGCCGCTCCCGAAATTGCCGATTTGCTTCCAAGCGCCGTTGACCCATTCATCGACCAGATATCCGCTGGCCCCCGAGACGGGGTGCCACGAGAGATCGACCTGCGTGCCCGACACGGCAGTGGCCGCGACAACAGGGGCGGCCGGAACGGCCGTCATCAAATCGCGTCCCTCGAGACCCTCGATGCTCAGCCGGAAGCTGCGGCGAGGCGGTTTACCGGCGGCGGTTCGTCGAGCGTGGGTGCGACGATTGGAGCGAAGCATAAGTCTGTGGAAAGCGAACATCGGAGTTTTCCTTGAAAATGAGGGTTAGGCTGTCTGGTATTGGTTTTCGCCCCTCCGACATCTTGTACGGACGACATTTCAGTTGTGACACCGGGCGCCGAATTTTTCGTCTTTTGGCTGCCGGCACGGCAAAATCTCCGGGCACGGACCTTGTTGTCGCTGTCCGGACCGGTTTCCTGGTGGTTCAGCCGTCGGCACCGGAGCGTGCGCGAAAAAGCCGCGAATAGAGTGCAGGAGAGATTCGCGGAAATCCGTATTGGCGCGGAATTTTCAACCAGGCCAGATCAATGCGAAACGAGGCCAGGTTTCCGGCGGAGCTGGATCGCGGCGAAAGCAAACCTCCGCTTCGGATCGGACTTCAGGACACGTAGCTCGCCACCCGTCGAGATTTCCGCCTGGTGGTTCAGGTTGCCATCGGCGGGGCCGATCGAGTAGAGGGCAACCTTCTATTCATGGAGAAGTTGATTCGCCGATCACGGCTGCAAATCGAGTGCCATGCGGTTCTCGCCTTTCCTGGCGCTAAACGTCAAACCTGATGTGGCGGGCAGTCCATATTGCATCGGTACGCCTACCGAATCTGCTCGACGAACCGAGCGGTCATCGTTTTGGTTCGAGCACGACCTTCAGCACGTCGCCTGACGTCGGCGTTCCAAACCAGACGTGATAGCCCGGCGCGAAAGCGTGCATCACGAACTGTGTGCCTTTCAGGGTCTCGACGCGGAACTCGCCTTGGCCATTCGCCGAGACGATTGGGCCGTCCTCGCGGAACACCTTGGCGCCGGCAATCGGCTTGCCGGCATCATCGACGATGGCGCCCGTAACGTCCTGCTTGCCTTCGCGACGTACGATGCTTGTGCCCGGCGTCGAGCGCTTGAGCCATTCGGAGTCGCCGAACTTCGACTCAAACTTTTGCAGCGTCAGCGTGATCGGCGCGACGTCGTCGGTGGCAGAAACGTTGAGATACGCGTGAGCGGAACGGCCGATACCGAACGGGTTGTCATTGGTCCGCTTGACATACTCGGTAACGTAGACGTAAGCCCGGCCAGAAGGCAGAAAGAATTCAAAGGTTCCGTCCGCCTTTGACTCCACTAACTGAATGCCGCCCGACATCGGCCGGGCGGCGGAGTAGCAGCTCACGTCCAGCTTCGCAAACGGCTTGTTGTCGGAGTCGACCACTTTGCCCCCCACCTTTCGACCAACGACCAGGCGCAACTTCGACGCCGCGACCCTTCCCGCCTCGACGAGAATTCCGTCATCCGCCGCCGCCGTCATCGTCGGGTCTTTGTCAAACTGTTGCAGCCAGACATTGTAAATGCCAGGCGATGGAACCGTCAGGCGGTACCGCCCCTCGGCGTTGGTGATGGCATTCGCCCCGCCTCCGCCAGATTCATTGATGACCGCCCCACACGCAATCGTCGCCCCTTCGACGGGCTTGCCCGTCGACGCGTCGATCAAACTGCCGACGATCTCGCCGTTGGCGGCGATCTCGGCCGTGACGTCGGGCTTCGCCAACGGCTTCTCGGGAACCGCGACCGCGGCTTCACGACCTGCAGGCGGCGCGCCCGCCACGACCCTGAACATGACGGCGCCGGACTCCGGTTGCGGCTCGTCGTCGGTTCGCGTTCGATTGTTGCCGTTGTGTTCGCGGACCCTCAGTTGCAGAGTCTGACCGGGGCGAGCGTCGATGACTCGGCCAATCAGCTTGTTGGTACCATCGCCGCCGATACCGAGTTCGAATGGCACGTGAAAGGCATGTACGTCGCCGGGGCCGAGTTCCCCGCCCATGAAGCCCGAAATCCACTTGAGCGACCACTGGTCGTGGCCGATCCTCACGGCGACCTTCGCTCCCTTTTCGTCCGTGACGTTGAAGGCATTTGGCATCGGGTGCGTGGTATTGGCAAATGCCACTTTGACCGCCTCCGTCCCCTCGTTGCGAACAAAGAGCCGCAATCGGACCCGCTCACCTATCTGATACGCGGCCTTGTTCGGCGAGAGATACGCGCCGAGCGACAGCCCGTCAGCATCCGGCTCGCCCCAGGCGACCGACTTCGGGTCGAACTTCTCTTCGCCGAGCTTCGTGTGACGAATCGAGAAGCCGTCGAAGCCGTCTCCGTCGAGCGACGGCAAGAAGAGCTGGATCGACCAAACGTGATTGACGACAAACGTTGATGGCTCCTCGCTGGTCCAGACGGCGAAGTAAGTCTCCTTCGGAAGTTGCCGAGTTTCAGCGACCGACTTGAAGACCGCAAACTCCCGCTCGCTGCGATTTCGCTCGCCGGGTGTCCAGTCGTCTGTCGTCGCCGCTCCACGCAGCCGCCACTGGTCCCATTCACTACGCTGGATCGCCGCAACAACTTCGTCCTCAGTGAGCGGAGGCTGATCGAGGCCTCGCTTGAGCTTGTTGTTCTCCGCATTGAAGTCCCGCACGAGTTCTGCCAATGAGACGTTTTCATCGGCCGCGTCCTCGCCGCGAACACGCTGTATGCCGCTGCACGTGCCGTCCTTGCGGAAGGTCGCGATCAGCGTGTGGTCGTCGCCAAGCGCAATTCGAAACCGAAATGTCTCGCCTTCAGCCGTCTTGCGCGTCTTCAGGTCCATTTTCTTGACGATCTCCATGAATTGCTTCTCGGACATGTCGAGCGACAAGCCATGCAGCTTGGGATACGGCGTCAGGAACTCCAGTCCTTTAGGCGGCGATGTGGCCGCCTCTTGCTCTTCTTCCGCCGGCGGCTTCGGTTCGGCGCCTCGCTTCTCGTGGACTTCGACGCCCTCGGGAGAGCTGACGAAGACAAGGTTCTTATCGACGGTGAAGGAGAGCTTCTCGTAGCGTTTGAGGATCAACGTCAGTGCGTCCCGCAGGGTGATGAGTTTCGATTCGGCGAGATTTATGGGCGTATCTTTCGAGTAACCCGCGCTCGTCAATGCGGCTTGATCGAGATCGAGTATCATGCCCGCCGAGTTGCACACCCCATTCAATGCCTCGACGAGGGGCGTGTCTTTGAAATTCAGCGAGACCTTTCGGTCGAGCGGCGGCCCCATGAAGATCTTGAAGCTGCCAGGAACGGGTTCGATGCGCTCTCCGACCTTGAGGACGACCGGTTCGGGTTCGCTGTCTGCCTGAACATCGACTGTGCGGATCGAATCATTGCCAAATCGACGACCTTCTGTTGCATCGAGTCGGCTACGGCCGGGCGGCACGAAGAACTCGAATTCGCCCTGCGGATTGGTCTCCGTGGACAGGCCAGTTTCCGGATGAGCGGGTCCGTTGTAGGTCACTTGGCAATTCGGAATCGGCTCGCCGGTGTCGATGTCGACGACTCGACCCGTCAAGTGGCGGCCGACGCTCAACGAAAAGTCGGCTTGGAATGTCTCGCCCGACTTCAGAATGGCCTTGGCGTAGGCCGGGGCCGTCAGAGTCTTGTCGGCTCCCTCCAAGAATTGAATCGTGTGCTCACCGCTGCGCAGTCCCCGGATGAGGTAGTTCCCGCTGGCGTCGGTTTTCGCGTCGTCTCCACCACTTTCAAGAATGTCGGTCTTGGCCGCGAAGGCGCCAATGGTGACACCGGCCAGCGGCTTTCCAGTGCGCGCGTCGATCACTCGTCCGGCAACCTTGGCGGCGCGGACCAAACTGGTGTCGGCAACCTCATCCTGCTCGCGGGTCACGCGGATTTTCTTCTCGACCCAATCCGGATGGGACGTGCCCAACCAGGCGAACGTATTGGCGGGCAGCTTAACTTCGAATCGGCCGCCGTTATCGCTGACCGCCCCCGGGAGCAACGGCTCGTCACCGAGCTTTTGGCGTGACCAATGGACGGAGGTCGCGTTGACCTCATGCTCAAGCTGATTGATCCGCACGGGGATTTGTGCCAGCGGCCGGCCCGATTCATCCAGGATCCTCCCGCGAATTGTCCGACTCATCGGCAGCAGTACGAGGCGAAACGAACCATCTTCCGACTTCTGCCCGAGGTCGGAATGTCCATGAATCATGAAGTCGAACCAACCCAACCGCTCACGTCCATCTCGAGCCACGACGGTTAGCCACTCATCGACTTCGCGCCACGCTTTGGGCACTCGGAATTCTCCGTTCTCATCCGTCGTGAATTTCTGTTGGAGCTGCTTCGCTCCCTCAAACGCCACGATCTCGACGCCAGCCACCGGCTTGCCGTCAGGCGAGACGACGGTCCCCAACACGGTTGCCGTTTCCTGTTCGGCACGAGCTTCCGCGCCGGCTGCTTGCTTCCGGCCTTCGCCCTCTGCCGCCAGGTTCCAATTCACGGTCAGCGCGAACAGCGCACCAATCAACGTCAAGACGAGCAATGCGGCGGACCCACGGTCGACCAGCGACCAGGCAGTACGCTCAGAATCGAAGCCTACGATGCGGCGAACGCGCGACAGCAGTGAGCCGTCGGTGGCTCCGAGAGCGAGGACCGAGTTCCGGCCGCGAATCTGTTCGATGGCGACAAGCGCACGGCCGTACTCGACACGGTTGTCGAGCAACTTTACCACGAGGTCGTCGCAACAGTGCTCGCGCTCGACGCGAATCTGGCGCGATATCCACCATACCGCCGGATGATAGAAGAAGAGCGTCTCGACCAGGGTTTGCAGCAGGTTCACCACGAAGTCGTGCCGTCGCACATGAGCCAGTTCGTGCGCCAGGATCGCTTCCAACTGCGCGGTGGGGATGCTCGTAACCAGGCTGACAGGCAACAGGACGACCGGCCGCAAGTAACCAACCAGGATCGGTACTCGCGCCAACGTCGATTGCCCGACGCGCACGGCGCGACGCAGCCCCAACCGCGCCGAGGCGCGCCGCAGCGTGGCCAGCACCTCGTCCGATGCAGGCAAAACACCGACTCGCCGCAATCGCCGCAGCGTGTACCATCCCAGCAGGGGACGTAGCGAGCACACCGCGACGCCAAGACTCCATCCCGCCACAATCCACGCGAGCCACGGTTGCAAGGCGGCCCTTAACTGTTCCGACCAGGACGGGTCGTGTTGCAAGTCGGGTCGGCCTGGCGGCGACACGGGCGGCGGCATGCTTGACCCGGCACTTGATGCCGCGGAGTCCGGTGTTGGGATTTCAACCTTGGTAGCGTTCGCCGGAATCGGACGGCCAACCATCGCAGAGGCGTCAGCCACCGGTTTCGCTCGACTCACGGACGGGTTACCTGGCTGAAGCACCCATGTCGCCAGTGGGGCCGTCACCGAGAGGGCCATCGCGACGACAAGGACGCCATACCGCGCCGCCGACGATTTCCTCCGCATGGTGCGGACGATGGCGCCCGCAACCGCCGCCACTAGCGCGAACTGCCACAGCGAATGCACCAGCGCCCAGCCAAAGCGTTCGACGAAGGTTTCGGAAAGCAGCCGCTCGAATGCCAGGTGTGAATTCACGACTTCTCCTCCATCTTGTCGAGCAGCTTACGGGCTTCGTCAATCTCTTGCTGTGACGCCTTGCCGCCGGCCAGCGCCTGCAGCACGAGGCTCATGGCCGAACCATCGTAGACTTTCTCGATCAACTCGCTGAGAAATTTCTTTGCGGCCCGGTCGCGAGTGATCGCCGCGCGATAGACGTGCGGCGTCGCCTCTTCGTCGCGCTTGACCAGCCCTTTGGTGAGCATCACCGCGAGCATTTTCACGGTGGTCGAGTAGTTCGTTCCCTTGGCCTCGGCGAGCCGCGCGTGAATTTCGCGCACGGGGCTGGGACCCAGTTCCCAGAGTATCCGTAGAATCTCGAGCTCGACGGCCGTCGGTTGAGAAGATCCCAGTTCTCGCATGCCTTTTCCTCCGAGTTGCCACGCGGGGCCCAAGCCAGCGAAAGGTTTCGCTAGGCCGATTATAGCGAAGCCTTTCGCCAATGCAAGAGGGCTGGCATTTTTTGGTACTGCACTGGCTGTGCGCCAGGCATTTGTGCTAAATATCTAGCACTGCGCTCTTGACAGCGGCCCGCGGATGCTATTATTTTAGCAGTTATGAGCCGCAAACCCGCCGACACGCTGAGCCGCCGCGAACGCCAGATCATGGACATCGTGTATGCCCAAGGCCAGGCCTCGGTGGCCGAAGTCCATGCGGCCCTGCCCGATCGACCCAGTTATTCCGCGGTGCGGGCATTGCTGGCAATCCTCGTCGACAAGGGGCACCTCAAGTACCGCTCGGAACAGGGGAAGTACATCTACATCCCCACCCGCCGTCGCGCCCAGGTCGGCCGCTCGGCTCTCCGCCGCGTGCTGGACACCTTTTTCGAGGGCTCGCTCGAAAAGGCGGTCGCCGCTTTGTTGCAAGGCTCCGATGCCGACCTTTCCCAAGAAGAACTCCAGCGCCTGGGGCAATTGATCGAACAAGCTCAAAAGGAGGGACGCTGACATGTCCTCGCTGCCGACACTCGTTTCCCCGTCCGGCCTTTTGGACCTCGCACTCAAGAGCGCGGCCGTCATGCTCCTGGCCTCGGTGGCTGCCCTGATGCTGGGACGAGCATCGGCGGCATGGCGGCACCTCGTTTGGTGCCTGAGCGCGGTGAGCTTGCTGCTCTTGCCAGCCCTTTCGCTGACACTGCCGGCATTTCGCGTGACCTGGCTACCGCAGTGGGCCGCCGAGCCTCCAAGGCTCGCCGCGCTAGCACAGATCGACCCAGTGCCATCGGACCGCGGTATGTCGCTTGATAGTGGGTCGCTCGATACTGAGTCGCTCGATACTGAGTCGCCCGCGGCGACTGTCTTGCCGCCTCCCGCTGCTGCTTCGGCAACAGAATCGCGAGAAATGCCTCCCGCTGTGGAAATCGAAGCGACCAGCCCGCCGCGCGGCCTCTTCGCCCGGCTGACCATCGGTTGGGCGGCGGGCACGCTGGTATCGCTCCTGCCACTGGCAGCCGGACTTTGGCAACTGGTCACCTTGCAGCGAAGATCGTGCGTGATCGACGATCAGCGCTGGCTGTCCCTGCTGGGCGAGTTGCGGCGGCAACTGGCATTGCGCCGCAGCGTGCAACTCCGCCAAAGCGCGGCGGCCCTCTTGCCGCTTACCTGGGGTGCGCTAAAGCCCGTGCTGCTAATGCCCGCCGAGGCAAGCACATGGACGGACGAGCGTCGCCGGCTGGTGCTGCTGCACGAGCTGGCCCACATTCGCCGTTGGGACTGGCTGACGCAACTGCTAGCCCATGTCGCCTGCGCGGGATATTGGTTCAACCCACTCGTCTGGCTGGCTGCCCGGCAGATGCGGATCGAGCGCGAGCGGGCATGCGACGACATCGTATTGGCTTCGGGCGCCAGGGCAAGTGACTATGCACAGGAACTGCTCGCGCTGGTGGCTGGTCTGTCCGACGCACGGCTTTCGACGTTGGTCGCCGTGCCGATGGCTCGCCGCGGCGCGCTCGAAGATCGCCTCCGCGGTATTCTGGACAGCCGCCGCAGCCGGGCGGCCCTGACCACGGCAATGGTCTGCCTGGGGACGGCACTCGCGGCCGCGGCAATCGCACCGCTGGCCATGCTCCGGGCTGCTCCGTCCAAACCGCCACAGTCAGAGACCGAACAGGCCAAACCGCCACAAGCGGCGGACGAACAGGCCGAACCGGCCGACGATCAGCCGCCCGCCGACAAGCGCGCCCAGCGCGATCCTACGCCCGAGGAAATTGAGGCGCGGGCAAGTGGCATCCGCATCAGTGTGCTGAATGCGAAGGGCGACCGCGGCATCCCAGAGTTTCGCGTCATCGCGGGCGTAAGCTCGGGTTCGGTAGCTGGTGAGTTCGAAAAGCGGACAGGAAAGGTCGTCATCAACTGGCAACCGCACACCTGCCGTATCGGCAAGGAAGGCGACTATGTGTGGCCGCTCGCCAAGGCCTACGACGAGATGGCGCTCCGTGTCGAAGCCGACAATTATCAGCCGCAAGTCATGACGGGCATCAAAAAGGCGAACGGTCCGCAGCATATCGTCTTCCTGCTCGCCGAAGACAAAGGCGTTTCCGGGCGCGTGCTGACTCCTGCCGGCAAGCCGGCTGAGGGTGCGACCGTGGCCTTGGCCTTGCCTCACAAGGAAATCGTTTGGGAAGCGGGCAAATTGCGAGGTGCAGACAATCCGCTGCCCGAAAGCGCAAGCGACCGCTGGCAGCAGCCCCTCTTCGTCAAGACCGACGCTGCAGGCGCATTTCGGCTTCCGACGGAGATTGAGCCCGCGGCCGTGCTTGTCATCCATGATTCCGGCGTCCTCGAAATCGCTTACGACGCATGGCAAAGGTCGCCCGAACTCACGCTTCAGCGGTGGGGCAGCATTGCGGGGCAAGTCCTTTGGCACGACAAACCGGGCGCGGACGAGAACGTCAGTCTCACCATTTTTCGGGACGAATATGGTTACCCCGGCATGATCGCCAGCTACGCCAAAACGCGCTCCGACAAGGATGGGCGTTTCACGTTCGACCACGTGCTGCCCGGCCAGGTGCAGATTGCGCGGCCGATCAAACTGGCCGACTCCTCGGACATTAGCGAGGTCATCCTCAACGGCATGTTTCAACACGTTAAGGTGGCTGCGGGCGTTGCGACGAGTGTGCTGTTGGGCGGTCAGGGGCGTAGAGTTACCGGAAAATTCGTCGGCTTGGATTCCTGGGAAGGGGCAACGTACCACTTCCATCCCGAGGCACCGCACATCGGATTTGGCAGCGACGACGCGTCGTGGAAAGCCTTCGGCCAGATCCAGCAGAGCCCGATCGGCCCGCTCTTATTTCGCGATCAGCAGCCCATCAACAAGGACGGCACGTTCACCATCGATCATATGCTGCCGGGTCGCTATCAACTCTTCGTCTCGGCCCCGGGATCCAAAAACTATGCGGTTGCCACGCAAATCCAAGTCGAGCCCGAAGTGCCGGACCAAGAGCCCGCTCCCCTCGATCTGGGAGAAATTGCCACGGTGAACCGGCCTGTTGAAGCGGTCAGGCCAGACGATCAACCTGTGGAAAAACCAGACGAGGAACGCGCCGAACAGCCGGCCGCCAAAACCCTCATGATCCGCGGCAAGGTGGTCGACGACGCCACGGGCGAGCCCATCGGACGGCTCATCATTCAAGCGGGTATGTTCGACCCGGCCGATCCCAAAAAGGTGACATGGGGCTATAGCGAGAGCCGTTCCAGCAGCCGCGACGGCTCATTCTCGACTACGGTCCGCTGGTCTGAGGGATGGACCGCGCGCATCCTGGCCGACGGCTATATTCCGCAGCCGGTGCTCGCGTCGGCTCCGCCGGCCGATAAGGATGAAATTGAGTTGACGATCCGGCTAAAGCGAGGGCCCACAGTCCGCGGAGTCGTGCTGGATCATACGGGCAAACCCGTGAAGGATGCCGCGGTCTTCGCCATCGGCCCAACAGGGCTGAATCTGGCGGCTGGCCACGCCATTTCGATCCTTGGCGGCAATGATGACGATGCCCAGCCTGTGCGAACCGACGAGCAGGGCCGTTTCGAATTGCCCACAGGGGAAGCCAAATCGCTGGCCGTCTCGCACGCGCAGTTTGACGCCTGGCCCGCGGCGATCCCCGCCAACGGTGACATCGTGGTCCGCCTGCCCGAACCGGCCCGCGTCGAGATCGAGCTTGCGATCGAAGGTGCGGACAAAGAAAGCGTCATTTTCTATCAGCTCCTTTCGAACCACATGCCGGAGTTTTCCGGCCTGCAATCGTCGCGCGAGGTGAAAATGGTCAACCCGGGCAAACTCGCGCTCACCGCCCTGCCGCCGGGTAAGTATCAGCTCGGCCGAAACGTGATGAACCATCTGGGGGAAATCGGCACCGGAGCCATACTCGACCGGCAGTTCTTCGAGTTGAAAGCGGGCGAGATGAAGTCCATTCAGTATGTCCGCGAGAAGGGCGCCCGTGTTCGCGGCAAGGCAACCTGGCCCGCCGATACGAAGCTGATGGGCATCGTTATCTCCGTCCGAAGCGAAAGGGCCGAGAAGGGGCCGTTCGACGAGCACGAATGGACCACGACCTATGCCTCGCAGACCGCAATGGCCGATGGCACATTCCTGACCGAGCGGATCGCCCCGGGAACGTACCTGCTCATCGCCGAAGGCTACACGCCGCTAACTCCTGAGCAGCGTTTTCGCACTGGCCGCATTGGCCCGTCGCATCGGGCCCAAATCAAAATCGACGTACCCGCCGACGGCGACTTGACCGTGCGCGACCTGGCCCTGACACCTAGCCGGGCGGACGAGTAGCAAGGGATCAAGGCGAAGGCGGGACGTTGAGTTCGGCCTCAGCCTCGCGGAGCAGAGTCACGAATGTGGCCCAGCTCCACCATAAATCGTAGTTTGCCGGGGGACGCGACGACTCTTGCCCCAGCGCCGCGGTCTGGCGGGCTTGCTCCAGCCATTTGCGAGCCTCGGCGCGGTGCCCGAGCCGGTGATGAGCCAGCGCGTGGTCCTTTTCCTCAAGCGGAGCCAGGCCGGCGGCCCAGGCGATTTCCGTTGCCTGCCTTTCGTCCAGCGTCGCGGATTCTCCTGCAATAGGTCCCGTCGGGCAGGCGCCAGTTCGGTCCAATCGCAAGCCGCCGCCAGCGCGGTGACCCTCTTGGCGTGGTCTGAATCATAAAGCATCGAGGCTGTATGAGACTGCGGAATTGGGGCTGTAGACCGCGTGGACCGCGTGTGCCAGCTACGTTTCCGGGGCAAATTCCGCGCCCGCGAGATTGCTGACGCTGCCATCCGCCATGCTGACGTTGCTGACGCTGACTTAGAAGATTGCCGTCTGCTGCCTCGCCTGACGCAAGCCCTTCGAGGGCAGGACGTTGCGCGTGGTGAATCGGCCTTGCTGACGCTGCTGACGCTGCTGACGTTGCTTTTCCTTGTTTCACGGAAGGGGGGTGGGGGCAGAGGGCCGGGGGGAAAAATGCAAAATGTGAAGTGCAAAATGCGATTTGGGGAGTGAGTCGACGACGACCGAGCGTCCGTCGATTCCCAATGCCTAACGCCCAATGCCTATCGCCCAACTCCTCACTCCGCTTTCCATCGATGACGCCAATGCAAATTGTCGGACGGTCCCGTGACGCTGATTGTTAATTGCAAAATGCAAATTGCCGGAGGGCGAAGGCCCATCGCCGCTGTGAATGCACTCTTGGGAGCGGTTGAAAGGTCTGAAGCCGCACCATAGACTCATGGTTGCTCAACGCAAAAAACAAGCTGTGCGCGAGTCCGGGCGGGTGAATGACCGCCGTGGGCTGGCATGCATTGAATTGTCATTGCTTATCATCCTATCGCTTGATCGCTGTTCGAGAATCGGAGAAAACTTATGCCCACGGAAGCCAAATTTCCTTTCCACCACGCCGCCGGCGGCGGCACATCGAATCGCGACTGGTGGCCGAACCAGTTGAAGCTCGACCTCCTGCACCAGCATTCCTCCAAGTCCAACCCGATGGGCGAGGATTTCAACTACGCCCAAGAGTTCAAGAGCCTCGACCTGGCGGCGGTAAAGAAGGACCTCGCGGCGCTGATGACCGACTCACAGGACTGGTGGCCGGCGGACTTCGGCCACTACGGCCCGTTGTTCATTCGCATGGCGTGGCACAGCGCCGGCACCTACCGCACTGGGGATGGCCGCGGCGGCGGCGGGAGAGGACAGCAGCGTTTCGCGCCGCTCAACAGTTGGCCGGACAACGTCAGCCTGGACAAGGCGCGCAGGCTCCTTTGGCCGATCAAGCGGAAGTATGGCCGCAAGATTTCATGGGCCGACCTGATCATTCTGGCGGGCAACGTCGCGCTGGAAACCATGGGATTCAAGACCTTCGGTTTCGGCGGCGGTCGCGAGGACGTCTGGGAGCCGGACGAGGACGTCTATTGGGGCGCCGAGACGACCTGGCTGGGTGACAAACGCTACTCCGGCGACCGTGATCTCGAAAATCCGCTCGCTGCCGTGCAGATGGGGCTGATTTACGTTAACCCGGAGGGCCCGAACGGCAACCCGGATCCGGTCGCCGCGGCGAGGGATATCCGGGAGACCTTCAAGCGTATGGCGATGAATGACGAGGAGACGGTGGCGCTGATCGCCGGCGGCCACACCTTCGGCAAGACCCACGGTGCCGGCCCGGCATCCAATTGTGGACCCGATCCCGAAGCGGCCGGCCTCGATGAATTGGGCCTGGGCTGGAAGAACAGCTTTCGAACCGGCATAGGCGCCGATGCAATCACCAGCGGCCTGGAAGTCACCTGGACCACCACACCCACGAAGTGGAGCAACAACTTTTTCGAGAACCTATTTGGTTACGAGTGGGAACTGACGAAGAGCCCCGCCGGCGCAAACCAGTGGAAGCCAAAAAATGGCGCCGGAGCCGGCACAGTGCCACATGCGCACGATCCCTCGAAGCGGATTGCGCCTTCCATGCTCACCACCGACCTTGCGCTACGGTTCGACCCTGCCTACGAAAAAATCTCGCGGCGGTTCATGCAGAACCCGGACCAGCTTGCCGGCGCGTTCGCCCGAGCGTGGTTCAAACTGACGCACCGCGACATGGGCCCGCGCGCACGTTATCTTGGCCCGGAGGTTCCTGCTGAGGAGCTCATCTGGCAGGACCCCATTCCCGCGGTCAATCATCCATTGGTCGATGCGCAGGACATCGCCTCGCTGAAGGGCAAAATCCTGGCTTCCGGTCTGTCTGTCTCGGAGCTGGTTTCCACCGCCTGGGCGTCGGCATCCACGTTCCGTGGTTCCGACAAGCGCGGCGGTGCGAACGGCGCCCGCATTCGCCTGGCACCGCAGAAGGGTTGGGAAGTCAACCAGCCTGCCCAATTGGCAAAGGTGCTGAAGAAGTTGGAAGGCATCCAGAGCGCTTTCAATAGCGCCTCGTCGGGCGGCAAAAAGGTGTCGCTGGCTGACCTGATCGTATTGGCCGGTTGCGCAGGCGTCGAGCAAGCTGCCAGGAATGCCGGCCACGAGGTCACGCTTCCCTTCTCGCCGGGACGCATGGACTCGTCGCAGGAGCAAACCGACGCGGAATCGTTCGATGTGCTCGAACCCATCGCGGACGGCTTCCGCAATTACCTCAAGGGCAAATTTAGCGTATCGTCCGAAGCGCTGCTGGTTGATAAGGCGCAATTACTGACTCTGACCGCGCCCGAAATGGCGGTGCTCGTGGGCGGGATGCGCGTCCTGAAGACCAACTTCGCAGCGGCGCAGCACGGTATCTTCACCAGGCGACCGGAGACGCTGACCAACGACTTCTTCGTGAACCTGCTCGACATGCGCACGGAGTGGAAGGCGATCGCGAAAGACGCAGACGTCTTCGAAGGCCGCGATCGCAAAACGGGCGAACTGAAGTGGACCGGCACGCGTGTCGACCTGATCTTTGGTTCGAACTCCCAACTCCGCGCCGTGGCTGAAGTCTACGGTAGTTCCGACGCGGAGAAGAAGTTCGTCCACGATTTCGTCGCGGCCTGGAACAAGGTGATGAACCTCGATCGCTTCGACCTCGCCTGATCGCGGCATCAGGTGGCTTTACCTCGCTTGCACTTCGGGTTAGTGTAATGCGCGGTGGCAGGAACTCCTAAGAGCGGTGTCAAGGTCGCGCTCAGCCTAATCGCATTTGTCCGACGCCAAGCCGTATGACCGCCGCCACGCGCGCCCCCTCGACCTTCGACGCCGTCACCGTCGGCGAAGCGCCCGCCCCTCGCGGTAAGGCTTGTGCGAGCTGCGGTGCCCCAGTCGAGCCGGGAGACCGGTTTTGCAACGCCTGTGGCACACCGCAGCCACCTGACGCGCCACCAGCCGACACACCCGCCGCCGGCGCGGCCACAAAGCGGTTTCAGTGCAGAAACTGTGGCGCCGAAACGACGGTCCCGCTCGACACACGTAGCTTCACCTGCCCCTTCTGCGACTCGAATTACGTGGTCGAGCTGCCGCCGGCCGAGACGGGCCGCCAACCACCTGAGTTCGTGATTGGTTTCGCGATCACACCCCAACAGGCGCTCGACAAATTCCGCGTTTGGTTGCGGCAGTCGAATTGGTTCCGGCCCGGCGACCTGGCCCGCAGCAGTGTGGAAGACAAGCTCAAAGGCGTCTACCTGCCGTTCTGGTCGTTTTCAATGCTCGCCGAAAGCCACTGGACGGCCCAGATCGGCGAATTCTGGTATCGCACCGAGACCTACACCACGACCGAAAACGGCAAGACCGTGACCCACACCCGAACTGTGACCGAAACCGAATGGTGGGGCCTCTCCGGTAGGCACCACGAATACCACAGCGGCCACCTGGTCTCCGGCAGCCGCGGATTGGAGCAAGCCGGCGCGGAGCGGATCAAACCTTTCCACCTCGCGGCGCTGAAGCGCTACCAACCGTCGTTTCTGGCGGGGTGGCTGAGCGAAGAATACTCGGTCGAGCGCGACGCGGCGCTGGCCATTTGCAAACAGGAGTTCGCCCGCCGCGAACAGGCCGGGGTGGACGCTCTGTTGCCGGGCGACACCCATTCGCAGGTGCAAGTCAACACCGAGTTCAGCCAGATCAATTCCGATCTGGTGCTGCTGCCGATTTATCTTCTCAGCTATCGCTACCGGGGCCGGCTGTATCGCTTTCTGGTAAACGGCCAGACGGGCCGGATAACAGGCGACAAACCGCTTTCGACGAAGCGGATACTGGTGGTCGTATTCGGCGTATTGGCGTTGATCGGCGCCATCGCTTTATTGGTGGCATTGTTGTCCTCTAGATAATCGGGTGTCGTTCGTCTTTGACCCATGAGCGACGTACTTTCCAAATGCCCCGTCTGCCAGGCCTTGCTCGACGAGGAGGATCTGTTCTGCGGTAACTGCGGCACCGAGGCGCCGCCCCGGCCGGACCAGAAGCGCGACGTCTCGCGCACCGCAACTTACAACTTCGATTGTTCAGGCTGCGGCGCCTCGATGAGTTACGACGCCTCGGCGGGCCAGTTGCGATGTCCGTTCTGCGGCTCCGAGCAGCTCGTCGCCCAGCCCGACGCGACGGTCCTTTCGCCCGAGCGGGTTGTCCCTTTCGTAATCCAGCGCGATCAGGCGGTATCGCGGATGCGGCAGTGGCTTGGGCAGGGTTTTTGGCGGCCGGGCGATTTGAGGCGGCAGGCGATGGTGGTGACGATGACGGCGGTGTACGTTCCCTATTGGGTTTTTCGGGCCGAGACGTACACGTTTTGGACGGCCGATACCAGCCAGACGCCGCCGGGTGCCTGCGCGAGCTGGTTTCCATTGTTCGGCGAGCACCGTGGAGCGTACCAGGGACTGTTGGTGGGCGCCAGCGGAGCACTGGCTCCCAATGAAACCAGCGCCATCGCGCCATTCGACCTGGCCCAGGGAGTCAAACCCGAGGAGGTCGATCTCGATAACATCACGGTCGAGCAGTTCTCTGTGGGGCGAAAGTACGCGCGGCCGCTGGCGCGCGCCGGGCTGGAAGAGCTGGAACGCGCCGCGTGCCATCGATACGTGCCCGGCAACTGCCGGAACATGAAAGTCAACCTGCGGCTGTCGGGCTTGTCGAGCGAACCGGTGCTGCTGCCGGTCTGGATCATGGCCTATCGCTACCGAGAGGCGGTGTTTCGGTTCCTGGTCAACGGCCAGACCGGCAAGGCCACCGGGAAGGCACCCGTGTCATACCAGAAAATCGCGGTGGCAATCGGTATCGCGCTGGCCGTATTGCTGGCGCTGGCCGTATGCGGCGGTTTGATTTCGGCGGGACGCTGATGGGGCAAACCATGCGCGAAAAGAAATTGTCACGGCTTGGATGTTTCGGCTGGGGATTCGTGGCGCTGGTCACAATGTTGCTGGCCATCACCGCGGCGGTCATGATCTGGTGGAATGGCGTCAACCGCGACGTGCGAGACACCCCACGCCAAACGATCCGGGTGATTTGACGTTTGAGATCAAGCCAGATGAAATCGTTCTTCCTTGACGAAACCAGGCGGTTAAGAACCGCGTGGCGATTGGCCATTTTCGGATCCGGTTTCGTGATGGTTCAACTCGGCATTGGAATTGCGTCGGTGATTTGCCTGGCGATCTACCTCGCGGCGACGGGTTCGTCGTTGAATTCTTTGGCCAAGGATCCGCGTTTTCTCGACGAATGGATATTGCCGCTTTCGATGCTTACCGCAGTTCCCATGACACTGTGCGACCTGGGGCTGGTTCTGCTCTGCCGCCGGTTTCTCGATCGCCGCAGCGTCTGGTCGTTGGGCCTCGTCAGACCGGGGCGTTCGCTCACCAATTCGTTGGCGGGCGGCCTGGTGTTTGGTTCCTTTCCCGTGGTCATGGTGATCCTCACGTTATTGGCGGCGGGAGGAGTGACCTGGCAAGGGGTATCACCATCCGCACAAACCGCGCTGCTTGTCCCGGTGCTGCTGGTCATGGCTTTTAACGAAGAGATCGTGTGTCGCGGTTACTTGCTCCAGAACCTGATCGACGTTGGGCGGCCGCGGTTCGGGATCATTTTCTCGTCCACAATCTTCTGGATTCTGCATTCGTTGAATCCGGCGGCCTGGTCGTCGCCGCTGATCCCCCTGAACCTGTTCGGCGCCGGCGTTACCTTGGCGCTCGCCTACCGCGTGGGTCGGAACATCTGGTTCCCCACCGCGCTGCATTTCGGCTGGAACTTCAGCCAGGGTATCTTGTTCGAGGCTCCTGTGAGTGGAATTCGAACGGACGGTTTGTTCGATATCCGGCTCGTGGAATCGGCACCTTGTTGGCTAACGGGGGGCTCGTTTGGGATCGAGGGTTCAATTCTGGTGACCGCTATGGAATTATGCATGTCGGCCCTATTGGGATTCGTTATGCTGAAACGAGCGAAGCAAGTCGTGGTTGTTGAGGAGAACCGCTTCGAAGATAATGGAGCGGCCGACGGCGTGAAAACAGACGGAATACGACTCGATCCATGAGCAACAGCGACCATGGCGGTGGCATGCCCCGAGATCATCAGCCGACCATTCCGACCCCTAGCGAGCTGACGCCCGACCGTTCTGCCTCTGAAGAGCCACGCGAGGCTACGCCAGCCTGCCCCGTCTGTGGCGGCCACCTGGTCGAGATTCGGGCCAAGCTCGAGTGCGTCCGGTGCCACACGATTTACGAGACTTGCTGCGAGGGCGGCAGGGGATAAGCCGCGCGATCGGATCGGAGACAGGCTGTCGTCCGTTTGACGACAGAATTGGCGTGCCTCAACAGAGGCCCAATCCACTGACCATCGCAACGCAACGGGGAATAGCCGTTTTGCGATCATGGCCAGCGACCTGGCATGGCCCTTGCTCTTGAGCCGAAGCGAATGGCGCCCACTGAGGGAACCAACGAACACGTTCAAGACTTCAGGTAAAAGGAAACAATCATGCGACGCATCGTTTTGGCATTGGCGGTCATGGCCCCCCTGGCCTTCACAACCGGCTCGGTCCAGGCCCATCCCGGCCTGTTTGGCCATCACGGTTACGGCTTCGGGCAGTATGGTCATGCGAACTACGCTTATCGTGGCATCGGCCCGAGTTCGTTCCGTTACGCCGCGCCTATCTACCGCGCAAACTACGGTTACGGCTTTAACTCCGGTTACGGCATCAACGTCGGCGTCCGCGGAGTTGGTGCATCGATCGGAACCTCTCGAACCTTCGGTTACGGCTACGGCAACAACCCTGGCCTCGGTTGGTAGATACGCAGAGGAATTTTACCCATCAAGCGCGGCAGCCGCGATTGAAGCTGGTGGCGAGCGGGTTGCTGCAGATGATAAAACGGCTCGTCGAACCACCGAGCGACCGGGCGCGGTTTATTCTAGATTCGTTCAAGTGGATGGTCTGGTACCCAGGCGACGAGCCGGGTGAACCTGCTGCTCCTCGACCGGAAATCGGCTACAATCGACCTTACGGGGCGTGGCCGCCTGCTGAGGAATTACGGCTGGAGGAACCCCATGGCGACGATGCGTGTCGTGCAGGTCTCGCGCCGAAACGGGCCGTTTGAAATCGTTGAACGGGCGATGCCCGAGCCGGGTGCCGGATCGGTTCGGATAAAGGTGCAAGCGTGCGGCATCTGCCATAGCGATTCGCTCACCAAAGAGGGAACCTACCCGGGGGTTCAGTACCCGCGGGTTCCGGGTCACGAAGTGGCCGGCGTGATCGATGCTGTCGGCAGAGGAGTCACCCGATTGGAGCCAGGCCAGCGCGTGGGTGTTGGTTGGAACGGCGGCTATTGCGGGCAATGCGACCACTGCCGCCGTGGAGAATTCTTTGCCTGTGTGACCGGTCAGATTACCGGTGTCACATATGACGGCGGTTACGCCGAGTACATGATCGCCCCCGCCAGTGCGGTCGCGCTCATGCCCGCCGAACTGCCGCCCGCCGAGGCGGCACCATTGATGTGTGCTGGCCTGACGACGTTCAATGCCCTGCGAAACTGTGGCGCACGGCCAGGTGATGTCGCGGCAGTGCTCGGCCTGGGCGGCCTAGGCCACCTTGGCGTCCAATATGCCGCGAAGATGGGCTTTCACACCATCGGAATCGCGCGCGGGAAAGACAAGGCTTCGCTCGCGCACCAGTTGGGGGCGTCGCACTACATCGACAGTCAGGCCCAGGATCCGGCGGCCGAGCTGACCAAGTTGGGCGGCGCCAAAGTCATTTTAGCGACGGCGACGAGCGGCGAGGCCATGAGTGCCGTGCAGGGGGGCTTGGCCGTCAACGGCACGCTCTTGATTGTCGGGGCGGCCGCCGCGATGCAAGTATCTCCCATGTTCCTGCTGGGAGGTTGCCGCTCGATCAAGGGCTGGTATTCCGGAACGTCGATCGACTCCCAGGATGCGCTCGCATTCAGCGTGCGAAGTGGCGTGCGGTCGATGAACGAAACCTTTCCACTGGAGCGAGTCACCGAAGCTTACGACCGAATGATGAGCGGCCATGCCCGATTCCGAGTCGTTCTGACGATTTCGGAGTCCGGGACGAAGTAGTCATGTCTATCGACGATCCGCCGCCTTGTCGCCGTTTAGCATCTCATCCAGGTACGCTTGCGGCAATTCGATTTCCCAGGCCGTCTCTTCCACTGTGATGGTATGCTTGAGAGCAGATTCCCCCTCTCCAAAGCTCCTCGGCCATTCGTACACGGGCACTCCCCCTGGCTCTTCCAACCGTTTGTGCGCTTCAAACTGGCAACAAACGGTTCCGACCGGCAGAAATACACTGCGCTCGTCCGCGGGCAAGTCGCGCAGATCAAGGTGCTGATTGCCTACCTCAATCGCCGTGGGCAGCCCGGTCTGTGTATCAAACGTGACCTTCTGATGCGACAAATTCTGGATGGTCCACTTTGCTCCCCCAATTTCCACTGGACCGGGCCAAAGAGACAACTCGACGTTGAACTTCTGCTTTTGCAGCTTCTCGGGCAACGGTTTGATGGTGATGGACACCGGCACTTTGTTCCGCGGGCCGGGGCAGATCATCGTCAGTTCCCGCGGTTTCTCGTCGCGGATCAAAATCGGCCGAATGCACTTTTGCGTGTCGGCAAGCGTAATGGTCAGTTGATACTGGTCAGGAACCAGGGAGCCGAACACGAATTGCTTTTGATTTTGGTTGAGCGGCGACAGCCACTCCTCGTCCGCCCCCTTTTCGAGGCCGGCACCTTGGATCAATACGCTGTCCACACTCGCCGGCGGGCCATCCGCTTTTTCCTGGACGACTTTCACGACAAGCTGCGGCGGTTTAGCGTTCGCCGGGGGTAAATCACTGGG
>Ga0265313_10000478_pt1 | contig 41923 bp, 47 predicted proteins | sample 4123metaG_FD_203122 | JGI IMG/M metagenome (GOLD analysis project Ga0265313, IMG submission 203122) | Rhizosphere microbial communities from Carex aquatilis grown in University of Washington, Seatle, WA, United States - 4-1-23 metaG | ecosystem: Host-associated > Plants > Roots > Rhizosphere >... | reverse complement strand
GCGCCCTCGAGGAATATTGGGGCGCGTTCCGCTACAATCTCTTTCTCCTGGTCGGTTACCTCCTCACGGTCGGACTCGCGTTCATCGAGCCCGGGGCAGTCGTGAGCAATTCGTTCCTGGCCGGCTCGGTGTTCCTGGCCTTCGCCTTCTTGAACCCCGACTTCGAGATGATGCTTTTCCTCATCATCCCGATCAAGCTTCGCTGGCTTGCGCTCTTTGCCTGGGCGACCTACGCCGTGTCCTTTGTCATGGGCTCCTGGCCGGCTCGGCTGCAGATTATCGCGGCCGTCGGGAATTTCTTCATCTTTTTCGGCCGCGACCTCTGGCAGGCGGCGGGAGTCATCAGGCGCAGGCGGGCGCTCGATGCGGCGGCGACCTTCGCGCGCGAATCGAGCGGAAACGAGCCGCGCCACCGCTGCCGCGTCTGCGGAAAGACCGACCTGACCGATCCGAACCTCGACTTCCGCTACTGCTCGAAATGCGCGGGCGCGGTGTGCTTCTGCCCGGAGCACATCTTCAATCACGAGCACGTGCGTGAAGAGTAAAGGCCCGACCCTTGGCGAATGGCTGGGCCGGGCCGAGGAATCCTATGCGGAGGCCGGCGCCGCGCTCGGGCAGATCGCCACGAACGCGCACGACGAGGCGCTCTATCTGCTCCTGCGGACGCTCGAACTTCCGCTGACGAGCGATGCTCGCGTGCTCAAGCGGCGGCTTTCTCCTGCGGAGGAGAAGCGGCTCGACGCCGTGCTCCATCGCCGCCTCGTGGACCGCGTTCCCGCGGCTTACCTGACGCGCGAGGCCTGGCTCGGAGGGCACCGCTTCTACGTGGACGAGCGGGTGATCATCCCGCGGAGCTATTTTGTTGAGCTGTTCGAAGGGGTCAGGCGGCCTGACCCCGTTCGCATCGCCGACGTCTGCACCGGCTCCGGCTGTCTCGCCATTCTGCTCGCGCACCGGTTTCCGGGAGCCCTTGTGGACGCGATCGATCTTTCCCCCCAGGCGCTCGAGGTCGCGGCGATCAATATCCGCTCCCATCGCCTCGGAAAGCGCGTCCGGCTCCATCGAAGCGATGTATTCGATGACGTGCCTGCCGCCGCCTACGACCTGATCGTCAGCAATCCGCCGTATGAACCGAGCGGGATCATGGCTGGACTGCCCCCTGAGTTTAAGCACGAGCCGAGGATGGCGCTCGATGGGGGCGCCGACGGGCTCGACGTCGTTCGCAAGCTTGTTGACCAGGCGAGGACCCTGCTCAGGCCGGGCGGCCGGCTTTTGATTGAAGTCGGGGGCCTCCGGAAGGCGATCGACCGGGAATTCAAATCGCTGAAGCCGCGATGGCTCAAGACGGCCGACAGGTCGGACTGCGTCTGTGAAATCAAGGGGCCAGGTTGATAAAGTTGACGTCTCCGAGCCTCGGGGACGTCAACTTTATCAACCTGACCCCTTCATTTTGTCAGATCGTACAGCGCGTACCCCGCCAGCAGATTCGGGAAGATCGGGCAGGGCGTCTTCCAGTCGCCCAAGAGGTGCACGCGGCGCGTGACCCGGATGTTCTTCTCGCGGCAGAAGGCCTCGAAATCCGCGATGCTCAGGGGATTCGCCGGGCGGCTCTCGTGCCACTCGGTCGTGTAGACGGCGTTGCGCAGCTTGCGGCCCTGGAACAGTGCGTAGAGCCGGTTCTTCCAGAAGCCGTGGTTCACGAAGCCGACGGTCAGGGCGCGCCCGGCGCGCAGCGCCTCGAGGATGACCTCGGCGGGCCGGTTGAGCTCCTGCACGGTCCGCGAACAAATCACCCGGTCGAAGTGCTTTTCTGGGAAGGCGTGGAGAAAGGCCATCATGTCCCCCTGGTATGCGGTCACGCCCCGGCGGACGCAGGCGGCGATCCTCTCGAAATCCAGATCCACCCCGACCCCCGAGACCTGCTTTGTCTGCAGGAGGTAGTCGAGGAGCTCCCCGCGGCCGCAGCCGAGGTCGAGGACGCGCGCGTCCTTTTCGACCCATTCGCCGATGATCCTCATGTCCACCGTGCGTTTCTCGATGCGCTTGCTCATGGGGATCAGATCGTGAATTCGAACGCCACGGACTCGCGCTCGAGGAAGCCGCGGACGAGCCCATAGAGCTCCGGGCTCTGCAGGAGGAAGGAATCGTGGCCGAGGTCGGTCGCGAGCTCGGCGTAGCTGGCCCGCTTGCCCGACCGGAGGAGGGCGAGGGCGACCGCCCGGTTCTGTTCCGGGGGAAAGAGCCAGTCGCTGGCGAAGCCCACGACGAGCGACTCGGCGTGCACCGGCGCGAACGCCTGCTCGAGCGAGCCGTAGGCCTGCTCGAGATCGAACTCATCGAGCGCGCGGGAGATGTACAGGTACGAGTTGGCGTCGAACCGGTTGATGAAGCTCTGCGCCTGATGGCGCAGGTAGCCCTCGACCTCGAACTGCGGATCGAGGGTGTAGGCGTCCGCCGCGGCGGTGTCCTTCTTCCTCCGGCCAAACTTCCGGTCCATCGAGGCGTCGCTCACGTAGGTGATGTGCGCCATCATCCGCGCGATTGCCAGGCCGACGCGGGGGCCGCCGTCCCGCGGATAATCCCCGTGGTTCCAGGCGGGATCCTGCATGATGGCCTGCCTGCCCACCTCGTTGAACGCGATGGCCTGGGCGCTCTCGCGGGCCGTCGTGGCCATGGCCAGGACGCGGCGGACGAGGTGGGGAAATTCGATTGCGGAGAGGAGCGCCATCATCCCGCCCATCGAGCCGCCGATGACGGCGTGCAGCTCCGCGATTCCCAGGTGGTCCAGCAGCAGCTTCTGGGCGTGGACCATGTCGCGGATCGTGACGAACGGGAAGCTGCTTCCGTAGGGCCGCCCCGTCGCGGGGTCGATTGACGAGGGCCCGGTCGAGCCCTGGCAGCCGCCGAGGACATTCGCGCAGACGACGTAGAAACGGCGGGTGTCTACGGCCTTTCCCGGCCCGATCAGGTTGTTCCACCACCCGGGCTTCCGATCCTCCGGCGAATGCCATCCCGCGCAGTGGTGGTCGCCGCTCAGGGCATGGCAGATCAGGACCGCATTGGTCCGGGTGGCGTTGAGCGTCCCGTACGTCTCGTAGCGGAGCGTGAAGCCGGAGAGCGCCTGGCCGTTCTTCAGGGTAAAGGGATGCGCGTGGACGAAGTCACGGGACTGCACGAGCCCGACGTCGCCCTCCGCGAGGTGGCGCGGCGCTGAGTCGGCGGCCGGGGGTATGTCGACGTCGTCGGTCACGAGCCCGTTAAAAATCACCAATCAACCCCCGAGGCAAGGGCGGCAGAGCCGTATGACGCGGCGGCTCAGGCGTGCGCCAATGCGGCGACCGCCTCGTCGATCTCCTCGTTGGAAAAGACCTGTTGGACATCGTCCAGCTCTTCGAGGCCGTCATGGAGTTTGATGAGGGATCTTGCGACCTCGGGATCCGAGACGGGGACCGTGCTCGTTGGAATATGGGCGATTTCCGCGTTCTCGGGCTTGATCCCCTTCTCCTCCAGGGCATGCGCGACCTTGTCGAAGGCGTGGACATCGCAGCGCACCTCATAGCCGTCATCCGTCGCGAGGACGTCGTCGGCGCCGACGGCGAGGGCGATCTCCATCAGCGCGTCCTCGCCCGTCGCCTCCTTGGCGATCAGGAACTGGCCGGCATGGAGGAACTGGAATGCGACTGCGCCGGCGCCCGCAAGGTTTCCTCCAAACTTGGTGAAGACGCTCCGCAGTTCCGAGGCGGCCCGGTTCTTGTTGTCGGTTGTCACCTTGATGATCATCGCCACGCCCCCGGGGCCGTAGCCTTCATAGGTGATCTCCTCGAAGACGACGCCCGGCAGCTCCCCGGTGCCCTTCTTGATGGCCCGGTCCAGGTTCTCCGCCGGCATATTGGCATCGCGCGCCTTCATGAGCATCGTCCGGAGCCGCGGATTCATGGCCGGGTCGCCGCCCCCGGATCGCGCCGCGACCGTGATGTCGCGCGAGAGCCTGCTGAACAGCTTGCTCCTGCGCGGATCCTTGACCGCCTTGATTCGTTTGACCTTAGCCCACTTGCTGTGACCGGCCACGGGGGAGAAGAGGCTATTTCTTCTTGGCGGGAGTGACGTTCTTCATGGCCTTGCCAGCGGCCTTTCCGTCCTGGCCCTTCGCATGGGTCGGATCGCCGTCGTCCCTGAGCCGGTTCACGAACATCTGCTGGCCGATCATGAAGAGGCCGTTTGTCGTCGAATACAAGGCGAGCGCGCAGGAATAGCTGTAGCAGATCGCCATGAAGAAGAGCGGCGTGAACTTCATCATCCGGGCCTGGGCGTTGTCCACCGTCGGCTGCGGCGTGAGGCGCATCTGGTAGAACGTCGTCGCGCACAGAAGGATCGGCAGGATGTTGAGGTCGATCGACCCGAAGAAGGGTATATGGCCGTTGCCGAAGGTCAGGATCGTGTCCGGAGCCGAGAGATCCTTCGCCCACAGGAAGGGAGCGAACCGGAGTTCGGGTGCGCTGCGCAGCATCCCGAAGAAGCCCCAGAAGAAGGGCAGCGTCATAAGCATCGGGATGCAGCCGCCCAGGGGGTTGATCTTGTGCTTCTTGAAGACCTCCATCGTCGCCGTCTGGAGCTTCTGCGGGTTGTCCTTGAATTTCTCGCGGAGGACCTTGAGCTCCGGCTGGATCTTCTGCATCCGCCGGGCGGACCGCGCGGCCGGAATCGTGAAGGCCATCATGGCCGTCCGCAGGAGAAGGGTCGTGACGATGATCGCCATGCCCCAGCTCGGCACATGGGCGTGCACCCACGTCATCAGGGTGAGCAGGATCTCGCTGAAGAACTTGAAGAAGCCGAACTGCAGGACCTTGTCCTGGTCCGCCTTGAAGACGTCGGGATTGGCGAGCCGGTGGTACTCGTTGGGGCCGGTGTAGAAGCTGGCACCCAGCGTCGTTGCGGTGTGAGGGGCAAGGGCCGGTACGACGAGCTCCGCGGCCACGGAGACGCCATATGCGTTTCGCGCATCGTCCGGCAGGGCGCCGAAGAGCTTGACCCGCCGGATCACGATTCCGGTGCCGGGCAGATCGGGCGTTAGGATGGTGTTGAAGAACCGGTTCTTGACGGTGGCCCAGGCGACGGACGCCTTGTCCTCGATCAGGGGTGTGGCGCCATGGGCATTGAGCCCAAAGAACCCATTGCTGCTTTCCAGGCTGGAGCGCAGGACGAAGGTCTGGTTCTTCCCGTCGGAGTAACCCGCGGCCAGCTGCTGGCCGAGGTCGAGGAGATCCGTCGGCGCCGCCGTGCCGAGCGACACGGCGACCGGCATTGCGGGGATCTCCTTTTCAGTGAGGTTGCGGAAGGTGGTCTCGGACCTGATCTCGTAGGGATCGGTGCTGCCAACCTCGCTTGGGGACAGGACATAGCTGCGCGTGACCTCGATGTGGCCGTGCAGCACCGCGCGGTAGGTGACCTGGTTCGCGGATTGGGAGACGAGCTGAAAGCGGGTCGAACGGTCCAGACCCGGAAGATCGACGAACGCCAGCATCGGGTCCGAATGCAGCCGGTTCAGGACAAAGGGATCGGGGCTTTGGAGCGCCGCGGGATATTTCTTCAGGGACACGTCCCTGACCGCTCCGCCAAAGTCCGTGAAATGCGCCTGGATAAAGTCGTTCTCCAGCGTGATCGTCGTGGCTCCGTCTTGATCCGGCGTGGCCGGGGCGAAGGTGGTCTGTGACTCTGCCGCCAGGACGTTTGTCGGGCTTGGCGCCACGCCCGGCGAGCGGGGAGCAGTGGACTGTTCCGCCTGGGCAACCGCCTGTCGGACCTCCGCGGGCGCAGCCGCCCGCCGGGAATTCTTGGCGCCTATCCAGATGCAGACGAATGCCGCGATTATGAAAAGGACCCCGATGACTGTATCTCTTTTAAACACGAGTGAGTTGGGAAGGTTTTTGAAAATCAGGCGGTCATCCGGGTGCAATCGATCTTGGCCGCTGGAACCGGGTCATGGCCGCCGGGGTGGAAGGGCGTGCACTTGACGATCCTGCGGACGGCCAGCCAGGTTCCGGCGAGCGGCCCATGTGCGCGGATCGCCTCCCCAGCATAGTGCGAGCAGGTCGGTGCGAACCGGCAGCCGCAGCCGGGACCGAACAGGGCCGGCAGGAAGGGCGAGACCTCCCGCTGATAGAAACCGATGGAAGCAAGCAGCGCCCGCGCAGGGAGATTGGCGGATTGATCAGCCATTGGCGGCGGTGGGCGAGTTCCGCCCGCAGGTTGCCACAAAGGTCTTTTCGAGGTCCGCGAACGCCCGGCGGTTCACGGCCGCGCGAGCGACGATCAGCCAGTCGCAGCCGGGCGGAAGGGCGTTCTGATGCCGGCGAAAAATCTCGCGGAGGCGGCGCTTCGCGCGGTTGCGCCGAACGGCGCCCCCGACTGCGGCGATCGAAGCGACCACGGCCGCTCGGCCGCTCGTGCCGCCGGCCTCATCGGGCTTCCTGTCCCTGCGCCACACGGTGAATGCGCGGCAGTCCAGGCGCTGGCCTTGTTCCCGAGCCGCGCGGATGTCGGCCTGGCGGCGCAAGTGTTGCTCCGGACGAAAACGCATGTTCGGTTGGAACCAGCTCGCCGATCCGGCCCCCCCGGGCCGAGGTCGTCAGACGACCGTCAGGCGTTTGCGGCCCTTGAGCCTCCTGGAACGGAGGACTTTGCGGCCGCCCCGGGTGGCCATGCGGGCGCGAAAACCGATTTTGCGGGCGCGTTTCTTGCGGTGCGGGCGAAAGGTGGGTTGCATGAGATTAAGCCGTTAAGAGGTTACGGAAGTGCCTCAAGGGGGGGAGGGTGTCAAGCCAGCGCGGACAGGGGTAGTGTGTCATTTTGCCGGGAGCATGCCCCCCATCGTCGGTGCTGCCAATTCCCGGACCGCCGCCAACACCGGCCGCCAAGATCCGCCGGCCAGTTGCCGGCCGGATGGCGGCCCGGAGGCGTCGGATTCAGGCAGCAACTCCTCTGGAGGAGCATGCTCCCGGCAAAATGATGCACTACCCGGACGGGGGGTTATGGCTGGAGTGTACGCCCGGCGGAGCGAATACTAGCGCGAGGGACGAAGGATCCGCTTCCAGAAGGAAAAATAGATATCGCGCGGAGTCCTGAGCAGCGCAATCGCGTGCAGGACACGAGCGGGTGCATAGTAATACCACAAGGAACTGAGAGTCGGCACGATGGCTTTGGCCGAGCGTCCGATCATAAGCACCAGGCGGAAGGCGCAAACAATCGGCGAAAATGCCACGGCAACCCACCAGAACCGTCGTTGGCGACTGGAGCCGAGCCTGGGCACATGCGTGGGGTATCTATGGAGCACCAGTTTCTTCTACGGCACGGCGGGCCCTTGTCTGAAAATGTATTGTTGGGGCGGAAGCACTTTTTGCCCTTTAGTCCGGGCGAGGCGCTAGATGGCTGACCCGGCGCATTGTGTCATGGCTGCATTTTCCGCTTGCCCGACGATAACCCGTAGGACATCCCAACATCTGATTGATGAAGGACTTCTGCCAGGCCAACTACCCTTCGGCTGCGAAACACGCGGTCATGGCTGGGCATTGGCGCAGCCCAGCGGGTCGGCGATGGCGACGCGATTGAACGCGTCGGTCAGCCTACGCTGACCTGATTCCGCCGAACCCGACTCATCCCGAGTCGGGTTTTTTGTTGGTTTTATCCTCTCCCTCCCCGCCATGTCCTCCATTTCCAATCCTTCCGAACTGCAAGTCACCGGTGTCGCCTTTTTCGGCCGCACCTTCGCTGAATATTCGAGTTTCTTCGACCTCGCTCCCGCCGCCCTCGTTGGCCGGCGCATGCTCGACGTCGCCGCCGGACCGTCGTCTTTCACGGCGGAGGCGCGAAGCCTGGGCATCGATGCCGTGGCCGTGGACCCGCTCTACGGCCTCTCCTGTGAGGCACTCGCAGCCTACGTCCAGATCGATTACGCCCGGATGATCGCGGAGATGAGGCGAAAGCCCGAGCTCCTTCGATTCCGACATTATACCTCAGTCGATGCAGCCGAAACTGACCGGCGGGCGGCTGCGGCCCGCTTCTTATCCGACTACCCTGTGGGTTTCGCCCAGAGCCGCTATGTGGCAGGCGCGCTCCCGCAGCTGCCGTTTGCGGACGGCGCCTTCGACCTGGTTCTCTGCGCCCATCTGCTGTTTCTCTATGCGAGGCAATTCGACTTCGCGCAGCATGTCGCAGCTTGCCGCGAACTCGTGCGGGTGAGCGCAGGCGAAGTCCGGATCCATCCGATTTGCGGACTCGGGGGGAAGCTGTATCCCGAACTCCCCCGGTTGCTGGACGAGCTCGCTCTGATCGGCATCGAGGGCACCGTCATCGAGACGGACTATGAGTTCTTCGCCGGGACCCGCGCCACCCTGGTCCTGAAGGCCGCAATGACCCGGAATGCCGAATCGATAGTCATCCGTAGGGAGGACCCCTTTGGGAAGACTGCCGCCGACCTGATAGCGGAAGTCGTAGCATTTCTTGCTGGGCGTTATCCGGAGCTGGCGGATGCGTGCGCTATGTCCTTTCATCCTGACGACGTTGTGGTGTCTCGCAGCGGATTTTTTGTCGCCTATCTCGGAGGCCGGCCCGTCGGATGCGGTGCCCTTCGCCCGCTGGATGACGAGACGGTTGAGATCAAACGAATGTACGTTGCCCCGGCTGCCCGCCGGCGAGGCGTCGGCCGAGAGTTGCTCGCGGAGCTTGAAAGACAGGCAGCAGGATTCGGCTACGGTCTCATTCGGCTCGAGTGCGGCGTCCGCCAGCCTGAGGCAATCGCCCTCTATGAATCCTGCGGCTTCTCGCACATTCCCCCGTTTGGCCAGTATGTTGGAAAGCCGGTGAGCGTGTGCTTCGAGAAGGCGACAGGCCGTGCATTGCAGGCCCCTGTTTGACTTGGCTGCCGGAGGGGCCTCAATCGCCTCATGCGTTTTCAATCCGGGCCCGTGGCCGGTTTGGCGATCTTGGCCGCGGCGATTTGCGCCCGGGGGGCCGAGCCCGCCCCGATGCCGGTCGATCCCGACATCGTGAAGATGGTGGCATCGATTTCCGTCGAGCGGATCCAGCGCTCGATTTTCGTCCTCGCGAGCTTCAAGACCCGGCACACGCTGTCCGATCCCCTGCCGAGCGGTGACGGTATCGGGGGCGCCTCCGCCTGGATTCGGGCCGAGTTCGAGCGGGCCTCGAAGGCTGCGGGGGGCCGGCTTCAGGTGGACCTCGACACCTTCAGGCAGCCGGCGCGGGCTCCGCTCTTCCCGCAGGCGGCCGATGTCACGAATGTCGTCGCCACGCTGCCTGGGTCAGGGAGGCGGATTTTCGTAATCACGGCGCACTATGATTCGCGCGCCCGGGACATTCTCGACGCGCAGAGTCCGGCTCCAGGCGCCGACGAAAACGCCTCGGGCGTTGCGGCCGTTCTGGAGGCGGCCCGTGCGCTGGCGCCCTACGATTTCAATGCGACGCTCGTCTTCCTGGTCGCGACCGGCGGGGAGCAGGGCGGGATCGGGGCGGCCCATTGGGCCGATCAGGCCAGGCAGCAGCACCTCGACCTCAACGGGGTGATCGACTTCGACGCGGTCGGAAATCCGCGCGGAGCGGCCGGCTCCCGCGACCTCTGGCTCTTTGCCCAGGGCGTCCCGCCGCGGGCGGAACGGAGTGCCGGCCTCGAGGGGCTGATCGAGGCTGGCGGCGAGAACGACACGCCGCCGCGCTCGTTCGCCCGTGCGGTCCGCTCGGCAGGCCTCCTCTACGTTCCCGGTTCGGACATCCGCATCGTCTACCGCGCAGCCGGCTACCGGGGCCAGCCCGGGCATCTGCCGTTTCTCGAGCGCGGCTATCCCGCCGTCGGCTTCACCGAGGCGAGCGGCGGAGCGATCCGTCCGGACGACACTCCCGATTTCGTCGACTTTGCCTATGTGGCGGATGCGGCGAGAGCGGGCAGCGCCGCCCTGGCGGCGCTTGCGCGCGCCCCGTCCCCTCCGCGCGAAGTCGGGTTTGCGCCGGCTCCGGCGGGAATGGGTTCGGTGGTGCGATGGTCGCCGAGGACCGGGAACCCTCCGACGGCGGCCGGCTATCGGATCGTCTGGCGCGAGAGCACGGCCCCGTATTGGGAGCATGCGCTGGACGTGCCCGGCGACGCGCGGAGCGCGGCGGTTCCCGGCGCGTTTCCGGATGAGACGATTTTTGGCGTCGAGGCATCCGACGGGGCCGGCCACTTCAGCCCGGCGGCTTTTGCGAAGCCTGCGCCGGGGCGGTGATGTTACGCGGCTGGAAATCAGCTAAAATTCGATTTGCCGCGGTGCCGCAATCGAGCGTTCAAAGTCGATTGAGTCGTCTTTTGGTATGCTGCGAAGGTAGGCGATGAAATTCTGCTGTGGGCCAAGTCCGGTGTCCGTGGTCCACGAGCTGACCATTTTTTCGACTGTTTTGATCGGGACTCGTTTGCCACGATCCAAGTGATCCAGACCTTCCTGCGCAGCGGCCATGAATGCGACTTTCTTTGCGATTGTCTGCAAAGAGGCATTCTCGGGGAGGCGGGCGAGTAAGTCCATGACAAGCTGCTTATTGCGCACGGTTTTTGGATAGGCGCGACCGTCGGCACTGGCAAGACTGGCCTAAGCTTGAAGAGCAGATTAGGGATTCTTCATTTTCGTGTGAAAGCCCATTTCCTTGGGCGGTATCTCTGGAGGCGATAAGAGCAGAGTCCGAATCTTTCCGACAAGATCTCGAAGCCCTGTGTCGTGAGCTATTAACGTTTTTTCGATACTTTGGAGTCTCGCTTCCAGAACGGCGTTTGCGAGTAGCTCAGACCGCAGGCGAACAAAGGCGCGCACGACATACACGCTCATTGAGACAGCGCGTTCGCTTTGCAGAATTGTGGCAGCCATGATTGCGCCGTGTTCGGTAAAAACCCACGGCATATAGCGCCGGCCACCGTGTGAACTTGAGATCACAATTTGTGATCTCAAGTTTGTAACTTCTTCGCGAGTAATCTGAAACGCAAAATCGGGAGGAAACCGATGGGCATTGCGCCGCATCGATTGATTGAAGACCCCTGTCTCTATATCGTAGAGCGAGGCAAGGTCGCTATCCAGCATGACCTTGAAGCCGCGCAGGGTATAGATCGCTGGAAGAATGTTCGACATGGCACGTTACATTATAACAACCGCCGCCGGGATTGCAGTTGGGGCGCGGACTGTTGTTTTTGAGCTATGCACCTAGAGGCTGCTGCGGCGCAGATTGAATCATCGGATCGCGGACTGATTGTCTTCCAGCGCAGTCTGCGGGCGCGGAACTACCGGCTCACCCTGCGGAGGGACGGCACGGCTTTGGCGATCATACCCGCCCGGGGTTCGCAGCGGGAGGCGGAGCGATTTGTGGCAGGGCACCTCGACTGGCTCGAGAGGGCGCGGGCCCGCCATAGGCGCCGTCCGAGGGTCGCGGAGATTTGGCTTCCTGGAACCGCCGTCCTGTGGCGCGGGGAAATGACCGAGATTCGCATCGCATCGATACCTGTGGACGGAGCACGTCCGTCGGCGCGTCCGATGCTGAGCTTGGGAGCAGACGTCTTTAAGGTGCCGAGTGCAGAAGGCGACCTCCGTCCCGCTCTGGAGGCGCAGTTTGCACGGCGGGCAAAGATCGAGCTGCCCGGCCGGGCTTGGGAGCTCGCCGCCCAGACCCGGGCGGAGCTGAAACATGTGACCGTGCGCAACCAGCGTTCGCGCTGGGGATCATGTTCCGCCGCGGGCACGCTCTCGCTCAACTGGAGGCTGGTGCAGTCGCCGGAATTTGTCCGGGACTACATCATCTACCACGAGTTGGCCCATCTGTGGGAGATGAACCACTCCGCCAAGTTCTGGATGCGGGTGGAGGAGATATGCTCCGGCTGGCGCGAGGCGGAGCGCTGGATCAAGCGCAACGGAAGCCTTGTCGGCCTCTGATCCTCAGTGGAAGTCGACCAGCTCGACGTCGAAGACGAGCGTCGCCTTGGGCGGAATCGTCGGCGGATGGCCGGTTTCGCCATAACCCAGCCAGAATGGTATGATCAGCGTGCGTTTTTCGCCCTTCTTCATCTGGAGGAGTGCCTCGTCCCAGCCCTTGATCACGTCGCCCATGCCGACCCGAAAGGCGAGTATGCCGCCGTGGCGGTCCGAACTGTCGAATTCGGTGCCGTCGAGGAGCCTTCCGGTGTACCTCACCGCGACTTCGTCGCTGATGCGGGGCAGCCGGTCGCCGATTCCGTGGGCGCGAACGATATAGCGCAATCCCGAGGATATCTGGTGGGCGGTCGGGTAGATCCGGTCGATCGTCAATTCATCGGCCGTGCTGAGTTCGGGTCTCTCCTGCGCGAGGGCGGCCCGCATCGCCGCATTTATCGGTTCGCCCGGGTTCTTGGAGGCGACCAGCCCGGAGCGAACCACCAGGGCCAGGGTGAACAGCATTCCGCCGAGAAGAAGCAGGTAAAACCAGGAGCTCCGAAACATAGCCTCCCAAAGTAGCATCCGCCCAACCTGAAACAAGTTTACTTCCTGGCTTCGGCTCATTGTCGTGGTTGCGCATGCCGATAGCCGCCTACGCGTCCGCCGACCCGACGGTTCCCGCAGTCGAGGTGCGCGGCTTGGTAAAGAACTACGGCCCGGTCCAGGCTTTGAAGGGGATCGATCTCACTGTTCGCCCTGGCGAGATATTTGGGCTTCTGGGGCCGAATGGCGCCGGCAAGACGACCCTCTTTTCCATCCTGGCGACCCTGCGGACACCCACGGCAGGCATAGCCCGCGTATTCGGGCATGACGTTTCGTCGGATAGGGATGCCGTGCGAAGCCGGATGGGAATCGTGTTCCAGGAGCCGGCGATCGAGCAGCGCCTTACCGGCCGGGACAATCTTCTGCTCATGGGCATGTTTTACGGACTGCCTGTCGCGACGGCGCGCAAGCGCGCCGCTGAGCTCCTCGAACACCTCGGGCTCGCGGAATCCGCGGACAGGCCGGCGAAGACCCTCTCCGGCGGACAGCGGCGCAAGCTCGAGCTTGCGCGGGCGCTCGTCATCGATCCGAGCATCATCTTCCTGGACGAGGCCACGCTTGGCCTGGACGTGGACGCCCGGCGCATATTTTGGGGAGAGGTCCGCGCGATGACGGCGACGGGCCGAACGGCATTCTTCACGACCCACTACATGGAGGAGGCGGAAATCGCGGACCGGATCGCGCTCATCGATTCCGGTCGGATCGTGGCCCTGGACACTCCGCGGGCGCTCAAGGCGAAGCTCGGGGGAGGCGTCATCCGACTCCAGACGGCAGACGACGCGCAGGCGCGGGCCTGGCTCGTCGAGCGCGGCTTTGCGCCGACCGGCGCGGGACCGGAGCTCATGCTGATCCATGCGGACCCGGCGGCTGTGCTTCCGGATATCCTGCGCCACCTTCCGGTCAAGGTGCTGCGTGCGGAGGTCCACGAGCCCGGGCTCGAGGACGTGTTTCTTGAGCTCACGGGCAAGGGGCTTGAGGGGGAATGGACCGCCGGAAGCGGCCGGCGCCGGGGAGGGCTCGGAACATGATCCGCGGAATCTACGCCGTCGTGGTCCTGGATCTGAAGCGGGCCTGGCTCGACCGCGCCCGGCTCATCACCGGCCTCGCGCAGCCTCTCCTCTACCTTTTTGTCCTCGGCGCGGGCCTGGCGGGCAACTCGCGGGTCAGCGGGCCGGCCTTCCAGCGCGCGATTTTTCCGGGGGTGATGGGGCTCACGCTCCTTTTCACCTCGGTCTTCATGGCCATCTCGATCGTCTTCGACCGCCAGATGGGATTTCTCAAGGCGGTCCTCGTTGCGCCGCTGCCGCGTGCCGCGATCGCCTTCGGAAAGATTGCATCCGGGGCGCTTCAGGCGCTGGCGCAGGGCCTGATTCTGCTGCCGTTCGCGTTTCTCGTGGGAATCCACTTTGGCGTGGTGTCGGGGCTCATGTTCCTCGGCACGATGATCCTGGCGGCGGTGACGTTCTCCGCGATCGGTGTCGCTGTCGCATCCCTTTTCACCTCGACGACCGTTTTCCCGATCGTGAGCAACACGATCATCCTTCCCATGTGGTTCCTGTCGGGCTCGCTCTATCCGCTGGCGATGGCTCCCCACTGGATGCAGGCGGCGGCGCACTTCGATCCCGTGGCGTATGCGGTGGACCTCATGCGTGGGGTCGTCCTGGGGGTCTACTTCTTTCCGCCGGCTTTGTCGCTCGGGGTTCTCTTGACGATAATCGGTCTCCTCGGGGCGGCCGCCGTCCGGGTCTTCAATCGCGGCGAGGACGACTCCATCCTCGGGCCCACCGGCACGCGCTGGCGGCGCTAGCCAGGATATTTCATGAACACGGGCCAATCTCGCACAAATCGCTGGGCAGAAAGTGCCTCATGCTCCCTCGATGGCCTGCTAGGCCATCTTCGGTCGCCTTCGGCCCTTTCTACTCCACCGCTTTGTACGATCTTTCTCCCGTGTTCATGAAATATCCGGGCTGGGGCTCGGGGCCCTCAGAGGAAGGTGCAGATGTACTCGCAGAGGCCGGCCGCGACGGAAATCGTGAATCCGCTGTTTCCGGGAACCTCAAAGGTCGAACCGGCTGGATAATCCACGGCGGTCTTCCCGCCATCCACTGTGACACGGCAGGCGCCGGCCACGATCTCCATGAGTTCCGGGGCTCCCGTGCCGAAGTGATAGGTCCCGGGGCGGATCAGCCCCAAGGTCTTCCTCACTTTGCCGGGCAGGAGCATGGTGTGGCTGACGACGTTGCCGTCGAAATAGACATTGGCCTTGGTCGTGACGGTGACGCCTTCGAATTGGGTGGGCAGGGACATGGGAGATGAAAAGCGGAAAGCGGAAAGCGGAAAGCGGTAGGCGGAGGGGGATGAAAAGCGGAAAGCGGAAAGCGGAAATCGGAAGACGGAGGAGAGATGAAAAGCGGAAAGCGGAGGGAGATGAAAGGTGGAAAGCGGAAATCGAAAAGCGGACTGTCGCCCGCCGTTAGGCCCGCTTGCGCTTCCCTGATGGCTTGGAGCCAAACGATGCGGGGTCTTCCGCGGCCTTCAGGTCGGCTTCCGGAAAGAAATGCCACTTTCCATCGCTCTTGTGGGCATGAATCTCGGGCATGAACCGGAGATCCCAGTCCGCCAGCATTTGAAAATACTGGCTCCGGCCGCACTTGAGCTCGCGGCAGCGGGCGTCGATGCGCGTCCACATGTCGTGGGTAAAGGATATCCCCTGGGAGCGGGTTGTCTGGCCCATTTCGGATAAGGTCTGCAGCGGATTGAAAATTGTTGACAATAATCGGCCGAAAACGATTGTGCCTTATTGAATATCATTTTCAAACGTGAGAGATTCCTGCATGTCCTGCGGTCGGCCGACCCGGCGCGGGAGGCGGCGGCCGGGAGCGTCGCAAGGCTCGCGCTGGCGCACTTTCGCAACGGACAGCAGGCGGATGCCGTGTCCCTGGACATGCCATCAGCCACCTGCCTGGAGAAATTTCCCCTTTCAATTGTTGGAAGGGGATCGCCGACAACGCGATGGGGTTTTTCTCCCAGGCTTGGCCCCTGGCTCCGCGGGAGGCGGAGCGCCTACCATGCGGTCATCCTCCACGGCTCCCGAGGCCATCATGCCCGGGTGACCTGGCGTGCCCTCCACGGAGGCAGGACGCCCTATTTTCTAGTGCCCCACGGCGAAATGAAGGGCGGCAAAATCTGGCGCGGGGCCCGCCGGCTGCTTGGCTGGCCCTGCGTGCTGCGCGACGCGACTGGGGTGATCTTTTCCTCTGAGGCCGAGAAGGAGTGCGCAAAGCGGTCGTTTCCGCTGGATGCGGCAAGGGTGCATGTGGTCCCTGATCGCGATCCCGACGCCTTTGTCCGCGCGGTTGGGGATATGCGTCCGCAATGAGCGGCTGACTGGAATTTGCCGGAATCGCGGGTTTTCGCGCCCTGTACTAGGGGGTTGCAAAGGAGGTGGGAAAGGGGGAGGTTAAGGCTCTTTCATGTTACGTAAGCTATTTGCGAAGCTGCGCGGCGAGTCCGCGCCTGCCGCCGAAAAACGACCTTCCGCGCCAGCTCCCGTCCCCGCCCGCCCCCAGGCATCCCACCGTGATGGCGGAGGAGGGCGCGGGCAGAGCCCAAGGCACCAGGGCCGAAAGCAGGGACAAGCCGGGCCCGCCCAGCATTCTGCGAAGCCCCAGGAATCCCATCCGCGGCGCGAGGAGCGGAGTTCGCGTCGGGGCGGCGGAGGCGGCCACGGCGGGTACGCCAGCCACGGCGGTCAGGGACGTTCGGGCGGTGAGCGCCGGGCCCGGCCCGCGCGCGACGATTTTGAGCATCCCCGCAGCGAGCCGGTGAAACCAGCCATCCCGGTCGACGTTCCCAAGATGGACACGTCCTTTTCAAAGCTCGGGCTCTCCGATGCCCTCGCTTTCGCGGTGCAGGAGATGGGCTATTTGGAGCCGACACCCATTCAGGCCCAGGCCATCCCGGTCATCCTGGGCGGCGGCGATGTCATCGGTTCGGCCCAGACCGGAACCGGAAAGACGGCAGCCTTCGCCCTCCCGATCATCCAGCGGCTCGGGACCCATGGCGCGCTGCGCTGCCTTGTGCTCGAGCCGACGCGCGAACTCGCGCTCCAGGTCGAGGAGGCGTTTCAAAAATTCGCCAAGTTCACGGATCTTCGCGTGACCATCGTCTACGGCGGGGTGGGGTACGGAAAGCAGACCGATGATTTGAGGCGGGGGATGGACATCCTCGCCGCGACTCCCGGCAGGCTCCTCGACCACCTCGAGCAGCGCAACTGCTCGCTGGACAAGATCGACATCCTCGTCCTCGACGAGGTGGACCGGATGCTCGACATGGGATTCCTTCCCGACGTCAGGCGGATCGTCCAGAAGTGCCCGGCTGCGCGGCAGACCCTGTTTTTCACGGCCACCCTCCCTCCGGAGCTGGCGCAGCTTGCCGGATGGGCGCTCCGCAATCCGACGACCGTCGAGATCGGGCGCCAGCGGGCGCCCGCCGAGACGGTCGCGCATGGCTTTTACCCGGTGGTCGCCGCCCAGAAGTTCGAGCTCCTGCAGCTCCTCCTGGAACAGACGGAATTCAAGAGCGTCCTCATCTTCTGCCGGACGCGCATGGGAGCCGATCGGATCGCCGGCCGGCTCAAGACGACGGGCCACACGGTGGGGGTCCTCCATTCCGACCGGAGCCAGCGGGAGCGGGTCGAGGCGCTGGACGGATTCAAGAGCGGCAAGTTCGAGGTGTTGGTGGCAACCGACATCGCCGCCCGGGGCCTGGACATCGCGGGCGTCTCCCACGTGATCAATTACGACGTGCCCGAGAACGCAGAGGACTATGTGCACCGTATCGGCCGCACCGGCCGGGCGCACAATACCGGCGACGCCTTCACCCTGGTCACCGAGGAGGATGTGCGCGACGCACGGAGCATCGAGCGCTACATGGGGAGGGCCGTCGAGCGGAAGAAGATCGAGGGATTCCCCTATGTCTATTCCGCCCTTTTCGACGAGAAGATCCAGGCCGACGCGACCCCGAAGTCCGCCAGCAGGCTGCACCGCGGGATGCGGCGCTGAGCCGCCGGCCGCGCGGGGCCTATTCGTCCCCGTTGACGAGCTTGAAGGTGAGGGCCGCGGCAGCGGCCCCTCCCAATTCCCCGACGAGGAAGAGCCAGTAGTTGCCCCAGCTGGAGAGGCCCATCAGGGTGATCCCGGTTGCGACCGCGGGATTGAACGCCCCGCCGGAGACGCCACCGACCGCGAAGGCGCCGGTCATCACGGTCATCCCGATCGCCAGGCCGTAGAAGGAATTGCCGCTCGTCCCCTTGGCGGTCGCGGTGTTGAGGACGACCCAGGCAAGGGCGAAGGTGAAGAGGAGCTCCGCAAGGAGCGCCGCCTTGACGCCGATCGGAAGGATGTGGGCGGCGCCCGGAACCTTGAAGAACTGCATCAGCCACGCGGCGACGAAGGCGGCAGCAATCTGCGCGATCCAGTAGGGAATCACGTCCCGCGCCGGACAGCGGCCGCGGATCCAGACGGCGAGCGTGACCGCGGGGTTGAAATGGCCGCCGGATATATGGCCCCCGGCAAAGATCATCACCATCAGGGCGGCGCCGATCGCGATCGGCGCCACGTCGCCCGCTCCCGGCGGAATGACCACGCTGCCGACTGTGAAGACGAGGAAGAAGGTGCCGATGAATTCGACCAGGTACTTTTTCATTTTTAGGGGGTTACGGACAGGCAAACACGCGCCGCGCAGCGAGGGAGAAGCTTGTGGCTGGGGGTCGCTGAAGACAACGTGATTCGAATGCAACTCGACCTGCCGCCCGGGGAATTCGCCGGATACATCTTCGACCTCGATGGCACGCTCATCGATTCGATGCCGCTCCATTACACCGCCTGGGATGCGGCGCTGCGGACCTTCGGCCTGGGGGAGCCGCTCGACGAGGATATGTTCTACGGCCTGGGCGGCGTTCCTACGCGGCAGGTCGCCGAAATCTTCGGCGGGCACTACGGCCTAACCCTCGACCCGGACGCGGTCATGACGGCCAAGGAGCAGATCTACCTCGATCGGCTGGACACGGTGAAGACGATCGAGCCGGTCGTCGCCGTGGCGCGGCGGGTGGCCGCCCTGTATCCAGTGGCGATTGTGACCGGCGGCACGCCCGAAATCGCGGGACCGGCCCTGACCGCCACCGGCCTCGGGAAGCTGTTTCAGATCGTGATCACGCCTCACGACGTTCCGCCGGGCCGAGGCAAGCCTCATCCGGACATGTTCCTCCTCGCCGCCGAGCGGATGGGGGTCGTGGCGAAGGACTGCCTTGTCTTCGAGGATGCGGAGCCCGGGATCGTCGCCGCCCGCGCCGCCGGAATGCGGGTGGTCCACGTCCCCAGCCGGCGCGTTTAGGCTTTGGCCGGGCGGCCCAATCGTCTTCAATCGCCGGATGAAACTCGAGTCCCTGGCCAAGCCGTCGGCGCTGCGTCAGCCCGTCTACGAGCCCGGGCGTCCGATCGAGGATGTCGCCCGGGAGCTCGGCCTCGATCCGGCGACGATCGTCAAGCTGGCATCGAACGAGAACCCGTTCGGACCGTCGCCGAAGGCGGTCGCCGCCGCCCGAAAGGCGCTCGAGCAGGGCCAGCTGTACCCCGACGGCGGATGCTTTGCGCTCCGCCAGAAGCTGGCTGAGCGGCACGGTCTCCGCCCCGAGCAGTTCATCGCCGGGAATGGGTCGAACGAGATCATCGAACTCCTCGGGCACGTGTTTCTCGGGCCCGGGGACGAGGTCGTCATGGGGGTCCCCGCGTTCGTGGTGTACAAGCTCGCCACGCTTCTTTTCGGGGCGGCTGCCGTCGAGATCCCGATGCGGGACTTCAAGCACGACCTTCCCGCGATGGCCCGGGCGATCACCGCCCGGACGAAGCTCGTCTTCGTCGGCAGCCCGAACAATCCGACGGGCGCTTCGAATCCGGCCGACGAACTCATGGCCTTTGCCCGCGACCTTCCGGAGCACGTCATTCTCGCGATGGACGAGGCCTACGCCGAATACGACGAGCACGCGGCCGACCTGCGGCCGCTGATCGCCGAGGGCCGGAAAGTCATCGGGCTGCGGACGTTCTCGAAGATCTACGGCCTTGCCTCGCTGCGCATCGGCTACGGATACGGCAGCGCCGAGATGGCGGCCCTGCTCAATCGCGTGCGCCAGCCGTTCAACGTGAATGCGATCGCGCAGGCGGCGGCCATCGCCGCCCTCGACGACGGCGAGTTTGTTGCGCGCTGCGTCCGGGAGAATCGCTCGGGGCTCGCGCGGATCGCCGACGGCGCGCGCGCGCTCGGGCTCGAATGCGCGCCGAGTTCCGCGAATTTCCTGCTCGTCAGGGTTGGCGACGGACCCCGCTGGTTCGCCGCGCTCCAGCGGCGGGGGCTGATCGTCCGGCCTCTCCAGCCCTACGGCCTGCCCGAATGGATCCGGATAACCGTTGGCACCGCCACGCAGAACGAGCGGCTGCTCGCCGAGATGGCGGTGCTCGCGAAGGGGTAGGGGCTCCCGCTTCAGCGAGCCGCCGCGCGGCGCAACCGGTCGTTGATCGCCTCGCCAAGCCCGGGGGCCCGCGAAAGCTCGGCATGGATCCTGGAATAGCCCGCCTCGTCCATCCTCCGAAGGGCGGCGAAGAGGTTTCTGGCCGCTTGGGGGAGTTCGCCTCGCGGGCTCAGCCAATAGATGTTTTTCCCCCTGGCCCGCGCGGGCTTGCGGAGGAAAAGCCATGCCTCCCCCGCGGTGGCTCCGGTGCCCGCGCGATCCGGCAGCCGTTCGTGCAGGACAACGAATGCGCGCGGACTGTAGTGGCGGGCGAGCTGCCCCGGTGCGACCTGGGGCGCGGCGGAGCCGGCCTTCCGCCGCGGGCGCGCGACCGGGATCCCGAGAACTCGAACAATCTCCTGGTGGGAGATCCCCCCCGGCCGGAGGAGCCGGGGGCGGCTCGGATTGCGCAAGTCGACGATCGTCGATTCCAGGCCGACCCTCGACGGGCCGCCGTCGAGGATGTGGCGGATCCTGCCCCCGAGCCCGCGTTGGACGTGGTCGGCCGTGGTCGGGCTCACATAGCCGAAAGGGTTCGCACTCGGAGCCGCGAGCGGTGTTCCGGCGAGCCGAATGAGCCTGCGGAAGAGCGGATGCGCCGGAAGCCGGACCGCCACGCTCGGGAGACCCGCGGATACGACGTCGGGCACAGCCTCGTTCTTGGGAAGGACGATGGTCAGGGGCCCGGGCCAGAACGCCTTGGCAAGCCGCAGGGCGGCTTCATTCGGCGCTGCGACGCGCGACAGATCGCGCACCGAGGCTATGTGGACGATCAGCGGATCCGTGGCCGGCCGCCTTTTGACGGAAAATATGCGCCGGCAGGCGCCCGCGTTGAATGCGTCGGCGGCCAGTCCATAGACTGTCTCGGTCGGAACGGCCACCAGTTCCCCGGCGCGCAGCCGCCGGGCGAGGAGAGAGAGGTCGCGCGGCGTGCCGCAGTGGATGCGCGCGCCGCTCCGCTTCACGGAGCCAGCAGCATGTTCCGCGAGCGCTTGAGCGTGCGGGTGATCGCGCGCTGCTGCTTTGCGGAAAGGCCGGTGTACTTGCGGGGCAGGATCTTACCTGTGTCTGTGACGTAGCGGCTCATCGCCTGCGGCGTGGTGAACGGCAGTTCGAGGGGCGTCAGGCTCTGCTGGCTCGGTTCGGTGCTCATTGAGATAAGGGGATGATCGTGCATCCCCGGGCCGGGCCTGTCAACGCCGCACTCGTCACTTGCCAGCCCCGTTTTCGGGGGCCAGCGTGGCGTCGAAAAGCGGGGGCCGTAGCTCAATTGGATAGAGCTGTTCCGTCCTAAGGAAAGGGTTGTGGGTTCAAGTCCCGCCGGCCCCACCACTTTTATCACCAGCTAGCGGGACCTCGCCGGTTCGGCGCCAGCGTCGCGCGGGATGATGTCGAACCGGGGATTTTCATACTTGGTGGGGGTTATTAACCTGACCCGCAATCCCGTGGCCGAAGCCGCATAGACGAAGGAGAGCTGATCCCGGACTGAATGGCAGCTCAGCTCGCTCCACCAAGCATTGTTGAAGGATTCGACCGCCTCCGTGTGCCTGCGGAGGATGACGGTGTTCTCGGGCAGACCCAGGCCCGCCTCCAGGCCGGCCGCCTTGTATTTCCGGATCTGCCTTCGGATCGTCGCAGGATCGTCCAGGTTCATTGCAATGCAGACGCCGGCTTCGTCATAGGTGCAACCCCTTGTGCGGTGCTGGAATGTGGCCAGATCGCAATCCCCCAGATACTCTTCCACCAGCTGCCATGCCGGAACGCGCAGGGAAACGTTGGCGTCCATCCAGAGCGAATAGCGGCTTTGCACGTACTGATGCGAAAGAATCTTGTGAATCCTCGAATTCCTCCGGGCGGAGCGGAACGTGTCGCATGCGTCGCATTCCCGCCAGACCTTCGAGCCCGATTTCCGGCTGACAAAGGCGCTAAAGCGGGCGCCCTGGGTGTTCTGATCCTCCCTCAGGGAGTCGCGGGACCCGACAACCGCAGTATAGACGGTGATGGCATCGTCCTTCCTGGCGCGGGCGGCTGGGCGGCGGGATGATTTCACAGGCTTTGGATGAATGCCCTGTAGCGCTTGGCGATGGAATCGATATGGTAGGCGTCCGCCTTGCGAAGACAATTTGCCCGAAGGCGGTCATAGAGCGCCTTGTCCGTTTGCAGTTTGCGGACCCACTTCACGCACGTGTCCGGGGTGGCGAAAAGGGTGCAATCGCCACCGATTTCCCGGTATGCCGGCTCATCGGCCGACACGGACGGAATCCCGAATCCAAGGCAATTGATGAGTTTGATTCCGCTGTTGATCGACACGTGCAGCTCGGCGCCGGGGGCGGGCCATCGCAGGTTCAGGCCGATTCCGACGCTGCGGTAGGCGCTTGCGACGTCTCTGCGCTTCATCTGCGTGCTGTCATGGAAGTCGTAGGTGAATCCCGGCGCCAGGGGGCACCATTGCGAGCTGCCGATATATGCCGGCTCGCGCAGGTCGGGGCGATTGGGGACCGAGCTTAGGTTGCAGTGGTAATGGGGTATGAGCACGGTCTTTCGTCCTTCGCCGAGCGCCTTCCCGGCTGCGGCCGTGCTTACGATGCAGCATTCCAATTCGGGCCAGGCGGGCGGCATGCGGTCGATGACATCCCACATGACGACCGCCTGCTTCGCGAGTTGCCTGAGCTCCCTCCTGGATATCGCGGGTTTTACCAGGATGTACGCGCGGTAGCCGCGGGGCAGGTCGTCCACGGAACGGGCGCCCGTGCAGAAGGCGCAACCCAGCCTCTTCGCCATGTCCACACAGCGCATGCGCACGCTGGAGAAACCCTCGGGGCCGCCGACAAACAGGACATTTTTTAGAAACATGGTTCGAGGCAATAGGGCATTGCCGCGGCTGGATCGGGAAACCGGCGGCGGGCGACCCTCATGAACCGATGGCGCTGTATGAGTGGCAGAAGTGCAGCCGACTGGGGGCTGGCCAGGCAGAAACCATCAAGTCGGGGCAAAGTTCAAGCCGCGACTTGGCCGCCGCGGGTATTTCCGCGGAGGGGCGTTTGCGCGCCGCCTATTCGAACCATTTGACGAGCTGATCCGATCCCGAAAGCGCCCGACGGTCGATGATGCTTGTGGCCAGCTCGTAGGCGATCAAGTCGCGGAAGTTCAGCGAGAGGATGTGGTCATAGGTCCCTGTCGAGAGGGGATAGGATTCGGTCGCGCGCAGGGGATTCACATTGAATTTGGGCGATTCGGCCGGGACGGGGACCCCGAACAGGGAGCTGAACAGCTGAATCGATTCGTCGTAGCGCTCCATGATGCCGACGAAGGCGAAGGCCTCGACCGACTTGCCCGCCATGTAGCGGGTCGCCTCGTTTCGCATCCAGTCGAGCTCGGCGAACTCTTCCAGGGAGAGCCGCTTTTCGATCAGCTCGCGGCAGCAGGCGTCGCGCGGGTCCGGGCTTCGAAGGAAATGGTAGTAGTTCGACACGACTCTTTCGACCGGATGGCGAAGCCATGTGACCAATTCGGGCTGGGGCACGAGTTCGGAAAAGGTATCGGCGAGGAAATGCCCGTGGATGCAGCGTGTGCCGCGCGGAATGAGATCCGTCCGGAGCTCCTTGCTGCTGAACATCGCACCATAGTTCAGCCAAAGACTGCCCCCGTAGATGCTCTCAAGGATCACCCGGAAGCTCGTGCCGCCGCATTTTGGAATATGAACGCTGATTATCATGGAATGTGCGCATCAGCGGGCCCTCGACCTGAACAGGACGCCCCGGGGCTCTTGGGCGGCCTGATGGGTCCGATATCCGGGCCCGGGCTAGCGTTGGGCGATCGTTGCGGAGCCTCCCTTTGGCACGGATGCGTCGACCATCGCCATTGCGACGGCCGGGGGGATGAGTGAGAGCTGTATCACCTGGCCGCTGTTGAAGCGGACGACCAGGGTGCCGCGGGCGGCGCTACCCTTGGCGGAAAAGCCTTTATAGAGCCACGTCCCGTCGGGCAGAATGGAGCTCGGCCGGCCGAGCATCGCCCATACATGGACTCGATAGCTGCCAACGCGAACGTAGGGCCCGGCATCCTTGACGGGCACGACCCCCGACACGGCGAGCATTTCGGCCACCGGGTCCGTGGCGCTGCCAGCCACCGGTGGGGCGGCGGGCATGAGAAAAAGAGCCGAGGTCAGAGCCGCGGCGCAAAGCGTTGAGCTGAGACATTTGTTCATGTGGGATGCGTTTTGTTGGTGTCCATTTTCTGCCTCGCCGGGGGGCGAGCGGAGCGGCGTCAGACCGCCCCAGCTAACCTCCTTCACGGAGGCATCCGTCCCGATCTTTCACGAATTCGCCGAATTTCGTGAATTCGGGGCCGGCCTCGGATCGATGCGCGCCGCCAGTCTTCCGGCCGAAGCCCGGGCATTTTGATTGAGCAGGCCCCCTGCGCCTGAAGAATCCGCCGGTTGTGATGAAAGTATGAAGATTCCGCGCATCTTTCACCGGATCTGGCTGGGAGACCGGCCGATGCCCGCCGAATTCCGGTCATTTGGCCGGTCCTGGACGCGATTGCACCCGGGTTGGAAAATGAAGCTTTGGACCAGCGAGAACATGCCTCCCCTGGCGAACCGGTGGGCCTTCGACCATTCACAATCCTTTTCGGGAAAATCGAACCTTCTGCGCTATGAGATCCTGCTCCGATATGGCGGGGTGTACATCGACACCGATTTCGAGTGCCTTCGGAACATCGAGCCGTTGATCGGCGATCTGGAATGCTTTGCGGGAAAGCATCGCGACGAGGAATTCGAGCACGGCGCGTTCGCCGTCGTTAACACCGCCATACTGGGCGCGGTGCCGGGCCACCCCTTTCTCCGGGATCTGGTCGAGGAGGCGGAGCCCAACATGCGGGACGTCATCGCCGACACTCCCATTTCGGTCTACCAGACCGGGCCGGTGTTCCTGACGACCGTCATTCATAGGCACCCTGAAGTCAGGATCTTCCCCCCCGAGATTTTTTATCCGTATGGGCCCAGGGAAAGATGGCGCCGGCACGAGCGCTTTCCGCGGGCCTACGCGGTGCATCACTGGACGCTGAACGGACTGTCGGCCCTGAACCGGAAGCGCCGCCGCCTGGGAACCCGCGGGAAACCGTGCCTTTCCGTCGTGCTGCATCCGGCCAATGGCTGCGACGAACTCCGGCTGCGATGGGTCATCGAGGGCTTGTGCGAGCAGTGGGTCTCCGATTTTGAGGTCATCACGCTGGGTGGGGCGGGAAGCGCTGTCATCCGCCGTGCTTTCGCCCGGTTCGGGAAGCGGCTGCGGATCCGGCACGTCCGCGCTCCCGGCAGCATGAAGCCGCGGAAAAATGAGTCTTCAAGGCTCAGGAACCTCGCGGTTCGGCATGCGCGGGCCCCGCGCGTTCTGTTCCTGGCTGCGGATTGCATGCCGGATCCGGATGTTGTTGCAAAACACGCGGTTTATGGCGGTCGCCCGGTCTTTGCCTACGGTTATCGCCGGCTCTACCCGAGGGCAAAGCTGTTTCCATTCCGCGACACCATCGACTACGGGTCCGTCATCATGCATTCCCGGCTGGCGCGGCGCCCCTTGTATGTCGTCCCGTCGTCGGCCCGCTGGCGCGAGGCCAGCAGCTTTTGCTTCAGCGCGCCGACCGCGATCATTCGCGCTTCCGGCGGCTTTGACGAAAGCCGGCGCTCGAACGAGGTTCGCGATCTGGCGCGGCGCCTGACCGCCCGGGGGTGTCCGACGATGCCCACCCTGACCGGCGCCACGGTGACCTGGCTCGGACCGGCAGGGCGATAGAGGATTGTTTTCCCTTTGCGGCTTTTTTCTGAAAGATTGCCGTCTGTCCGCTCGTGCTAGGGTCCAGCGAGATGATGAAAACGGAGCCTCCCTCAACTTTGCGAACCAGGGTCAGCCTGATCCTCCAGGTCCGGAATTGGGACGACGCTGTCGGCTGGAAGGAGTTTTACCTGCTGTATCGAAAGCTGGTTCACGGATTTTCGCGGCGCTCGGGCCTGTCCCATTCGGAGGCCGAGGATGTGACGCAGGATGTCTTCAGGCGCGTGGCGCAAACGATCCATTCGTTCGACCCGAAGCGGGCCGATGGCTCCTTCAGGGGCTGGCTTTTGCAGCTGACGCGCTGGCGGATCGCCGACAAGTTCAAGAGCCGCCCGAAGGCGGAAAACCAAAGCCCGCGCCGCTCGGAAAGCGACGATCGCGGGAACCGAACCCGCACCGTGGAGCGGATTCCCGAACCGGACGATGCCGACGAGCAGTGGAACCGCGAATGGCAATTGCACCTGATGGAGGCCGCAGCCGATCGGATGGCCCGCCGCGTCAAGCCCGAGCATTTCCAGGCTTTCGATCTCTACATGCGCCAGAACTGGCCCGTTCCGAAGGTCTCCGCCAAGCTCGGCATCAGCCCCGCACGCGTCTACCTGATCGGCCACCGGCTCACCCGGCAGCTAAAGGCTGAAGTCGCCAAGCTTCAGGAAGAGCTGCACTGACCGCATTTCACAAATGCGCCGGCGCCGGGCGCCGCCATTTATTCAGGCCAAGGGCGCCTCTATATTTCTGGCGTCGGGCACGCCAGATGCTTCAATTGCCCCGAACGTAACCTCAAAAACAACCCTATGCCCGCGAAGAAAACGAAAAAGCCGAAAAAACCAATGACCGAGGCGACCGTCGATATCGCCCGGACGACGAAAAAGCCGTTCCTGGTGGTCAAGGTTGACCCCTCATCGAAGAGCTTTTACCGACTGCACGCAAGGGGAGGCACCTGAGCCCGGTCGGGGATCGCGGCCGGGGCCCGCCATCCGCTACAGGGCTGTTGTCGACTGAAGAATTGTCTCGAAGCGGGGATCGTCGGACAGTCGCGACCAGAATGGATCGTGGCGGATCTTCTGCGGCCCCCAGCCGCAGGGTTCGCCGGCGGCCTTGCCCAGGAGCTGGAGCGCATCCTCGCGGCGGCCCGCGATCGCATAAATTCTTCCGAGCTGAACGTGCATGAGCGCGGCGTCATAGGCATCCCGCCCGAACACGCCCGCCCATCCCGCCTGCGCGTCGCGAACCGCCTGATCGAAGCGGCCTGCGTAAGCTTCAGCTTCCGCAATCTTCAAGGACACCCACGGCCGCTGACGCGGAACCCAGGTCCCGTTCCGATAATAGTCAATCGCCTGGTCGGCAAAGAGCGCGGCCGCCTGGTCCTGCCTGATGCAGGCGACCATGGCGCGGTACAGCGCGGGAGGGTCGGTGAGGATGCCCGCGTAGTCCGCGATCGGGGTGAGCCGCTGGTCAGCCAGCGCGCGCCCGGCCACGGACCAGTCCGCCCGTTCTGCGGCCGCCGTATATCGGTCAAGAATTCCCAAGGGATCATCCGGATCACGCGGAAGCGCATCGATGCCGTGAAGGAACGCGTCCCGGTCTCCATCGAGTTCGTATTGCGCGCGCAGCAGCCATTCGGCCAGTTCCCGATTGTCGGGAAAGCGAACCAGATACTGTTGGCCGTCCACGCGCGCCTGTGCGTAGCGGCGCAGGAAGAACAGGGTCTCGATCAACGCCACGCTCTCGGACAGCGAGCGGGGATTGTGCGAGGAGGCTCGTTCCAGATACTCGATTGACTCGTTCCACCGGCCCAGCCGGCGGAGGGTGAATCCGACCGCGAATATCGCCTGGTCGTCATTGGGCATCTCAGACGCCGCGGCCTCGAATTCGAGAAGGGCGCGCGACCAATTCAGCGCCACATGATAGTCAATATGCCCGAGCATCAGCTTTGTCTCGGGGTCGTCCGGCGCGAGACGGACAGCAGCCTCGGCGGCGGCCTGGGCAAGCGCCAGGCGGGCCTCGCTTGTGTCGAGGCGGGAATACCAGTAAAGCTTCAGGTCGAGCATGGCTATCTGGATATACGCCAGGACGAATTTTGGGTCCTTGGACACGGCCTGGTTGTAGAGCGTGAGGATGGGCTCGTACTCTCCCAGCGTGGCGTTGCTCCCCAGCTGATCGTCCACGGCCCGCGCCCTCAGATAGAGGTCGTAGGCCGCCTGGCTTGTCGTGGGCCGCCGGTCGATCAGGCGTCGCTCGTCGGCCGTGAGGCTCGCCTCAAGTGCGCCGGCGATGCTCCTGGAGAGGTCGCTTTGAATCGAAAAGATGTCCGTGAGCTTCCGGTCGTAGCTATCCGCCCAGATGGGCTGCTCGGTGAGCGCATTGAAGAGCTGGACTGTCACCCGCACTTCGTCGCCCGAACGCCTCACGGTGCCCTCGAGGACATTTGCCACGCCGAAGTCCTCCGCGATGGCCCGCAGGCTGTTCGATCCTCCGCGATACGCCATGACCGAGGTCCTGGAGATGACCTTCAGGTCGTGAATCTTCGAGAGGTTGTTGATGAGATCCTCATGCACGCCGCTGGCGAAGAATGCATTGGCCGGGTCGGGACTCAGGTTGGTGAATGGAAGCACCGCGATGGACCGCTGGCTCACCACCGCTGGGGTTGCGCTGGTGGTTTCAACTTCGGCCACTCGCTGGCTCCTCGACCAGAGCAAACCGGCGGCGCCGGCAAGCACCACAGCCGCAGCCGCGCCGGCGGCCTGCAATCCCGCCCGATGGCGCCGCGACAGCCGGCGGAGCTTCACGCCCAGGCCGGGAGCTGCGGCGAGGACGGGCTCGTGCCGCAAATAGCGTCCGATCTCCTCCGCCAGCCCGATGGCGGTCGAATAGCGGCCGGAGGGATCCTTTTCGATGCAGCGCATGACGATCCAATCAAGGTCGCCGCGCAGAAATCCCGCCAATTTTTGCGGCTCGATGCCACGGGACTTCGAGAGGGTGGCGAGCGTGTGCCCGTCGAGCAGGGAAAGGCGCTTCGAAGGGGGCAACGCCTCGTCCTCCTTCACCCGGCGCCTCATCTCCTCGAAGCTCGCGCGAGCCTGGTTTATGCTTTCGAACGGCGTGCACCCGGTCAGCAGTTCATAGAGAAGCACACCCAGGCTGTAGATGTCGCTTCGGGCGTCGACGCCGGCCGAGCCCAACTCCGCCTGCTCCGGACTCATGTAGAGCGGCGTCCCGATAAACTGCTCGTAGCTCGTAAACAGGGTCTTGTCCGAAGGCCGCGATTCCGTGGCCTTGGCCACGCCGAAATCGATCACTTTTGGGGTCGGCAGACCGTCGGAAATTGCCACGAGGATGTTCGACGGCTTGATGTCCCGATGGACGATGCCCCGCTCATGTGCGTGCTGAATCGCCCGGCAGACCGGAATGAACAGCTCCAGGCGCTTCAGGAGCGGGAGGCGGCGGTCCTCGCAAAACCGGGTGATCGAGATCCCCTGCACCAGCTCCATCACAAAATAGGGCCGGCCCGCCTCCGTGGCCCCGCATTCGAACACGCGGGCTATGTTGGGATGGTCCATCAGCGCCAGGGTCTGCCGTTCCGCCTCGAAACGAGCGATGACCTCCCGCGTATCCATGCCGAGCTTGATGATCTTGAGGGCGACGCGGCGGCGGATCGGTTCCGCCTGCTCGGCCAGGTAGACGGCGCCGCAGCCGCCTTCGCCTATCTTCTGAAGCAATTTGTACGGGCCGACCCGACTCCCGAGAAATTTATCCAGCAACGTGTCCGCGCCTGCGTCCCCGGCCGGAGCCGCCGAATTGCCGCCGCGTGACGACTTGAGATCGCCGTTGTCGTGGGCGCGGAGGAGCGCCTCAACCTCCGCGATCAGGCTCTGGTCCTCGCGGCACGCCTGCAGAAGATACTCCTGCCGTTCGCTGGGCGATCGGCCCAACGCTTCCGTGAAAAGGTATTCAACGCGTTCGAGCGATTCGCTCATGTTTGCCGAAAAACGTTACTAGCCGCTAAGCCCCAACGCCATACCGGAGTTTGCATTTCGCAATGCGACCCTGCGAGCTGCGCGTATTTGCAGGATAAGCGGCGCGCCCCGAGGTCGGGCGGGCGGCCGGGATTCTGCAAGACCCGTGAAAGATCGATGGGGATGCGCCCGTTAAGGCTGATGACTGGGACGGCGAAACGCCGCTCCTCTCGCCCTCAAACAAGTCCGCAGAAAAACACACATCCGTCATGAAGACGATCTCAACGATAAATGCCTGTCTCGGAAATCTTGCCTATGCCAGCATTCTGGCCGGCCTTGTTCTCGCCTTTGTCGATCCCGGGCACCGGGCTCGTCAACAGGCCATTGCGAGGCCAAGCGCCGTCGCCGTCGTGATTTCAAAGGCGCAGGCCGCCTGACAGCGGGTCCGGCCAGGGGGCGCAGCCAGGAGCGAGGCTATCGGTGAATATATCTCATTCACACGTAACCAGGTATGCAATGAGCGCGGATGCGTACATTCTTTTATATGTCCTTCCTGAGCGGAAAAGTATTCCCCTAAGCGTTGAAACGCAGCTGGGGGTCAGGGCCCCGGTTGCCCCGCCACTCTCTTTCCTCCACAATCCAGCCGCCGTGCTCGAGCGATTCAGCCGATTTTTTTCGATAAGACGCCGCGCGTGGGCCCAGCGGGAGGTGATCCGCAGCCTCTCGGAGGCGATCGACCAGAGCTATTCCGCGGTCATGATCACCGACCTCGAGAGCCGGATCCAATATGCGAACGGCGGCCTCTGCAATCAGATGGGCTATTCCCGCGAGGAGCTGATCGGCAGAAACTGGCGCGACTTTCAGCAGAAGGAAACCCCGCCGGAATTGCTCGCCGACCTTGTCGCCACGGTTCGGGCGGGCCGGCCCTGGCGGAACGAATGGTTCAACCGGCGAAAGAACGGCGAACTCTATCCGGTCCGCGGCTGCGTCAGCCCGATCAACGACGCTCACGGGCACCTCGCCTGCTTTCTTGCGATCTTCGAGGACATGACGGAGGTCAAGCGCAGCGAAATGACGCTGCGCGAGGCGCTCGCGCGGGCCGCCGAGGGGGACCGTTCGAAGAGCCGGTTTCTCGCCACGATGAGCCACGAGATGAAGACGCCGCTGAATGGCATCGCCGGATTCACGAGCCTTCTTCGCGGGACGGCGCTGACCCCGGAGCAGGAGGAATACGTCGAGAGCATCCGCGCCAGCGGCGAGGCGCTGATCCAGCTGACCGACGACATTCTCGAGCTGGCCCGTATCGAAGGGGGAAAGCTGAAGCTCGAGCCCGTGGTTTGCGATGTCCGCCAGTGCCTGGAGGATGTGCTCGACGGCATGGCCGTCAGGGCGGCCGACAAGGGCCTGGAACTGCTGCATTGGGTGGACGAGGGTGTGCCTCCGACGCTCCTCCTCGATGAATTGCGCCTGAGGCAGGTGCTGGTCAGCCTGGTCGGCAATGCCGTGAAGTTCACGGGCCGGGGTGAGGTTGAGGTCGCGCTGCACGCGTCGCGCTCGCAATGGGAGGCCCCGGGCGGATGGAAGCTGACGTTTGCCGTGCGGGACACCGGAATAGGCATTGCGGACGCGGACCTGGACAAGCTTTTCAAGCCCTTCAGCCAGCTTGACGAGTCGACCACCCGGCGCTTCAGCGGGACCGGTCTCGGCCTGGCGATATCGAAGAACGTCGTCCAGCTGATGGGCGGGGAAATCGCAATCGAGAGCGAACCCGGACGAGGCTCCACGTTCAGCTTCTGGATTCCCGCTGGCTCGGAGCCGCACGCGCCGCACGCGCCGCCCGACCTTCGCAACCGGCGGGCCGCCCTGGCAGCCCGCGCCGGGCCGTTTCGCCGGGAGTTCGCCCGTCTCGCCCGGCGCTGGCGGCTGGCGCTCATCGAGGTGGACGCAATCGAGGACCTCCCGGCTGACGGCCTGGATTTTGTCTTTGTCGAAGTGGATGCGGACCTGGCGCGCGCGTTTGCCGCTGGAGCCCCGAGACTCCCGGCGGGATATTGCGCGATTGTATCCGCAAGCCTGTCCCAGGCGCTTCGGGCGGGCCTCAGGGGACACTTCCAGCTGGTGCTGAACAAGCCCCTCCATCATGAGGCGCTTTTGTGCCTCCTGAGCACAGGCCGCTGAGGGGAGTTCTACGTAGAAGCGTGGGGTTGCGGGGCGGGGTTTCCGGGTTCATACCGTTTTCCCGTCGGTCCTCTCCCATGAAACCATCCCACCTGATTTTCGGCCTGGCCGCCCTGGGCGCGCTCCTCGCCGGCGGCTGCAAGAGCGTCGAATACTCCGCCGCCAATGACCCCAACCGCGTCCTCATCGGCACGGTCACCTTCATGCAGCCCACCACCCTGCCGCCCGACGCCGAGGTCCTCGTCCGGGTCGTCGACCGGCACCCTCAGCCCGCGAACATGGACATCGGTGGAATTCCTTCCCCGGACCGCCTTCCGCTTCTCAGCCAGCCGCAAACGGCCGCCGCCCTGGCGGCGGCCGGCCCGGAGACCCTGGGCGAACAGATCGTCCGAAATCCCGGGTCTTCGCCGGTCGTCTTCCGCGTCGAATACCGCGCCGAGGACGATCTCCTTCGCCGCGGCCTCAACATCGAGGTGCGCATCTCGTACGGCGGGCGCCTCCGGCTCTTCAATGCGAACCAATATGAGGTGGGTTTGAACGACGTGAACGATCCGCACGCGGTCGAGGCGGATCCCGTGCACTGAGCGGCGGCCGCATGAGCCTCTCGATCTGGTGCAACGCGCGGCTGAAGGACGGCGCGATGCGCCGGCTCGAGGAGGGGACGAAAGCGCATCGGCTGATCATTTCGTCCCACCGCAACCCTTCCGTCCTCTCGGCGGGGCCGCCCGACCCCGCGCTTGCGGAAGCCGATGTCGCGTTCGGCCAGCCCGACGCCGGAGACTGCCTGCGTTTCGACCGCCTGCGGTGGGTCCAGCTGACCACGGCCGGATTCGCACGCTACGATTCGGACGCCTTCCGTGAAAATTTTCGCGCGCGCGGCGCCATCCTGACCAAGTCATCCGCGGTCTTTGCGGAACCGGCTGCGCAGCACGTTTTGGCGATGATGCTCGCCCTCGACCGCCAGCTCCTGCCCTCCTATCGCGACCAACTGACGGACCGGTCCTGGCATTTCCTGGAGCACCGGGCCAGTTCTCACCTCCTTCTCGGCCGCACCGTGCTGCTGCTTGGCTACGGCATGATCGGCCGGAGGGTGGCCGAGCTCCTTGCGCCCTTCCGCTGCGAGATCTACGCCGTCAGGCGGCAGATTCGAAGCGAGCGCGAGGTTCGGATCGTTGCCGAGGCGGACGTCACGGCAGTCCTCGGCAAGGCGGACCATGTCGTCAATGTCCTGCCCGACAGCGAAGCCACCCGAAACTGGGTAAATGCGCGCCGGCTTGCCTGCTTCCGCCGGGGAGCGAGATTCTACAATGTCGGCCGGGGAACCACGGTTGACCAAACCGCCCTCCTCGAGGCCCTGCGGGATGGAATCCTGGGGGCGGCCTATCTGGACGTGACCGAGCCGGAGCCGTTGCCGCCGGAGCATCCTCTATGGACGGCGCCGAATTGCTTCATCACGCCTCACACCGCGGGCGGGCGCCACGACCAGGATGATGCCCTGGTTGAGCTGTTCCTCGAAAATCTCGCTGCGTTCGAGCGGGGGCAGGCCCTAACCGACAGGGTGTGCTGATTGTCGCCAGGCAAGGTCAGCAGCCGTGCCGGGCCAATCCATCGCAGAACCGTAACGCCACTGGATATTTGAACGAGTTGTCTTTTTTCTGCATCTGATCCACAAGTGCGTGCGTAGTTACTACCGTCAACCGACCCGATGCGGCGGCAGATGCCTTCGCGGAGTGGTCATCGTTCCCAAAAAACACAATCCAGACAGAACATGAAGAAATCCACTCGTCTCCTCGTGACCGCCGCCGCCATGGCGGGCCTCTACGCCGGCGCCCTCGCCGCCCGCACCTATGCCGCCGACAGCACGGCGGGATCGTCCGACCAGCCCAAGAGCGACACCAGCACGAAGCACGACTGTAAGGGCAAGAACTCGTGCAAGGGCCAGGGCGGCTGCAACGCGGGCGACAACGGCTGCGCGGGCAAGAACTCCTGCAAGGGCAAGGGCGGCTGCGCCAGCAAGAGCTGATTCCGGCCAACGCGATTTGAGTTCCGAGCGCGGCCGGCGTCATTGTCGGCCGCGCTTTTTCTTACGTTTCTAATTCCCGTGCCGGAGAACCGCTTCAACGGAAACACCGACTACGGCATCGGCATCGGGCTGCGCGTCCCCCATTACGCGCACATTCTGGAGAGGAAGCCGGTCGTCGACTGGTTTGAGATCATCTCGGAAAACTTCATGGTCGACGGCGGGCGTCCGCTCGAGGTTCTCGACCAGATCCTCGAGCAGTACCGGGTCGTCCAGCATGGTGTTTCCATGTATTTCGGATCAGCCGACAAGCCGGACCGGGCCCACCTTCGCAAGCTGAAGACCCTGGTCAAGCGGACGGGGACTCCCTGGCTCTCGGACCATCTTTGCTGGGGCAGCGTGGACGGAACCTACACGCACGACCTGCTGCCGATGCCCTACACCTTTGCATCGGCGAAGAGGACCGCCGAGAAGATCCGGCAGGTCCGCGACTACCTCGAGGTGCCGATCTGCGTCGAGAACGTCAGCAGCTACGCGGAGTTCCACGTCTCCGAGATGACCGAATGGGAATTCCTGACGGAAGTCGTGGAGCGGGCGGACTGCGGAATCCTCCTCGACGTCAACAATATCTACGTCTCCGCGAAGAACCACGGCTTCAATCCCTACGACTACGTGGACGGCGTCCCGCACAACCGCGTGGGCCAGATGCATGTCGCCGGCCACACCAAGTTCGAGAAATACATCCTCGATACGCACGACCACCCGGTCCTCGATCCCGTGTGGAAGCTCTACGCCCACGCGACCCGCAAATGCGGGGTGACGGCGACCCTGCTCGAATGGGACGACAAGATCCCATCCTTCGACGAGGTGCACGACGAGGCGCTCAAGGCCAATGCCTTCATAGACGGCGCCAAGGCCGCCTCAAAACCCGCGGGGCGGGCCGTCCGTTCATCGTGAAGGCGGCGAATCCAGTCGGGCTCAAGCCTCCGCCGGCGCGCGCTCCGCGGCGGCTCCGTTCGACCGGCGATCTCCGCACGTTTCAGCGGCTGATGACCCATGCGGTCGTCCGGCCGCTGGCCCCGGGCGACCGCCTGCAGCCACGCTGGATCGACGGTCGGCCGATGGACGAGGTGGCCGCCGATTTCATAAAGCCGAACGACCGCCTGACCGCCTTCGACCGGCTGGAGATCTACAACCGGATGTACTGGTTCCGGCTGATCGGCTGCTTTCACGACGACAATCCGGGAATGCGGGCGCTTCTGGGCGAGCGCCGATTCGAGCGGCTCGCGCGCGCGTACCTGGCCAGATACCCGTCGCGTTCGTTCACGCTCCGCAATCTGTGCGCCCGCCTGGAACAGTTCATCCGCGAGGAGCCCCGATGGACCGCCCCCCGGACGGCCCTGGCTCTCGCGGTGGCCCGGTTTGAATGGGCGCAGACGGTTGCCTTCGACGGCGAGGCCCGGCCCGCTCTCGGGCCCGACGACATCGCCGACAAGGCGCCGGCAAGGCTGCGGATCGACCTGCAGCCTTATATCTCGCTCCTCTCCCTCGATTATCCCCTGGACGATTACATCATCGCCGTGAAGAAGCGCAGCGCCCTCCGTGCCGAGGCGAGCAACGCGATCGGTTCCGGCGAGCCGTCGGGGAGGCGCCGAAAACACGTCCCCTTGCCGAAGCGCGGGCGGATCCGCGTTGCCGTCCACCGGCACAGCGGACGGCTGTATTACAAGCGCCTCGGGCTGCCGGAACTTCGCATCCTCGAGGCGCTCCGCGCCGGGCGGCCCCTCGGGCAGGCGGTCGCCGCCGGCGGCCGCCGGGTGAAGCCCGAGCAGGTGCGGGACTGGTTTGCCACGTGGATGAAACTAGGATGGCTTTGCAAGCGGCAGTAGGCAGTAACCCCCAAATCCGGCTCATATGAAAAACCTAAACGAAATCCTGGGCGCCATCGGCTGCGTCCTGAAACCGATACTCCTCCTCGCGATCCGCCTCTACTGGGGCTGGCACTTCTGCATCTTCGGCTGGGGCAAACTGACGCACCTCGACAAGATCACCGGCTACTTTGCCAGCCTCGGCCTTCCGATGCCGCATCTTCAGGCCATCATGGCGGGTTCCGTCGAGTGCTTTGGCGGGGCATTCCTGCTCCTCGGCCTCTGCGCGCGCATCGTTTCTGTCCCGCTCATGTTCACGATGACGGTCGCCTACCTGGCGGCGGAGCGCCCCGCGCTGCACGCGATATTCTCGAACCCGGACAAGTTCACCGGCGCCGATCCGTTCCTCTTCCTTTACGCGGCGGTGCTCATATTCGTCTTTGGCCCGGGCAAGATCTCGATCGACGCGATCTTCTGCGAGAAGACCGCGTCCGAGTGACGGTTTGTTGCGTAGAAGGGTGAGGGAGGGCGGCTTCCCTCATCCCCATGATCCTGCTTCGGCATCCGTCTCTCCTCATAGTTCTGGCAGCGCTCGCGTTCTCCACAGCGGCGCGCGCCGAATCCATTGCCTGGACCTCCTGGTCCGACGACGCCTTTGCCCGCGCCAAGCGCGAGCACAAGTACGTGATCCTCGATCTCGAGGCCGTATGGTGCCACTGGTGCCACGTGATGGACGCGACAACCTATCGCGATCCGCGGGTCATCTCGCTGCTTGGCGCGCATTATATTTCTGTCCGCGTGGACCAGGACTCCCGGCCCGACCTGGCAAACCGCTACGAGGACTACGGCTGGCCTGCGACGGTCATCTATGCGCCGGATGGCACGGAGATCGTCAAGAAACAGGGCTATGTCGAGCCGGACGGAATGGCCCGGCTCCTCCAGGCCGTTATCGACGACCCATCGCCGGTCAATTATCACGACGCCCAGGCGAGCGTGGCGTCATCGGCCGCGCCTTCCGCGGAGCGCGTCGCCGTGCTCCGCAGGCAATGGAGGGGTGGCTACGACGACAAGGCGGGGGGCTGGGGCTTCGATCACAAATTTCTGGACTGGGACAACGTGGAGCTCGCGCTTCGCGACGCGGCGCGCGGCGACGAGCGCGCAACCCGCATGGCCCGCGACACCATCAGGCTGCAACGCAAGCTTCTCGATCCCGTCTGGGGCGGCATGTACCAGTATTCCGTCGGCGGCGACTGGGACGAACCCCACTTCGAAAAGATCATGCCGATGCAGGCGGAGGACCTGCGGATCTACGCACTCGCCTACGCACAGTGGGGCGATCCGGCCGATCTCGCGACAGCCCGGGCAATCCACCGCTTTCTCACCACTTTCCTCAGGGGAGCCGATGGGGCCTTTTATGTGAGCCAGGATGCGGATCTCGTCCCGGGCGAGCACAGCTCGGAATATTTCGCCCTGGATGACGCCGGAAGGCGGGCGCGGGGCATTCCGCGCGTGGACACGCACCGCTATGCGCGCGAAAACGGCTGGGCGATCGCCGGCCTGGCCCAATACGCAGCCGTCACCGGCGATGGAGCCGCCCGCGCCGAGGCGGAAACAGCAGCAAACTGGGTGATCGCGCACCGGGCGCTGGCAGGCGGCGGCTTCCGCCATGACGAAGCCGATGCGGCCGGGCCCTATCTCGGGGACACCCTTGCGATGGGCCGCGCCTTCTTCGCCCTCTACGAACTCACCGCCGATTCGGCATGGCTCGCCCGGGCGGAATCCGCCGCGGACTTCATCCGCGCCCATTTTGCCCTCGGCTTGGAGCCCGGCTTCGCCAGCAGCGACACGGAGAAGCCATCGTTTCCGAGGCCGCAGCCGCAGTTCGACGAGAATGTGGGCCTGGCGCGATTCGCCGCCGCCCTTGGCGCCGCCGGCGGCCGGGCCGAGGACAGCGCAACGGCAGTCCTTGCACTTCGCTGGGTGCTCGCGCCCGGAATAGCCGAGCCCCGCCATGCCTACGTGGGCGGCGCCCTTCTCGCGGAGGAGGAGGTCCGCACCGCACCGCTCCACGTCGCCGTCATCGGAGGCAAGGATGACCCGTCGGCCCGCTCCCTCTATGCGGTCGCCCTGCGATCGCCAACTGCGCACAAGCTCATTGAATGGTGGGATCGCCGCGAGGGTCCGGCGCCCCGCGGCGAGGATATCTATCCGGAACTGCCGCAGGCGGCCGCGTTTGTCTGCGCCAACGGCGCCTGCTCCGCCCCGATGTCCTCCTCTCCGGCCCTGACTGCCCGGCTTGCGAAGATCCTGGCCGCTCCGGTTCGCTAGGGCTGCCGGGGCTTCTCAGCGACCACCACCTTGGTGTCGGCGATCAGGTCGTGCAGGCACCTACGGTCGGGCCCGAATATGAAGCCGATGTCCACAAACGGAACGAACGGGCCTACTATCCTGACGAGCCCGATGAGTGCGGGAACCCAGCTTCGAAGGAGGACCGCGTGGACGAATCCTGGCGGGGCCCCGTCGCGAAAGCGGACGATGCGGATCCCGACGATCCGCTTGCCCACCGTCTGGCCCCGCGTCACCAGCATCCAGGTCTGAAGGACGACGAGGAAGAGGAGCGCAAAGCCGAGAAGCGCAAAGCCGCCCGCGACGCGGCCGAATTCGATGTCATCCGACCATTCCCCGCGGGCAATCTGTAGGACGGTGTTGACGCCGACCATCAACGTTCCCGGAAGGATGCACGCCAGCCCGAAGATCGTGTCGAGGAGCGCGGCGCCGAGGCGTTGGCCACGTCCGGCGAGAGCGGGAGCCGCTCCTGCCGAATGAATGAGGGGCGGCGGTCCGCCGCCGGAGATTTCTGGGAAGTCGGCGAGCGTCTTCCACTCATCGGTGTCTGAGGCCTTGGCCTTCGTGTCCTCATCGGCGCGGCCGGCCGCTATCCATGCCCTTACCTGGCCTGCCGACACGGGGCCATATTCCTTCCCGTCGCCACCGATGATCGTGTACATGCTCATCAGCCTGTAACTGACAGCAAAATGCCGCCCCGGGTCAACCGCAGGCCGGCGATCAGGCGTTTTTCAGCTTCTCGACTTGAGCCCTGAGCGCTCGTCTTTTGTACCGGGCGCCTGAGCGCGCTACTTTCCGAACTTTGTGCAGGGCTGATCTTGCCGTTGCTTCATAGGGACACTTCTCTAGCGGCCCTCCAGCCAAATGAGCCCTGTCTTTGTCTCCCCGACCGTCCTCGAAGGATCCGGAGTCCGACTTGAGCCGATGGAGCTTGCCCATGAAGGAGCTCTCAAAGCGGCCGCTGCCGACGGCGAGCTATGGAATTTGAACTTTACGAGCGTCTCTCGACCCGAGAACACCCTAAGTTACATCGAGGCGGCGCTAGCGGATCGGGCCAAGGGAATCCGCGAGCCATTCGTGGTCCGAGAAATGCGTAGCGGCACGATTGTCGGATCGACCAGCTATCACGACATCATTCCCGACGTTCGTCGGGTCGAGATCGGCTATACCTGGTACGCGAGGTCTTGGCAGCGAACCCACGTGAACACTGCCTGCAAATGGCTTCTCATGGTGCATGCATTTGAAAAATTGAACTGCACGGTCGTCGGCTGGCGCACGGACATTCTTAACCTCCGCTCACAGGCAGCGATCGAGCGGCTCGGCGCGAAGAAGGACGGGGTCATCCGCCGCCAGAAGCTGCGCCCCGATGGCACGATTCGGGACGCCGTCATGTACAGCGTCACCGCCGAGGAATGGCAGCTCGACGTGAAGGATCGCGTTCGCGGACTGCTTCGGCTGCCCGGTTAGGCTCCCATCGGCTCACGCGCTTTTTCGAGAACTGGGCCTCTCTGGCGACACAGTCACATTCGATTCGTTCAGCAGTCCTCTAATCGTCGGCCGGAAGGAAGAGCGCCAACTCTGCCTCGATTTTCCCGTTCGACCTATTGGGAATATTCAATCCCCTGTCGAGTTGTAGAGGCCAGTCGGGGCTGAAGGACGACGAATTTCCGTCCCGTGTCCTTGTTTCCAAGGATCAGCAGCGGACGATCGCGGAGATCGGCGATCAATTCGTCGTCGGAGATGATCTCATATCCGGGGTGTGCCGCTGCGGTCTGAACTTGCGCGGGGCCGATCATGGGGACAGCCCCGTTCCCATTTGCGCCCATGCGGACATCGCTTCGGACCAGCAAAATAGCCAACGCTGCCGCCGCGCCCGTTGTAAGCGCGGCTGCCAGAAATGTCCGCCGGCGGACTCGACGGCGGCGAACCTGCAGCGCCGCGCTGCGCGCAAAGTCGCTGGCCATTCCCTTCTCCCAGTCCTCATGGAAGAGATCGGCGATCAGTCGGGTGCGCGGGTCTGGCTTTTCAGTCATTTGATTTAAGGACGGCCTCCAGCAGCCGGCGCAATTGCGATCGGGCGCGGGTGAGCCGCGATTCGGCGGCTTTCGGGGAAATCGACAGCTGCTCCGCTATGCTATTCACGTCTGCACCGGCAAAGTACTTTGACTTCAGAAGGGCCCGATCCTCCGGTGCGATCTGGGCCAGCGCCGAGTCGAGCGCGCTGAGGAGGCTGACTTCGTCCGCGGTCTGCCCCTCGGGGCCCTCCGGTTCGACGGCCCTGCGGTTGAGCAGTTTCCCCCAGCTCCACCTCCTCCTCAGGCAGTCGTTCAGCGCGGATCGTGCGACGATTCGCAACCATCCACTGAACATCGCTTCGGAGTCGCAGGTTTTCACGTTCTTCGCCACCCGCAGATAGGTTTGCTGCAGGGCTTCGCTGGCCAGGTGATGATCGCCTCGGGAGGCAGCCAATAGCTGGCGGAATATGCCGGGCCCATGATCTCGATGGAATTGGCTCCACGCGGCATCACTTCCGGCGGCGAGATTCGCAGTCAACTCCCCAAGAGGAGACTGGCCGGCGCCGTCCTTGGGATCAGAGGCCAAGTGGGGAGCGAAGGATGCTGCGACCGTCCGGATCACTTCTCCATGGAATCGGAATTTGCGCCGGACTTCAATTTTTCATCCTTGGGATGGGCCAGCAGGCCGTCGATCACACGGGTGGCGACCTTGAGCTCGCTTTCGGGTCCTGCCATCAGCAAGAGGCCGGACTTGGGATGGTATTTGATTTTGAGGGCACTGGGATCCGCCGACGAAGTCATCGCACAGGCCGTGCGGATCGCATCGACGATGTCGTCAACGGATCTTTGCGCATCGACGAAGGGCGAGAGATCCCTGGAGACAAATTCACCATTACTTCCAGCGTCGTGCTTTGAGAGGACGGCTGTTGTTTCACTGATAGGAGCAAGTCGGAAACCATCGGAATCCAGCAATAGCGCGAGAAGGTTAAGAAGTTCACCAGAGTGTTCAAGGTGTACGGAAAAGGGCGGCAGCGGAGCGGCAAGATACGCTTTTGGGCCAACGATGTTGATCCGGTATGTTTTGGGCAGCATCTCAAATAATTGGGCCAGCGAACCGCCGGGAAAATCGATATTGACGAAGGTCGGCGTGGTTGAGGCCGGGGGAACGGGCCTGTTGTCGTCGGCTCGCAACGCCGCGGCGGTTGCAAAGGCCGCCAGCGCGAGAAGGAAACGAAACGTGAAGGTCAGGGTCCTGGAAGTGTCTTTCATCATAATAAATACGCGCGCCAGCCCCTAATCCTTCGCAAAATCTTCCATGTTTATGAGATATGAGGGGTAGCCTCGGGCCGCCGATGAGGTTGGGGGCGGGCAGGCTGACGCCGCCGACGATCGTGAACCCAAAAATGTGCGCGAGGGCGAATGCCAGCGGAAGGCCGGGATCGCACTTTTCGGTTTCGATAGTGTCGATGGTCTGACGGGACACACGCAGAGGTTTCGCGAGGTCGGCCTCACGCCGCACTTGTTATAATAGCAGGTGTGATGAAATGCTTATCCGCCAAAGCGGCCCTCAACTTCTTGCCTTTGACGCACATTTGTGCTCTTTTTGTGC
>Ga0265313_10000477_pt1 | contig 41932 bp, 35 predicted proteins | sample 4123metaG_FD_203122 | JGI IMG/M metagenome (GOLD analysis project Ga0265313, IMG submission 203122) | Rhizosphere microbial communities from Carex aquatilis grown in University of Washington, Seatle, WA, United States - 4-1-23 metaG | ecosystem: Host-associated > Plants > Roots > Rhizosphere >... | reverse complement strand
AAGAGCCACACGATGAGAATCGCGCAGATGGCGGGATTCGCGACGAGCGCGAGCGCGAGGAACGCGATCAACGCGACGCCGGTGACGCCGTAGGTTTCAAAACCGTCGGCCGTCGGCCCGACGCTGTCGCCGGCGTTGTCACCCGTGCAGTCGGCGATGACGCCGGGATTCTTCGGGTCGTCTTCAGGGAGTTTGAAGACGATCTTCATGAGGTCGGAGCCGATGTCGGCGATCTTCGTGAAGATGCCGCCGCAAATGCGGAGCACGGAGGCGCCGAGGGATTCGCCGATCGCGAAGCCGATGAAGCACGGCCCGACCAACTCGCGCGGCAGGAACACCAGGATGCAAATCATGAAGAACAGCTCCACGCAGACGAGCAGCAGGCCGACGCTCATGCCGGAGCGCAGCGGAATGCCGAGGGTCGCGAGGGAGTTGCCCTTGAGCGCGGAGAACGCGGTGCGGGAGTTCGCGACGGTGTTGATGCGGATGCCGAACCACGCGACGCCGTAGGAACCGAGGATGCCGAGGATCGACGCGAGCAGGACTATTAGGACGTGGCCGAGCGTGTTGCCCTCGAGAACCTTGAAATAGTAAAAAATGCATGCGGCGATCAGCACCCAGAGGATCGCCAGAAACTTGCCCTGCGTGAACAGGTAGGTTTTGCACGTCTCCCAGATCGTGTTGGAAACGCTGCCCATCGACGAATGCACCGGCAGCGCTTTCGTCTGGCGGTATTGGATGAGCCCGAAGATCGCGCCGACGAGGCAGAGCGCGATGCCGAGATACATCAGCGCGAGGCCGCTGGTGCCTCCGAGGCCGTCGAAGCGGACCTGCGTGAGGTCGGGGATCTTGATGTCGGCCTCGCTCGCGCGAACAGCCGTCGTGAGGGTCGCTGCCAGAGCGGCGGCGACCACATGCGAGCATTTTATCAGGTTCATATAGGGGTTGGGGTGGAAGAAGGGAGGTGTTGTGGGATCGTCACGTTGCGGGCGGGCCTTAGCTCCGGCGAGCCAATTTTCGCCCGAACATCATGGGTAAAGGCCACCTAATCCGGGGGCGGTGCGCGGCCTTATGACGGAAGTGATTGCTCCGCGATACCGGGCGCACTCCGCCCCGGTGAACGCAACCCGTTCACGCCTCGTGGGCGCCGCGCTGCGGATTGGAAGGTTTGCCGAAACTTTCCGTGACCGAACGGCACAGCCCGACAAATGTCTCCTCCGCGAGCGGCAGTCGCCGCCCGCGCACGTGCGCCACGCCCCACGTCCGTCGCAGCCGCCGCCGCCCCAGCGGAAAATCCACCAGCGCGCCGCTTTCGAGCTCCGCGCGCGCCATCCACGGCGCGAGCACGCCGACACCCATGCCGATCTTCACGAGTTCCTTGATCGCGTCCATGCTGCCGAGCTCGATGAAGTGCCCGAGGGCGAGCCGTTCCTCGCGAAAATATTCGCTGACCAGCCGGAACGTGTAGCTCGACTTGTTATAGAGCACGAGCGTCTCGCTGCCGAGCGTGTCGCGCACGACGCGGCCCAGCCGCACCCACTCGTGCAGCGGCGAGGTGACGAACCGCAACTCGTCCGAAAACAGCGGCACGAAATCGAACTCCCCGCCGCCCTCCGGCTCGAGCATGAACGCCAGATCGATCTGGTTGTGCTGCAGCAGCTCGACCTGGCGCGCGTAGTCGCCCGGCTCGATCGTGATCACGCTCTTCGGGAAACTCTGCTTAAACTCGCGCAACACCGTCGGCAGGATGTATTGGCACGCCGTCGTGCTCGCGCCGACCCGCAGCCGCCCGTGACCCCAGCGCGACAGCGAGTCGAGTCCGCTGCGCGCCGCGTCCATCTCCCGCAGAATTTTCTCCGCGTGCCGCAGAAACTGCTCGCCCGCCTGCGTGAGCAGCACGCGCCGGCCCGCGCGATCGACGAGCCGGCTGCCGACCTCGGTTTCGAGCGCCTTGATCGTATGGCTCACCGCGCTCTGCGTGAGAAACAGTTCCTTCGCCGCGCGCGTAAAGCTCTGGCACCGCGCGAGCGCGGCGAACGCGAGCAACTGCCGGCTGTCGAGTGGGCGGTTCATGGATGAATTCGGCTCATGGCTTGGATGAAAACTTCGCAAAGCACTTCTTGAGCCAGCGCCACCCGTTGGCACAGCGGCGGCTGACTGCGGCGCAGAAAAATGACCGTTCCGCCCGCCAAGCCGATCGTTCCCGCGGCGCGCCCGTTGCGCGTGGGGTTTCTTGCGCTCACCGACGCGGCGCCGTTTGCCGTCGCGCAGGAGAGAGGATTTTTCGCGCGACACGGTCTCCGCGTGAAACTCACGCGCGAAGTCGGCTGGGCGACCATCCGCGAGAAAATCGTCTTCGGCGAACTCGATGCCGCGCACGCGCTCGCGCCGATGCTGTGGTCCGCGACGCTCGGCCTCGACTGCGCGCCGTGCCCGGTGCTCACGGCGTTCGTGCTCAACCTCCACGGCAACGCCATCACGCTCTCGTCGCGGCTCTGGGACGCCGGCGTGCGCGATGCCGCGAGCCTGCGCGCCGAGGCGAAACGCCGTCGCGGTGAAAACCGCATCACGCTCGGCGTCGTGTTTCCGTTTTCCTCGCACCGCCTGCTGCTGCGCCAGTGGCTCATCGCTGCCGGCATCCGGCCCGAACTCGACGTGCGCATCGCCGTCGTGCCGCCGGCGCAGACCTTTCACAACCTCGCCGCCGGCACGCTCGACGGCTACTGCGTCGGCGAGCCGTGGAACTCGATCGCCGTGCGCGCGGGCGTTGGCTGGTGTCCGGCGTGGAGCGCCGCGCTCGACCCGGGCCACGTCGAGAAAGTCCTGATGGTCCGCGCCGACTTCGCCGAAAAACGCGCCGCTGAGCACGCCGCACTCGTCGCCGCGCTCGCTGACGCCGCCGCGTGGTGCGACGAGTCGGAAAATCGCGCGCCGCTCGCCACGCTTCTTGCCCAACGCCAGTGGATCAACCAGCCCGCTCGCACGATTCTGCCCGCGCTCGCCGGCCGTTTCGATTGCGGTCACGGCCGCATCGAGAGCGTGCCGGACTTCCACGTGTTTTCGCGCGGCGAGGCCAACGTTCCCACACTCGCGCGCGCCGAGGCGCTGCAAGCCGAACTGCGCGCCGCCGGCCTGCTGCCGGAAGCGGCGGCGGCTCGCGACGATCTGCCCGCGCAGCTTTTTCGCGAAGACCTTTATCGCGAGGCGCTCACGCACGCCGACCTCCCGGTCATGAATGCCGTTCATTGAACCGATGAAATCTTTGCGCGTCGCCGCGACCGTTTCGGCTTCCGCGCGGCACGCCACGCGCTAGTTCGAGGCCCGAACTTCGGGCCATTACTTTCCCTCAACCAAGCCTCCTCCATCATGGACTACATCAAACCACTCGACGTCGTGAAAACGATGCTCGCCGCCGGCGAAACCAAGGCCGGCCTCTCCGTCAAGGACCTGCTCATCCGCGGATTTCTCTCGGGCGCGCTGCTCGGGTTCGCCACGAGCCTTGCCATCACCGCCACGCTGCAAACCAACACACCGCTCGTCGGCGCGCTCGTGTTCCCGGTCGGCTTCGTGATGATCGTGCTGCTCGGCCTCGAACTCGTCACCGGCAGCTTCGCGCTCGTGCCGCTTGCCGCGCTCGAAGGCCGCCGTTCGTGGTCGCAAGTCATCTCGAATCTCGGCTGGGTTTTTCTCGGCAACCTGATCGGCAGCGTCGTTTACGGCGCGCTGCTCTACATCGTGCTCACGAACATGGGCGCCGACGCCCCGGGCGGCATCGCGCTGAAAATCATCGCCGCCGCCGAGGCGAAAACCAACGCCTACGCCGCGCACGGCACGGCCGGCATGGTGACGGTTTTCGTGAAGGCGATTCTCTGCAACTGGATGGTTTGCCTCGGCGTGGTCATGGCGATGGTTTCAAATTCCACGGTCGGAAAAATCGCCGCGATGTGGCTGCCGATCCTCACGTTTTTCGCGCAAGGTTTCGAGCACTCGGTCGTGAACATGTTTCTCATTCCGACCGGCATGATGCTCGGCGCGAAGGTGAGCGTCGCCGATTGGTGGATTTGGAACCAGCTCCCCGTCACGCTCGGCAACCTCGTCGGCGGCCTGCTCTTCACCGGACTCTTTCTTTACTGGACGTATTCGCCCGCGAAGAAAACCGCGCCGGCTGCCGAGCCCGAGCCTGCTGGCGAACCTGCCCGCGCCTGATCCGTTCGTCATGTCCGCGTCTCCCGCCGCCGAGCCTGCCTCGGGCTTCACGCCCGAGCAGAAGCAATACCTCGAGGGCTTCCTCGCTGCGTTCGCCGCGCAGGCGCCGTTCGTCGGCCAGAACGCCGCGGGCCAGCTCACCGCTTCGCCCGACCAAGCACCGGCGAACCTTGCCGCGCCGCCCGCCGAGGACACGGTTTTCGGCACGCCGCTCGGCGAGCTCTCGAAGCCCGAGCGTTGGAAATACGACGAGAACCCGCTCGACATCTGGGAGAAACTGGTCGCCCACGCCGACGCGGACAAATTTCCCGATGAGGCCGACACGTTCCGTTTCAAGTTTCACGGCTTCTTCTACGTCGCGCCCGCGCAGAACAGCTTCATGCTCCGCCTGCGTCTTCCCGCGGGGGAAATCACCTCGCTCCAGCTCCACGGCCTCGCCGAGATCGCCGATTGGGGCGGCGGATACGCACACGTCACGACGCGCGCGAACCTCCAGATTCGCGAGCTGCGCCCGCGCGACATCGTGCGCGTGCTTGTGCGCCTGCAGGAACTCGGCCTCACCTCGCGCGGCGCCGGCGCCGACAACATCCGCAACATCACCGCCTCGCCCAACAGCGGCTTCGATCCCGACGAGCTGATCGACGTGCGCCCGTTCGCGAAGGCGCTGCACCACTACATTCTCAACCACCGCGACCTCTACGGCCTGCCGCGAAAATTCAACATCTCCTTCGACAACGGCGGCTCGCTTGCCGGCGCCGCCGACACGAACGACATCGGCTTCTTTGCCGTGCGCGTCACCGAAAAATCCCTTTCGATTTCCGACACTCAACTTTCAACCGCCCGGCCCGAGCCCGGCATCTACTTTCGCGTTCAGCTCGGCGGCATCACCGGCCACGGCGATTTCGCCCGCGATACCGGGCTGCTCGCGAAACCCTCCGAAGTCGTCGCCGTCGCCGCCGCGATGGTCCGTGTCTTCAACGAAAACGGCGACCGCACGAATCGAAAAAAAGCCCGGCTCAAATATCTCCTCGAAAAATGGGGCATCGAAAAATTTCTCGCCGCGACGCAGCGGAAACTCGCCTTTCCGCTCATCCGCCTGCCGCTCGCCGCCTGCGAACCGCGCCGCGCCGAGATCAAGCACGGCTGGGTCGGCGTCTATAAACAGGCGCAGCGCGGCCTGAACTCCATCGGCCTCGGCCTGCCCGTCGGCCGCGTCTCCGCGAAACAGATGCGCGCGCTCGCCGACCTCGCCACGAGTTACGGCAAGGGCGAGCTTCGCCTGACCGTTTGGGAAAACATCATCGTGCCGCACATCCCCGACGCGTTTGTCGCGACCGCGTGCCGCAGTTTTCAGCGCCTCGGTTTTTCGACCGACGCGAACAGCCTTACCAGTGGCATCATTTCCTGCACGGGCAACAAAGGCTGCAAATATTCCTCGACCGACACGAAGGCACACGCGCTCGCGCTCGGCAAGGCGCTCGGCGGCGCGAAACTTTCGATCGAGCAACCCGTGAACCTCCACTTCACCGGCTGTCCGCATTCGTGCGCGCAACATTACTGCGGCGACGTCGGCTTCCTCGGCGCGAAGCTCGGGGACGGCTCCGAGGGCTATCACGTCGTTCTTGGCGGCGGCATGGGCCGCGAGCAGGGGATCGCCCGCGAAATCTTTCGCGGTGTCCGCGCCGAGGAAGTGCCCGCGCTCACGGAAAAAATTCTCCGCACCTACGGCGAAAAAAAATCCGCCGGCGAAACCTTCGTCGAATGGACGCGCCGCCACTCCGTCGGCGACCTCCAGGTGCTCCTCTCGTCGTGACGTTTCCGATGCTGACCGTTCCCGTCATCCCCGACACCGCTCCATTCACGCCCGAGCAACGTGCCTGGCTGAACGGCTATCTCGCCGGTCTCTTCTCGCGCGGCCAGCTCGACCCGGCCGCGCGCCCGCACGCGCTCAAGCCGCTCACGATCCTCTTCGGCTCGCAGACCGGCACCGCCGAATCCCTCGCCAAGCGCGCGGCGAAGGAAGCGGGCAAGCGCGGTTTCGCCGCGACGGTCATGGACATGGCGGCCTTCACCGTCGCGCAGCTCGCGCAGGAGAAAAACATTCTCGTCATCGCGAGCACCCACGGCGACGGCGAACCGCCCGACAACGCCAAGGCGCTGCACGCCGCGCTTGCCGCAGCGGATGCGGTGCGACTGGGAAATCTCCGTTTCAGCGTCTGCGCCCTCGGCGACACGAACTACCTCCAGTTCTGCCAGTGCGGAAAAGACTTCGATGCCCACCTCGAAAAACTCGGCGCCACGCGCATCGCTCCGCGCGCCGACTGCGACCTCGACTACGAAGAGAAATTTGCGGTGTGGCTGAACATTGCGCTCGGCGGTTTCGGCGAAGCGGGGCCCACCGCGCCCGTCATCGAAACGAAAACCGAAAATCCAAAATTGGAAATTTTGCCGGGCTTCGGTCGCAGCAACCCCTTTCCCGCGCTCCTGCTCACGTCGCGCAACCTCAACGCGCCCGGCTCCGCGAAACAGGTTCACCACGTCGAATTCGACCTCGCCGGCTCCGGTCTCGTTTATGAAGCCGGCGACGCGCTCGGCGTCTTCGCCCACAACTGCCCCGAACTCGTCAGCGATGTTCTTGCCGCGCTCGGCTGCGACGGTGAGGAAGCCGTGCCCGCGCCTGATGACACCACGACCTCGCTCCGCCGCGCGCTCACAGAACTCTACGACCTCGGCAAGCCGCCCGCCGAGCTGCTCGCGCATTTCGGCGGTGATGGCGGCGACATCGCGGTCGCGCTGCATCACGTCGTCGATGTGTTCGCGGCGCGCGCCGACGTGAAGCTCGCGCCCGCCGATTTCGTGCGCGCGCTGAAAAAACTTCAGCCGCGCCTCTACTCGATCTCGTCCTCGCCGAAGGCCCACCCCGGACAGGTCCACCTCACCGTCGGCGCCGTCCGCTACGAGCACGTCGGTCGCGCGCGCAAGGGCGTGTGCTCGACGTTCCTCGCCGATCGCGCGCAGCCGGGTGCGACGCGCGTCGGGGTTTTTATTCATGCGAACAAAACCTTCCGTCCGCCCGCGAGCGGTGACACGCCGATGATCATGGTCGGTCCCGGCACCGGCATTGCGCCGTTCCGCGCGTTCCTCCATGAGCGCCGGGCGATCGGCGCGCGCGGAAAAAACTGGCTTTTCTTCGGCGACCAGCGCGCGGCGACGGATTTTCTCTATCGCGACGAGCTCGCCGGGCTCATGCGCGAAGGCGTGCTGACGCGACTCGACACCGCCTTCTCGCGCGACCAGGCCGAAAAAATCTACGTGCAGCACCGCATGCTGGAAAACGCCGCCGAGCTTTACGCGTGGCTCGAAACCGGCGCGCACTTTTACGTCTGTGGCGACGCGAGCCGGATGGCGAAGGACGTCGAGGCCGCGCTGCACCGCGTCGTCGAAACCGCCGGCGGCAAGACAACCGAGCAGGCCGCCGCCTACGTGCAGGCATTGCGTGCGGCGAAACGCTACGCGCGCGACGTTTATTGACGCGCAGCGACGCGCGCTGGCTTTTGGCGCGGCGGCGGTTAAACACGGCGGGTGGATTCGCCCCCGCCATGCTGACGATCGAGCACATCTTCGTTTCACCGGGGCATAATTTTTTCGGACGGCACGGGCAGCCGGCGGAGGCGTATCCGATTGTCGAGGTGAGCGAGGTCGAGTGCGTGGCGGGCCGCGGCTTGCGCGGCGACCGTTTTTTCGACTACCGCGACGACTACAAGGGGCAGGTGACACTTTTTGCGGGCGAGGTTTTCACGGAGTTGTGCGAGACGCTGGGGCTCGCGGCGGCGAGCCCGGCGGCGTTGCGACGGAACCTGATCGTGCGCGGCACGGATTTGAATTCGCTGATCGGCACGGAATTCGAGTTGCAGGGCGTGCGGCTCGCCGGCGCGGAGGAATGCCGGCCGTGTTACTGGATGGATCGCGCGCTCGCGCCGGGCGCGGAGGCGTGGCTGCGGTCGCGCGGCGGACTGCGGTGCCGGATTTTGACGAGCGGGTGGCTGCGGCGCGACGCGACGTGAAGACGTGCGACGTGGCGGGCGCGGTGCTGGCGGGTGGCGAGTCGCGGCGGATGGGGCGCGACAAGGCGAGGCTGCGCTTCGGCGGCGAGGCGCTCTGGCGGCGGCAGGTGCGCGTGTTGCGCGAGGCGGGCGCGGAGCCGGTTTTTATCGTGCGGCGCGACGGGCAGCCGGGGTTGGGGCGAGACGTCCCGCACGTCTGCGACACGTTTGCGGATGCCGGGCCGCTGGCTGGATTGCACGCGGCGCTGAGTGCGGCGGAGACGGCGTGGGTTGCGGTGCTCGCCGTGGACATGCCGGCGGTCGATGCGGCGTGGTTTCGGCGGTTGAAGAGTTTTTGTCGGACGGGAGTCGGCGCGGTGGCGCGGCACGCGGAGGGATTCGAGCCGCTGGCGGCGATTTATCCGCGCGAGGCGCTGGCGGCGGTGGCGCGGCGGCTAAAGCGAAATGAGAGATCGTTGCAGAAGCTGGTGACGGCGCTCGCGCGGGGGCGGCGGGTGAGAATCGTGCGGCTGGCGGAGGCCGAACTCTGGCGGATGGAAAATTGGAACGCGCCGGCGGATCGGCGTCGGGGATGAGGGCAAGTTATGCGGAGAATAAGTCACAAAAGGACTGGTTTACCCTTGCGGGATTGGATTTAATGGAACCTGACCCGCGCCGAAGAGTAATTTAAAAGGATACCGTTCCGTCGGTCGGCACGGTGAATTGATGTTCTCCAACCCCAGCACCCCATGGCCGCGGCTTCTGCGAAGCCTCGCGGCGACGTTTCTTATCACGGTCGCCATCGCAAATGGTGGGAGCCGGTCGCGGGCGGCGGAGGCGGGGCAGGCGACGGGTCCGGTGCTCACGAGTTTCGAGCAGATCTGGCAGTTGAGCGAGGCGGAGCAGCGCGAGTGGCATCGCGTGAGTCTCGACTTCGTGGTGTATTACTACGACCCGCTGTGGGCGGCCATGTGGGGGCGGTGCGGCGAGGCGGACAGCTACCTGTCGCTCGGGACGAAGGTTTTTCCGATCAAGGCCGGACAGCGTATTCGCGTGGAGGGCCGGGTTCAGCCCTCGGGCGGCATGCGGGTCGATGACCCGAAGGTCACGGTTCTCGCCGAGTCGGCGCCGGTGGAGGTGTTGTCAACCGCCGGCCAGGTCGCGGCGACGGAGCGTTTCAACAAGCGGCTGGTCACGCTCGAGGGTTACGTGGACCGGCAGGCGGTGCGCGATTCGAATCACCTCGAGATCTTTCTCGTGACCGAGGGCCGCCCGGTGCTCCTGGAACTTTTGCTGAGCAACGATGCGGCGCTGCCGCAGCTCAAGGGCTCGATGGTGCGGGCGAAGGGCGTGTATTTTGCGCGGAACGATCCGTTCTGGACCGGCCCGCGGATCGAATTATGGGTGCAGCGCAGCGAGGACATCAATGTCATCGGCACGCTCGAGCGGGACCCGCGGTTCGAGGCGCCGCCGACGCCGATTGCAAAACTCGACGCGATGGCCGGTGCGGCGCCGGTGCACGTGGCGGGGCGCGTGGTGTCGCAGGAGGCGGGCGCGACGCTGACGATCCGTGACGACACGGGTGTGGTGACAGTGCGAGCGGTTCAGTCGGAGACGGTGCTTCCAGACGAGTCGGTCGAGGCGGTCGGATTTCCCGCGCGCGAAGGTTCGGGGATGGTGCTGCGCGACGGCCTTTTCCGGCTGGCACAGGCCACGATCACAAGCGCGCGGCAGTTGTGGGCATTGACGGAGACCGAGCGGCAAAAATGGCATTCGGTGCGGATCGATTTTCTCGTTTATTACTATGACCCATTGTGGAAAACAGTTTGGGGGCGGGCGGAAGGGTCAGACGACTACCTGTCGTTTGGCAGCGTGCCCGTGGCGATCAAGCCCGGCCAAATGATCCGCATCGAGGGCTCGGTCCGGCCGACCAGCAATGTCCAGATAATCGATCCGAAAATCACGGTGCTGGCGGAGAACGAGCCGATGGAAGTGATCACGGTGCACGACGGAATCGGCGACGCGGGCCGGTTGAACAAGCACCTGGTCGTCGCCGAGGGTTACGTGGATCGCCAGGTCGAAACGGATCCGAATCACGCCGAGCTCGATCTCGTGACCGAGGGCCGGCAGGTGATCGTGCGCCTGCTCGTGAAAAACGGCGAAACGGTGCCGCATTGGGAAGGCGCGCTGCTGCGGGCGAAAGGCGTTTACTCGGCGACGAACGATCCCACGGGCGGACTGCCGACGATCGAGCTGTGGACGCAGAGCCTGGAGGATGTCGCAAAAATCGGTGCGCTCGACGACGACGACCGATTGAAACTTCCGAAAACCGCGATCGACCGGCTGCCTGTCCTGACGGTTGACACGCCGGTGCGGGTGGTCGGCGCCGTGCAGGCGCAGCGGTCGGGCAAGTCGCTCACGATTCGCGACGAGACCGGCCAGCTCGTTTTTCCCACGGTGCAGACGCGGGCGGTGCAACTCGGCGGGCGCGTCGAGGCGATTGGCTTTGTCACGCACGCGAATGGCGAGGTGACATTGCGCGAGGCGCTTTACCGGCAGACCAACGCCGCCGTGCCGGTGACCGGCGGGGCGCTGGCGACGCTGCGCGTGGCGGAGCAGGTGCGCCAGTTGTCGGCCGAGGAGGCGGGCCGCGGTTATCCCGTGCGACTCAACGGCACGATCACCTGGGCGGACCCGGCCGCGGATTTCTTTTTTGTGAGCGATGTGAGCGGTGGCGTATGCGTATTTCGCCCGCCGGACTTCACGGCGCGGCTGTGGGTCGGTGCGCGGGTGGACGTGGACGGCACCTCGGCGGCGGGGAAGTTCACGCCGGTCGTGTTCGCCTCGAACGTCCGCTGGTCGGCGATCGTGGATTTGCCGGAGGCGAAAACAGTCACGCTCGAACAGGCATTGACCGGGATCGAGGAGGCGCAGTGGGTGAGCATGAGCGGCTACGTGCGCGAGGTCGTGCACGACGGCCCGTGGATACGCCTCGAACTCACCACGTCGGCGGGGGATTTCACCGCGGTGATGTCGGCGAGCGGCGGGCTGCCGGAGGTGCGCGGCGCGGTTGTGCGCGTGCGCGGCGTGTGCAGCGCGCTCACCAACAGCAAGCGGCAGCTGATCGGCGTGCAGCTCTGGGTGCCGTCGGCGCAATTTGTGGAAGTCGAGGAAGCGGAGCCGGCGAATCCGTTCACCGTGCCGCTGCAACCGATCGCGGGACTGCGGCAATTCGGGTCGCTGCAGGAGCTGAACCGCCGCGTGCGCGTGAGGGGCGTCGTCATCCACCAAGAGCCGGGTCGGCTGGTAAATATTCAGGACGGCAACGAAGGTCTGGTGGTTTTGAGCCGCGATACGACGCCGCTCGCGCTGGGCGACCGGATCGAGGCGGTGGGCTTTCCCGGCCGGGAGAACAGTCGCCTCGTCCTGCGCGAGGCGGTGTATCAACGCGTGGCGGTGGGTGCCGAACCGCCGCCGGTCGCAGTTGCGAACCTTGCGTCGATCGACGCGGAGCTCGATGGCCGGCTGGCGCGAATCGAGGGGCGCCTGCTCGACGTTGGCGGCTACGAGAAAGGCACCGAGCTGATCGTCCAGAACGGTGCGACGGTGTTCGAGGCGCAGGTGAGCGTGGCGCGCACGGCGGTGCCGAGCCGCTGGGTGCCGGGCAGCCGCGTGGCGCTGACGGGAATTTACCAGATCGAGTTCGACGAGTATCGCCGGCCGCACGACGTGCAGTTCCAGTTGCGCTCGCCGCAGGACGTGGTGATCCTCGAGCGGCCGCCGTGGTGGACGGCGAGGCGCGCGCTCGCGGTCACCGGCGCGGTTGCGGTCGTCGGCCTGCTCGTGCTCGGCTGGGCGTTCGCGTTGCGCCGCCGCGTGCAGGTGCAGACCGGCGTGATCAGCCAGCAGATCGAAAAAGAAAAGGAGGCCCGCCTCGAAGCGGCGCTCGCGCGGGCCTCGAAGCTCGAGTCGCTCGGCGTGCTCGCGGGCGGCATCGCCCACGATTTCAACAATCTTCTCACGGTCATCATCGGCAACGTTTCGCTGGCGAAGCTCGACCCGCACATCGAGACGGAGACCACGCTGTGCCTGACCGAGAGCGAGCGCGCCGCCGCGCGCGCACGCGACCTGACGCAGCAACTGCTCACGTTTGCGAAGGGCGGCGCGCCGGTGCGCGAGGCCACGCGGCTGCCGGATGTCGTGCGCGAGGCCGCGCAGTTCGCGCTGCACGGTTCGAAGGTGCGCTGCGAATTCGAGATCGCGCCCGATCTCTGGGCGGCGGACGTCGACCGCGGCCAGATTGGCCAGGTGGTCCACAACATCATCATCAATGCGAACCAGGCGATGCCCGGCGGCGGCCTCATCCGCATCGCGCTGCACAACGAGGAAGTCGTGACCGCCCGCTCGGGCCTCGCGGCCGGGCGTTACGTGAAGTTGAGTTTTGCCGACACCGGCTCCGGCATCAAGGCGGAGAACCTGCCGCGGATTTTCGAACCGTATTTCACGACGAAGAAACACGGCAGCGGCCTCGGCCTCGCGACGGTTTATTCGATCGTGACGAAACACGAGGGTCACGTCGAAGCGACTTCGACGGTCGGCCAGGGCACCATGTTTCACGTGTGGCTGCCGGCCGTGGCGGCCGAGGCTCCCGCCGGACCGGCGGCGGCCGAAACCGGCGGCGCGGCGCGACCGAGCGTGGCGCGCGTGCTGCTCATGGACGACGAGGCGCCGATCCGGATGATGGCCGGCACGATTTTGAAACGCCTGGGGTTCGCCGTCACCGCGGTCGCCGACGGTTCCGAGGTCGTGAGCGAATATGCGGCGGCGCGCGTAGCGGGCCGGCCCTACGATCTGGTGATCCTCGATTTGACCGTGGCGGGCGCGATGGGCGGGGCCGAGGCGATGGAGAAACTGCGCGCGATGGACCCGAATGTGCGGGCCGTGGTGTCGAGCGGCTATTCGAGCGACCCGGTCATGGCGAACTATCGCGCTTACGGTTTTAGCGGCCGGGCGCCGAAACCTTACACGGCGACGGACCTCAAGGACGTGATCACCGCCGTCATGCAAGGCGGACAGATTTAGGTTGGCCGGCGGGTTGGTCGCGGCGCGTTCCGAGCCTTGCCAAGCTTCCCGCGAAGCCCGACGCTGGCGGGCTCGTCAACCCCTCGTTTTGTTTTTACCCATGAGACTTCCGGAGTTTTCCTTTTTCGCCCCGTGCGCGGGGCTTGCGCTGCTCGTGCTGGGATTCGCTGGGTGCACGACGGAAATCAATTATTCGACGGCGACCGCGGACGGGCAGCGGGTCACGTTTCGCATGCTCAACGGCGTGCCCGATCACGGAAACGAGGACGGCATCCAGACGGACACGCCGAAGATCGAGCCGAATTTCACCGACCACAAGCTACGCTACGTGGTGCGGCTGTTCGACCGGAGCGGACAACCCGGCCTGCGCAGCGTGCGAGTGGAGGATGTCACCGAGGGGAAACCGATGCTGCTGATCGAGGACAACACCCCGCAACTCAAGAATCAGGAGTGGCGCGGCACGTCGCCGTTTTTTGAGGCCGAGGACGAACCGTTGAAATGGATCGGCTATCTGGACCAGACGTTTTGCGTGTATCGGTTCACGATCGTCCGCGCCGACGGGCGCACCATCGTGCTCCATGAGGGCATGATGGTCTCCCCTTACAGCAAAACGATGCTGCGCCACGCGCTCGGCGAAAAATACTGAGGCATTTTTGGTCCGAGGTTTCACTCGGGTTTGGTTCGCTTTCGACCAGAAAAACCGAAAACCCAATACCTTTTGTTCGTTGATCAACTTCCGCGATGAAGACCGCCCGCCACCACTTTCCCCGCATCCGCACCATCGCCTACGAGGGTCCGCAATCCGCGAATGCGCTCGCGTTCCGCCATTACGATCCCGACGAGGTGATCGACGGCCGGACGCTGTCCGCGCACCTGCGCTTCTCGATCGCCTACTGGCACTCGTTTCGCGGCGTCGGCTCCGATCCGTTCGGCCCGGGCACGATCGTGCGGCCGTGGGAAAAGGGCGCCGACCCGCTTTCGATCGCGAAGGTGCGCATGGATGCGGCGTTCGAGTTTTTCCAAAAAATCCGCGCGCCGTTCTGGTGCTTCCACGACCGTGACATCGCGCCCGAGGGCCGCTCGCTCGCCGAGAGCAACCGCAACCTCGACAAGATCATCGCACACGCGAAGGGCCTTCAAAAAGCCACCGGCGTGAAACTGCTCTGGGGCACGGCGAACCTGTTTTCGAATCCGCGCTACATGAGCGGCGCGGCGACGAATCCCGATGCGCACGTCTTCGCCTACGCCGCCGCCCAGGTGAAAAAAGCGCTCGACGTCACGAAGCAGCTCGGTGGCGAAAACTACGTTTTCTGGGGCGGCCGCGAAGGCTACGAAACGCTCCTCAACACGAACCTCAAACGCGAGCAGGACCACCTCGCGGCGTTCCTCCACATGGCGGTGAATTACGCGAAGGAGATTGGCTTTAAAGGCCAGTTCCTTATCGAGCCGAAGCCGAAGGAGCCGACGAAGCACCAATACGATTTCGACGTGGCGAGCGGCATTGCCTTCCTGCGCACCTACGACCTCGAAAAACATTTCAAGTTCAACATCGAGACCAACCACGCCACGCTCGCCGGCCACACGTTCGCGCACGAGATCGAGGTGGCCGCGGCGCAGGGCCTGCTCGGCTCGATCGACGCGAACAGCGGCGACCTGCTCCTCGGCTGGGACACCGACCAGTTCAACACCGACGTGAAGGAGCTCACGCTCGCGATGGTCTCGATCCTGCGCGCCGGCGGCCTCGGCACCGGTGGCTTCAACTTCGACGCGAAGCTCCGCCGCCAGTCGATCGATGCGGAGGATCTTTTTCTCGCGCACATCGGCGGCATGGACGCCTACGCGCTCGCGTTCAAGCTCGCCCGCCGCATCCTCGCCGACGGCAAGTTCGAGCAATTCGTCGCGAATCGCTACGCAAGCTTCGACACCGGTTTCGGCCGCGACATCGAGAAACGCCGCCTCGGCTTCAAGGAACTCAACCAGCTCGTGCTCGCGAAACTCGGCGAGCCGAAGCCGCGCTCGGGCAAGCAGGAATACCTCGAGAACCTGCTCAACACCTACTTGCACGGGTAAGCTTCGGGCGGGAAAGTTCCTCGCGCGCGCCCGGCGCCGATTTTTCCGGAAACATTTCCCGCGCCGCGCGCGTCTCGACATCCGCAGCCGTCGGGTCAAGCTATCGCTCCCATGTTTAGTTACCGCTCTCCTCAATTCCCGCCCCGCACTCTGCGCCGCGGTTTTACCCTGCTCGAAATCATGATCGCGCTCGCGATCCTCGGCCTGCTCGTTGGCCTCGCGGTGACCAACGTCGAGGGCATTTTCGGCGGCGCCCAAGTCACGACCGCCAAGCTCTTCGTCAACGAATCGATCAAGCTCCCGCTCACCAGTTATCGCATTCACATGGGCGATTATCCGAGCACCGCGGACGGCTTGCAGGCGCTCATCACCGCGCCCAGCAGCCACGCCGAGCAATGGCACGGACCTTATCTGGCGGACGGCCGGATGCCGCTCGATCCGTGGGGCGAACCCTACGGCTACCGTTACCCCGGCACGAAAAACAAGAACGGCTACGACGTCTTCTCGAAAGGCCCGGACAAAACCGAGGGCACCAAGGACGACATCGGTAACTGGCCGGAGGAGAAGTGACGGATGCCGGGTGACGCAGGCCGCAACTCGCGTCGCCGCGAAGTGCTCGCGCTCGCGCCAGCGCCGCGCCGCGGTTCCGGTGCGTTCTCGTTGATGGAAATCCTGCTCGCGTTGGCGTTGCTCGGCCTCCTCAGCGCCGCGCTCGTTTCCGGCGCCATGCGCCTGATCAACGGCCAGCCGACCACGCCGGAGGAAATTTTCTGGCAGGCCACGCGCGCCGCGCGCCAGGCCGCGCTAAAATCCGAAAACGACGTGCAGCTCAGCTTCGATCCGAAGGAGAGAACCTTCGTGGTGAGCGGGCCCAAGGCTCCGCAAACGTTCGAACTGCCGGCCGAGGGCGAACTCGCGATCGATTTTCTCCAGCCGCCGACCGACGGCGGCGGCTCGGTGCTGGTCGGCGGACAATTGCTCGAAACCAGGACGCTGCCGTTCGTCACGTTTTACGCGGACGGCACATGCTCGCCGTTCCGCGTGCAGTTCCACGCCAACGGCCCCGCGCACATCCTCTCGATCGATCCGTGGACCTGCGCGCAAGTGCTCGCGCCGCCGGATCCGAACGCACCCTGACATGCGCCACCGCGGATTCACCCTCCTTGAAGTGCTCGTCGCGCTCGCCGTCTCCGCGACCGCGGGCGTCGTGCTCGTCGCCGCGTATATCAACGTGCTCAACGCCTACGACGTCGTCGGCCGCTCCAACCAGCGCGACCAGGACGTCAGCTTCGCCCGTTCGCGACTCCTCGCCGAACCCGATCGCCAAAAGGCCGAGGCGGGCGACGATTTCGGAAACCTGGACGGCGGCCGCGTCCGGTGGCACGCCACCATCGAAGCGACCGACATCGCGGATCTGTTCCATGTCACCTTCACCTGCGAGTTGTCGGATACGAGCACGCACGCCCCGCCGCCGCCCGTCGTCGAAAGCTTCATGGTGATGCGGCCGACGTGGTCCGACGGCATTGATACCACGAAGCTCCGCCAGAATGCGAAGGACCGCATCGCCGCGCTGCAGGCGAAACAACCGCTGTGAGCCCGCACCGCCCATTCCCGAAATGCTTCCGCGACCGCCCGCCCGGCGGCTTCACGCTGGTGGAGCTGCTCATCGCGCTTCTGATCGCGGCGGCGACGCTCCTCGCGTTGAACACGCTCGTCTTCTCGATGGGCGAATTGTGGGGCCGCAACACCGACCTGCGCCTGTTCGAGCAGCACACGCGCGCCGTCACGCGCTTTCTCGAGCACGAGTTGCGCGCCGCCGCGCTGCCACCCGCCGCCCGCGCCGGCTCGAGCCCGATCGCGCCGCAGGAGATTCGCGCGCAAAGCGGCTCGTCCGACAACCTGCTTACCTTTGAGCTGCCCGAGGGCACGCGTTTGATTCCCTGGCCGGACCGGCCGCTGCCCGAGGTGGTGTGCTCGCTCCAGGCGCGCGAGCGCGACGGCCTCCGCTTGCTCTGGCACTCGCGCCTCGAAAAACGCTTCAACGACGATCCGCCGCACGAGACTCTGATCACGCCCCTCGTGTCGGCGATCAGCTACGACTACTACGACGACCAGTTCAAGAACTGGAAAAACGAGACCGCGCTCCGGCGCGATTCCAACAATCAGGTGCAGACGCCGCAGCGGCTGCGGCTGAAATTCACCTACGGCAAACTCACCCGCGAAACCGTCATCACGCTGCCCGGCACGCCGGAGGGCCTGCCCAACTTCTGATGAATTTTCGATTTTCGATTTTCGATTTCCACCCGCGACGGGCCGCGACGGCTCGTCCGCCGATGGTTCGCGCCGCGGCCAAACCGAAAATTTCCGTTCGCGCGTCGGTCCTCGTCATCGTTCTCGTCACGCTGCTCTTCGCCGCGTTCGCGCTGGTCACGTTTGTCGAAAAGGCGAGCAACGACCTGCTCGTCGAGGCGCGCGAGGCCGCCGGTCACCGCCTGCGGCAGGAAGCCTATTCGACGCTCGAGGTCACGCTCGCGGTGCTCGAGAATTTCCGCCAGGCGGACGGCGGCCTGCGCAGCCCGTCCGAAGGCTGGGACGATCCGCTCGGTTTCGCCGGCTGGACGCCGCGCGACGGCTGCACCGCGGAAGTCACCTTCGAGGACGAAAGCGGCAAGCTCTCGCTGCCGCATGTGGACGCCGCCACGCTCGTGAATCTTTTCGTCACTTGGGACTTGTCGCAGACCGACGCCGAAAAACTCGCCGACTCGCTGCTTTCGTGGATGCGCAACGACTACGTGCCCGCCACCACGCGCCTGACCGACTACGAATCCGCGGCGCTCCCTTACGATGCGCCGCTGCGCTCCCTGCGCAGCTACTCGGAACTCGCGGCCATCGACTTCGCCCGCGACGTGTTCTACGACGAAAACGGCCGCCCGAACGATCGCTGGCATCGCTTCGTCGCGGCGTTGTCGCTGTTCGATTTCAAACAAACCAATCTCAACGGCGGACAGCCCGACGTGTTTTCGGCGCTCGGATCGCTCGATGAAAACCAGCAGCGGCAGCTCGGCGAATATCTCACGGGCACCGGCAGCCGCGCGAAGCTGGGCCCCGCCTTTTTTCAAAATACCGCGGACGCGGCGAGCCTGATCGGCGTGCCCACGCTCCCCGGCGGCTACGGCACCACGATTAGCGCGCTGCGGATCAACATCACCATTCGCGAAGGCCGCACGACGTTCCGGCTGAGCGCCGTCGTCGCGCCGCAGGGTGGCGCGACCACCGTGCAGACGACCGCCGTCTCGGCCAGCCTCGCCGCCCCGGCGAACGGCCCCACCGCGGGCAACCCGGTCACCCCGCCGGCGTCTTCACCGGCGACCACGCCGCCGCCGCCAGAATTAAACTACCCATTTACGCTCTTGGAAATTAGGGAGAATGCTGAGATTCCACCTGTCCCACCGCCACCACCCACGCAACCGCCGGCATGACCATCCCGCTCCTTAGCCTGCTGAAATCCGGCCCGCCGCCGCCAAAGGTGGTCGTGTTGCCCGACGCCCTGTTCTTCACGCGCACGGTGCCGGTGGTCGCCGGCGCGACCGCGGCCGATGTCGCGGAACAGGTCGAACTCGCGCTCGAGGCGCTTTCGCCATTTCCGCCCGCGCAGCTCTATCACGGATTTTTCTGGCCGCCGGGCGCGGCGCGCGCGCTCGTGTTCGCCGCCTATCGCCGGCGGTTTCCGAGCGAACAGGTCGCGGAGTGGGACAACGCCGAACTCGTCCTGCCCGCCTTCGCCACTTTGCTTGGCGGCGAGGTCAAACCCGGCACGACGCTGGTCGTCCCCTCGAATGAAGGGCTGACCGCGATGTATTGGGACGACGGCCCGGTGCCGGGCCGGGTCGTGTTTCGTCCGCTGTTGCCGGAAGCGACCGACGCGGATCGCACGGCCGCGCGGGACGAATTATTGCAGACCGCGCCCGCCGGCCGCCAGCTCGTGCTTGCGGCGCCGCCGACGGTGGACGCGTCGCGCAACGATCACGAGTTCGCCTTTCGCGCGGAGGGATTCGTTTCGCGGCTGGCCGGCACCCAGGCCGCCGCGCTCGACGTGCGCGACAAGGCCGCCCTCGCCGCGCTGCGCCGCGCGCGCGGGCGCGACCTCGCGCTCTGGCGCGGCTTTCTCGGCTGCATCGCGGCGCTGCTGTTGCTGGCGCTGGGCGAATTTGCGCTCGTCGGGCTCGGCCTCTGGCAGAAAACGCGCGTCCTGCAGGCGGACGCCCAACGGCCCGTGGTCGAAAAAATCATGACTGCGCAAAACCTTACCACGCGCATCAACGAGCTTTCAACCAAGCGGCTGCTGCCGCTCGAGATGATTTCCCTGGTCAGCGAGAAAAAACCCGCCGAGGTGACGTTCCTGCGTTCCTCGACCGTCGGGCTCTACGCCCTGAACATCGAGGCCTATGCGACGTCGCCGGCGGCGGTTTCCGCCTACCGGGCGGCGCTGGAAGGGCAGCCGGCGTTCGAAAAAGTCGAGGTCCGCGATCAGCGCACGCGTGACAACGTCATGAACTTCACGCTGGCGGTCGCCTTCAAGCCGGAGCAGTTGAAACCCGCCGCCTCGCCGCCATGAGAGCCTTCAAAGCCTTTTTCCTCAGCCGGCTCCTGCGCGAGAAACTGATGCTCGTGCTGCTGGTCGCGCTCGGCGCGCTGATGTGGCTGTCGAATTTCAGCCGGCGCGCCGCGCACGCCTGGACGGCGCACCGCGCCATGACGACCGAGCTCGCCGAACAGAAGCAGTGGCTCGGCAACCGCGCGATCATCGAGGCGGCGGCGGTGCGGGCGGTGAAAAATCTCGACCCGGCGAAGACGCTCGACGACACCCGCTTGGTCGGCGACCTGAGCGCGCTCGCCCGCGACAACAACCTGAAGTTCACGAACGACACGCCGCAAACCGAGCGCAGCGGCCAGTTCGCGGTGCACACCGTGCAGATCACCTTGCAGCGCGCGGACTGGGATGCGCTCAAGCGCTTCTACCTCGCGCTGGCGCGCCGCTCGCCCTACCTCGGGCTGGAGCAGTTGTCGCTCGCCGCGGACCGGGCGAACCCCTCGCAGCTCAACGCTTCCCTGCGCGTCTCCTCGGTCGAGATCGTGCGGTAGCGCCCGGTTTCGGCCGGCTGGCCCGTGCTCTGGAATCTTTCCAAAGTGTTACCCGAATCCCCTTGAGCGCGTCCGGGCCGAACGGAGCTTTCAGGCGTTGACCACATGCGCTTAAAAATTTTCAGACCGCCTCTGCCCAATGTCTGGGTTCTGATCGGCGCGTGGTTTTTTCTCCAGGCGCGTTCGGCGCGGGCGGAAAACGCGATCAGCTACAAATACGTCGATTACCGCGAGGACGGCGACCGGATCGCGGTCGAGTCGCAGTATGGCTTGGTCGAGCAGGATCTCGGGCCGGACATGCACGTGAAGCTGAACGGCGTGATCGACGCCATCGCCGGTGCGACGCCGAACGGCGAGCCGCCCGCCACGCCCGGCGGCCCGGTGCCGCTCACGCAGATGCATGACCGGCGGAAGGCGTGGGGCGCGGAGTTCTCGCGCCAGTTCCCGCGCATTGCCGTCTCCATCGGCTACGCCAACAGCCGCGAGAGCGACTACGTGTCCAACGGCTGGTCGCTGAACACGCTCACCGATTTCAACTCGAAAAATACCACGCTCCTGCTCGGAGCCGCCGGCACCGACGACGACGTGAAGGTGTTTTACCAGCCGGCGTGGGTGAAAAAGCGCGGGCTGGATTTGATCGCGGGCGTCACGCAGCTGCTCGACCCGCGCACGTCGGTCACGTTCAACCTCGGCCACGGCCGCACGACGGGCTATCTCGCCGATCCCTATCGCGTGATCGAGCAGAACACCGAGGTCGCGCCGGGAATTTTCCTGCCGCTCACGTATGGCGAGAACCGCCCGGACTCGCGCGACAAATGGACCGCTTACGCCGCCGTGAACCACTCGCTCCCCGAGGCGCACGGTGCGCTCGAGGCGAGCTACCGGCTCTATCACGACACGTTCGGCACGACCGCGAACACGGTCGAGCTCGCGTGGTTTCAAAAACTCGGCGAACAATTCACGCTGCGCCCGTCGCTCCGCTTCTACGACCAAAACGCGGCGAATTTTTACCGGATCGACGTGACGGGCGCGGATTTCGTTCCCACCGGCCGGCCCGATCCGGCCGGGCCGTTCTTCTCATCGGATTACCGGCTGTCGGCGTTTCGCAGTTACGACTACGGCTTGAAGGCGATCTGGACGATCAACGCCAGCTGGCAGCTCGACGCGGCGATCGACCGCTACATCATGCGCGGCACGGATGGCGTCACTTCCCAAAGCGCCTATCCGCGCGCAACGACGTTGACCACGGGCGTGCGGTTTGCGTGGTGATTCATATGGCCGTGCTCGCTCAATCCCAACTTCCCTCATCGACCGCGACCACGGGTCCGGTCGGCGGGCTGCGGCGGCTGACGTTTCCGGCGCTCGGCACGACGTGCGAAGTCCAATACGCATGCGACGACGGCGCGCGCGCGGCGGCGTTCGAACGCGCCGCGGTCGGGTGGGTGCAGGCGTTCGAGGCGAAATATTCCCGCTTCCGCGAGGACAGCCTTGTGAGCCGCATCAACGCCGCCGCCGGCAAGGAGTGGGTCGCCGTCGATGCGGAGATGGAGCAGCTCCTGAAACTTTGCGACACGCTGATTTTTCTGACGCAGGGCATTCTCGACCCGACCGCGCTGCCGTTGATCCGGCTCTGGAATTACAAGAGCGAGCACCCGGCGATCCCGTCCGATGCCGCGATTGCCGCCGCGCGCCGGCTCGTCGGCTGGGCGAAAGTGCAGCGTGCGCCGGGAAAATTTTTTTTACCGGAGCCGGGCATGGCGCTCGACTTTGGCGGCTTCGGCAAGGAATACGCGGTCGATGTCGTCGCGCAGATCGCGGTCGATCACGGCGTCGCGAACGCGCTGGTCGATTTCGGCCACGACCTGCGCGCGATGGGCCAGCCGCCCGGCCGTCCAGCGTGGCACATCGGGCTCGAGGATCCGCAGCATCCGGGCGCGGCGGCGGGCAGCGTGGCGCTTTTCGGCAACCGCGGGATCGCGTCGTCCGGCGATTACGTGCGGCGGTTCACGATCGGCGGGCGGCGCTACGGGCACATCATCGATCCACGCACGGGCTGGCCGGTGGCGAACGGTTGCGCGCAGGCGACGGCGATCGCGGGCACGTGCCTGCACGCGGGCGTGCTTTCGACGACGTCGTTCGTGCTCGGCGCGGCGAAGGGCATCGAGTTCATCCAGTCTTTTCCCGGCGCCGAGGGCCTGATCGTCACCGACAAGGCGCGCGCGCAAACCCGGGGATTTTTCAACCATGTCGTTTCGAGCTAAAATTTTTTCGCTGATGCTGCTCGCGAGCGCTTTCGTGGCGCGCGCGGAGCTGGCGCCGGGAGACGCGTTTCCCCCGCTTAACGCCGCCAGCCTGACGGGCGGCGTGCTGCCGGCGACGGACGGGCGCGTCGTGCTCGTGGATTTTTGGGCGTCGTGGTGCGCGCCGTGCAAGGCGTCGTTCCCGGCGTTCGCGCGGCTCAACGCCGACTACGCGGCGCGCGGCCTCGTGATCGTGGCCGTGAGTGTCGATGAAAAGCCCGCCGCCTATGCCGCGTTCGTAAAAAAACTGCAGCCGCCGTTCGCCGCGTTGCTCGACTCGGAGCAGAAGCTCGTGCGCACGGTCAAAGTCCCGACGATGCCGACCTCTTATTTGCTTGGGCGCGACGGGCGGGTGCGGTTCGTTCACCAAGGCTTCCACGGCGAGGCGACCGAGAACGAGCTGCGCAAAAACATCGAATCGCTGCTCGCGGAAAAAAGCTGAAAGATCCCCATGAAAAACACGCTGAAGGTTCTGGTGCTCGCGCTGCTCGGCGGATTGGTCGCCGCCGTTTCGTCCGGCTGTGCGACAGTGAAAGTGCAGCCGTGGGAACGCGCCGCGTTCACGGACTACTCGATGCGGCCCGACCGCGATCCGCTCGCGACGATGTCGGGCGAGCACACGTATTTCTCGCGCGAATCGGCGACGGGTGGGCGCGGCGTCGGCGGGAGCGGTTGCGGATGCAATTGAACCGGCGGCCGGCGCGTCGTTTGAAAAATCGCGCATTTTCCTGGAAATTCGGCTAGAGGAAACGCCGCGCCGATTTTCCCGCGCCATGCGCATCCTCGTAGTCGAAGACGAAACCCAGCTTGCCCGGCACATCGGCCGGGCGCTCTCGCGGCACGGCCACATCGCGAGCGCGGAGCACGACGGCGCATCGGGCCTGCGAACGGCGCTGGCCGATCCGCCGGATTTGATCGTGCTCGATTTGAACCTGCCCGGCCTCGACGGCCTGTCGGTGCTCGCGCGGCTGCGCGAGGCGAATTGCCCGGCGCGCGTGCTCATCCTCACGGCGCGCGCCGAAGTCGAGCATCGCGTGAAGGGCTTGAAGGCGGGCGCGGACGACTACCTGGCGAAACCGTTTTCGCTCGACGAACTCGTCGCCCGCGTCGAGGCGCTCGGCCGGCGCGGGGCGACGCCGACGGCGGCGGATTTGCTCAAGGTCGGCGACCTGCAGATGGACGTGCAGCACCGGCGCGTCACGCGCGCGGGCCGGCTCGTGGCGCTCTCGCCGCGCGAGTTCGACGTGTTGCAGGTGCTGATGCAGGAGCCGGGGCGCGTGTTTTCGCGGACGGAATTGTGCGAGCGCGTCTGGCAGCGCGACCACGAATACGACACGCGGACGGTGGAAATTTTCATCGCGCGCCTCCGCAAGAAAGTGGACACGGGTTTCGCCGCGACGCTCATCCACACGGTCCGCTCGGTCGGCTACACGATTCGCGCCGCGATCGCATGAAACGTTTTCTCGCCGCGCTCGTTTTGCTGCTGCCCGCGATCGCGCGGGCGGAGATCACGATCGAGGGGCGGGTGGCGCTCCCCAAAACGCACACCGCGCCGGTGGTCAACAAGCGCTACGAAGTCGTCACGAAGGGCGGAGTCGTCGCGATCAGTCCGCCGCTCGCGGTCGTCTATCTCGAGGGCAATTTCCCGAGGCCGGCGACACCGCCGACGGCGCAGTTGCCGCAGAAGGATCTGGCGTTCGTGCCTTCGCTGCTGCCGATCCAGGTCGGCACGCGGGTCGAGTTTCCCAATCGCGACGACGTGTATCACAACATTTTTTCCTACTCGGCGCCGAAGCGCTTCGATCTGGGCCGCTACCGCGCGGACGAGCGGCCCGTGCCGTCGGAGGTGTTCGACGTGCCCGGACTCGTGACGCTGCGCTGCGACATCCACGAGCACATGCGCGGGATCATCCTCGTGCTGGAGACGCCGTATTTCGTCGTCACCGATCCCGACGGTAATTTCCGGTTGAGCGGATTGCCGGCGGGCCGCTATCGGCTGAAGGCGTGGCTGAGCAGCAAGACCACGCTGGACCAGCCGGTCGAGTTGAAGGCGGATTCGGCGCTGCACGTGGATTTCCCGTGATCGCGGTGCCCGAGTCGAAGAAGTCTGGCGTGAGCCGCTTCCGCACGAAGCTGCTCGTGGCGATGATGCTGGTGGTTTCGGCGATCACCGCGCTCGCACTCTACCTCGCCGATCATTACCTGGCGGCGGCGGCGGAGCAGGATTTGCGGCGCGAATTCCAGGGCGAGATCACGGCGCTGCAAAACGTGCAGGACCTCCGGCACGCGGCGCTCGTCGAACTGTGCCGCGCGCTCGTGCGCCGGCCGCGGATTCACGCGGCGCTCGAGGACGACGCGCTCGACCTGCTTTATCCGAGCGCGAAGGACGAGTTGCGCGATATCATGGCCAATGACGCCGAGCCCGGGCCGGCGGCTTACGCGCTGCACGCGGAATTTTATCGTTTTCTCGATCGGGCCGGCGCGGTGATCGTCGGGCCAAATGTCAACGACGTCGGCAGGTTGCGGCCGGAGGAGGAATCGCAGCTCGCGTTGGCGGCGCTCCCGGAACGGCAGCAACTCGGCTACCTGGTGCGGCACGCGGACGGTGGCGGCGAGAGGCTCTCGGAATTTATCGCGATGCCGATCGTGTCGAGCGAAACGGGCGAAGTGATCGCGGCGATCGTGGTCGGGTTCAAGTCGGCGATCTTTGGCGACGCGCGCGGAGGCGCCGGCATCAAGCGCGGTTTGCTGCTCGACGGACGGCTGCACCTCGATGCGTTCGCCGAGGCCGAGCGGGCGGCGCTCGCGGCGGAAGTCATGCGCGCCGTCGCCGCCGCGCAGGGCGCGCCGAGCAGTTTTGGGCGCGAGATCGCCGGCGCGCCGCGTCTTTTGTTCTACAAGCGGCTCAATCCGGGTTCGCGGTTTCCGCCGGCCTTCGAGGTTTGCGTTTATCCACTCGCGGAATTGCGCGAACGGCAGTGGCACGTGCGCTGGCAGGTGTTGAGCGCGGGCGGGCTGCTGCTGCTCGGCGGACTCGCGGCGAGCAATTATCTCTCGACGAGACTTTCGCGCCCGGTCGAGAAACTGGCCGTGGATTCGGCGGAAAATCTCGCGCAGCGCGTGCGTGCGGAGGCCGCGCTCGAGTTGACGAGCGAGGAATTGCAGCGGGCGGCGCGGTTCTCGGCCGACGCGTCGCACCAGCTCAAGACCCCCGTGACCGTTTTGCGCGCCGGCCTCGAGGAATTGCTCGCGGAACAAAATCTCACCGCCGAGGAGGGCAACGCGATCTCGGCGCTGATTCACCAAACCTACCGGCTGTCGGGCGTGATCGAGGACTTGCTGCTGCTTTCGCGGATGGATGCGGGCCGGCTGGAGATCGAGTTCGGCGCAGTGAATCTCACGCATCTGATCGAGGCCGCGATCGACGACCTCGGCGCGCAACCGGATGCAATCGAACTCGCGGTCGAGACCGATTTTCCCGCTGATCTCCACGTCGCCGGCGAGAAGCGCTACATTTCGCTCATCCTGCAAAATCTGCTGGAGAACGCGCGGAAATACAACCGGCCGGATGGACGCGTCCGCATCGCGGCGCGCGAGGCGGGCGGAGAAATCCTGCTCACGATCGGCAACACCGGCCGGCCGATTCCGCCGGCGGCGCAGGCCCGGGTTTTCGAGCGGTTTCATCGCGGGGAAATCGGCGAGAACGTGCCGGGCTACGGCCTCGGCCTGAATCTGGCGCGCGAGCTGGCGCGGTTGCACCGGGGCGATTTGCGGCTGGTTCGTTCGGCGGACGACTGGACGGAATTCGAGGTGCGGTTTCGCGTGGCGCAACCGGCGGTGGCGGACCTCGGCAGCTTGTCATGAAAAACTGGCGCGCCGCGATTCTCGGGTCGGTTTTGCTCGCCGCCACCGGACATGCGGCGGACGATTTCATCGACCAGCTCGACGGCGCGCTGACGGTGAGCGCGATGAACGACTGGTTTCGCGCGCGGCTGAGCGGCACGCTCGATCTCGAGGGCTATCATTTTTCGCAGCCGGCGCCGGGGTTCATCGACGCGACGGGAAACAGCCTTTTCAATCCGCGGCTTTCGCTGTTTCTCGACGCGCAACTCGGGGAGAGCATTTATTTTTTTGCCCAAGGGCGGGTCGATCGCGGCTTCGATCCGTCGGATGGGAGCGCCACGGCGCGGGTGGACGAATACGCGTTGCGCCTCACGCCGTCAGCGGACGGCCGGCTCAACGTGCAGGTCGGAAAATTCGCGACGGTCGTCGGCAACTGGGTGCCGCGGCACGGTTCGTGGGAAAACGCATTCGTCACCGCGCCGCTGCTGTATGAAAATCTCACGGGCATTTGGGACGCCGTCGCCGCGCGCTCGGGTGCGATGGTGTTGGACTGGGCGCACGTGAAACCGCCGTCCGATCCGAGAAATTTTCCGGACGACAAATATCTTCGCGTTCCGATTATTTGGGGGCCGAGTTACGCCAGCGGCGCATCGCTGTTCGGCGAAGTTGGCGAAATAACTTATGCGGCCGAGGTGAAGAATGCGTCGCTCGCCGCGCGGCCCGCGCTGTGGGACGACACCGAAGTCGTCTGGCAGCATCCGACGGTGAGCGGGCGGCTCGGCTGGCGTCCCGACGAGATGTGGAGTTTCGGCTTTTCCGCGAGCAGCGGGCCTTACCTACGGGAAACGGCGGCGCCGACGCTTCCTTCCGATCACGGCCTTGGCGACTACCGCGAAACGGTGCTGGCGCAGGATGTGGCGTTTGCGTGGCACCACCTCCAATTTTGGGCGGAGTTCTACGAGGCGAGCTTCGCGATTCCGGGTGTCGGCAACGCCGATACATTCGCCTACTACGCAGAGGTGAAATACCGGTTCGCCCCGCAATGGTCGGCGGCGCTGCGCTGGAACCAGCAGACGTTTGGCGACCTGCCGGACGACGCGGGCGGGCGCGAGACGTGGGGTGCGAACAAGTGGCGGATCGACGTCGCGCCAAGCTACCGCTTCACGGCGCACACGCAGCTCAAGTTGCAATACAGCGTCGAGCACAGCGCGATCGGCCCGCGGGAATTTTCGCACCTGATCGCGGGGCAATTCGTGGTGCGTTTTTGACGGGTGGAGAAAGGGCGGGCGCCCGCTGCCCCGGGGGTAACAATCCAGTTACCCTTCACCGCTTGCGGCGTCTTTTGCGTCCGGGATGTTTGCCGCGACACCGAATTGACCAACATGAAATTCACCACTTTCAAACGCCACCTTCGTTCGTTCAACCTGCCGACGATTTCGCTGCTCGCGCTCCTCCAGCGGACGCCCGTCGTGCAGATGGCGGTCACCACCGAGGAGTTCGTATTGGATTCGCCGATCGGCACCGTGTTGAAGTCCTTTGCCGCCGTCGCTGCGTCGCTCGGCGCGATGAATTCGCTCGCGGGGGCGACGCCGCTGGTGCCATCGAGCGGTTCGGCCAGCGGCATTACGGTCACGCAGGGCACTTCGGTGTCGGTGTTTTACACGGTGAACGGCACGCAGACGCCGCCGCAGTCGTGGGCGATCGGTGGCTCGATCCCGCCCGGACTGAACTTCTCCGGACACACCACGGCGGGCGTGATCGACACGCAAAACCTGCAGCTCAGCGGCACGCCAACGGCCGCCGGTGTTTACAGTTTGTCCATCGAGGCATATGAGTTTACCAATACCGGCGGCATCGGGTCGCCGGTTTACTCCTACACGATCACGGTAAATTCCGGCAGTTCGGCGACCGCGCCGATGATCACGACGCAGCCACAGAGCCAGACGGTGACGGCGGGAGCGAACGTGACGTTCACGGTAGCCGCCTCGGGCAGTCCGGCGCCGACGCTCCAGTGGAAGAAGGGCACGACGAACATTTCCGGCGCAACCAGCACGACGCTCACGTTGAACAATGTCCAGGCCGGCGACGCCGGCACCTATACGGCCGTGGCGACGAATTCCGCCGGCACGGCGACGAGCAACGGCGCGGTGCTGACGGTCAACCCGGCGGCTGTCGCGCCGGCGTTCACCACGCAGCCGCAGAGCCAGACGGTGACGGCGGGAGCGAACGTCACGTTCACGGTGGCGGCGTCGGGCAGTCCGGCGCCGACGCTGCAATGGCAGAAGAACACTGTGAACATCTCCGGCGCAACCGGCACGACGCTCACATTGAGCAACGTCCAGGCCGGCGACGCCGCCACCTACACGGCCGTGGCGACGAATTCTGCCGGGACGGTGCCGAGCAACGGCGCGGTGCTGACGGTCAACCCGGCGACCTCCGGCGTGCCGGCGGTTACGACGCAGCCGCAAAACCAGACGATGGCGCAGGGGGGCAATGTGACCTTGACGGCGGCGGCATCAGGCACGCCTGCGCCGACTTTCCAATGGCAATTCAACGGCACCGCTCTTAGCGGCACCAGTTCGACGCTGGCGATCCAAGATATGGAACCAGCCAACTCCGGGATCTACAGCGTGCTAGTGACGAATACCGCCGGAACGACCACGAGCGATCCGGCGATTGTCGGCGTCTCGACGACGAGCGCGGTGATTGGCGCCGGCCAGGTTCTCGGCACGAATATCCTGCACCCCAACGGCAACCACTTCGATCAAGTGCTCGTGACCGGCACGGCCGAGGCGATCGCGACGCAGGGCGGCCGGATCACCCGCACTTCCTACATCGACCTCAGCGACAACATCGTGCAGGTCGAGTTCAGCGGCGCCGGCACGCTCTCGCTCGTGCTGGACGACGCGACCGGTCCCGCGCAACCGCTGAACTACAACCAGGCGGTCAACTACATGAAAGGCCACGCAGGCATCGTGATCACCGGGGCGAATGAATCGACCAACGTGCTGGTGTTCACCGTCGGCCGGGCCACCGCGTTCGATCCCACGGGCACGTATAACATCCTGCTGGCGCCGAGTGCGACCAATGTGCCGGCGAACAACGGCAGCCCGCTTTTCCAAGGCCACGCCTCGACGAATTACGACGGCGTCGCGGAGATCGCGTTCATCGCGATTGAAACCACCGACGGGAAGTTCGGCGGCGTGCGTGCGTCCAACGCGAGCTTCTTCGCCTCGAACGGCCTGACGGGAGTCTATGCGCCCGGCGTGGCTTTTCAGGGACCGGTTTACATCGGCGACATCGACGCGCATGACAATGCGACGCCGGTGATCGTGCTCGGCTCGGTGAGTGACGCGCGGATCACGGGCGGCGATTTGACGCAGGACAACGGGCAGGCGGTGCAGGTCAGCGGGATCACGCAGTTGAAATTCACCGCGGGCAGCAAGTCCACCGGCGACACGTTGCCAGCGCAAAACAACCACGCCGTCCTGAAGCAGAACGGCCAGGATGTGACGGCGCAGATCGTCGTGAATCCGTAATCTTCCGACGCGCGACGGCGCGGCGCGGGCGAGAAGGGCGCCCGCGTCAGCCGAGTTTGAAACTGCCGCTGACCTTGAAGACGGCGCTTACGATCGCGAAGGCGATGAAGCCGACGAGGATGAACACCAGCAGCAGCACGCCGCTGGCGATGACCTTCGTGAACAGGTTGAGCTGGCCGGAAACGATCCGCTGGTAGCTCCGGGCGATGTCGCGCAGGCTCGGCACAACGTTGCCGGTGTTCTCGCCGACGGCGAGGCGGTCGAGCACGAGGTCGGGGAAGCACTGCGTGCGCGAGAGCGCGAGCGAAAGCGCCTCGCCTTCGAGCACGTGCCCCGTGGCTTCGTCGAAGGCGCGCCGGTGCACGCGGTTCGCGATCTGGCGCTCGGTCATGCGCAGCGCCTCGGCGGCGGTGATGCCGTTGGCGAGCAGCACGGAAAGCGTCTGGCTGAACGAGAGCACCGTTTGCGCCACGATGAACGGGCCGACAAGCGGCAGCCGGAGCAGCCACGCATCCGACGCCTCGCGGCCCACGTCGGTCTGCCGCCATCGCCAGAACGCGACCGCGCCGAACGCCGCCGCGCCGACGACGAAGATGCCATAGTGGAGCACGAAATGGGAGAGGCCCACGAGGATGCGCGTCGAGAGTGGCAGTTCGCCGCCGAGGGAGGTGAGCAGCGTCTGCAGGCGCGGCAGCAGGAAAAAAAGGAAAAACAAAATCACGCCGCTCGCGACGAAGACCATGAAAACCGGATACGCGAGCGCGGCCAGGAGCTGCTGGCGGAGTTCGCGCTGCTCGTGCAGGTGCGCGATGAGGCGCGTGAGCGTGTCGTTGATCGAGCCGGTGGCCTCGCCGGCCTGAATAAGGTTGACCGTGGCCGAATCGAAGACGGCGGGAAAATTTCCCATCGCCCGCGAGAGCGGGGCGCCTTCGCTGACGCGTTCCCAGAGGGCGCCGCAAAGCGCGCGGAGCGCGGGCTCCTTGATGCGCAGCGAGAGCAGGCGGACGGCTTCGCCGGCGGACATGCCGCTGGTGGTGAGGTCGTGCAGCGACTCGAGAAACGGGAGACGCTGCTTGCGGGTGAGCGCGCCGCCGGCGCCGCCATGGCGGGCGGAAAGCGGCCTGGCGCCCGGCGCGGATTTCGCGGCGCGGGGTTTGGCGACGGGCGAGATGGCTTCATTGGCGGAGACGACCTGCAGGCCGCGCGCGGCGAGGAGGCGCAGCACGTCGCGACGGCTGGGCGCTTCGAGCGTGTCGGAGACGCTTTTCCCGGCGCGGTCGCGGGCGGTGTAGGTGAAACGGGGCATCCTACTTTTCCGCGACGGTGATCACGCGGAGGACTTCGTCGAGAGTGGTGTGGCCGGCCTTCACTTTTTCCCAGCCGCTCTGGCCGAGCGTGCGCATGCCGTGGCGGCGGGCGCACTCGTCGAGCGTGCGCGTGCTCTCGCGCTTGAGGACGAGCTCGTGCATCTCGTCATTGAGGCGGAAAATTTCGAACAGGCCGATGCGGCCGCGGTAGCCGGTGCCGCGACAGCGGTCGCAGCCGACGGGGGCCTTGAGCGCGGTGATCAGGTCGGCCTCGGCTTCGTTGATGCCGAGGATCGCGAGGCTTTCGCGGAGCTTGATCTTAGTAATAGGTTCCGGGCGGGAACACTCGTGGCAAAGGCGGCGGACGAGGCGCTGGGCGATCACGAGTTCGATCGCGGACGCGACGAGGAACGGCTCGATGCCCATGTCCACGAGGCGCGTAATCGCGCCGGGGGCGTCGTTGGTGTGCAGCGTTGAAAAAACCAAGTGGCCGGTGAGCGAGGCGCGGATGGCGATTTCGGCGGTGTCCTTGTCGCGGATTTCGCCGACCATGATCACGTCGGGGTCCTGGCGGAGAACGTGGCGGAGCGCGTCGGCGAAGGTGAGGCCGATTTCGGGGCGGACCTGCATCTGGTTCACGCCGGGGACTTCGTATTCGATCGGGTCCTCGATGGTGATGATGCGGAGGTCGGTGGAATTGATTTTGCGGAGAAAAGCGTTGAGCGAGGTCGATTTGCCCGAGCCGGTCGGGCCGGTGACGAGGATGATGCCGTGCGGGTAGTCGAGGATTTGCGCGATCTGGGCCTGCTCGTCGGCGCTCATGCCGAGGCGGTCCATGGTGTAGGCTTCCTTTTTCTGGTTGAGGAGGCGGAGCGAGATGGATTCGGCGTAGATCGTCGGGATCGTCGAAACGCGGATGTCGAGCACGGTGCCTTCGGCGCGGAAGTTGATGCGGCCGTCCTGCGGGAGGCGTTTTTCGGAGATGTTGAGGCGCGACATGATTTTCAGGCGCGAGATGATCGCGTCCTGAAAGCGCAGGAGGTTTTCCGGCACGGGCACGGGCACGAGCAGGCCATCGACGCGGTAGCGAATGCGGAGCTGGCCTTCCTGCGGCTCGAAATGAATGTCGGTCGCCTGATCCTCGACGGCTTGCGAGATGACGTCGGTGACAAAGCGGACGACGGCGGCTTCCTCGTCCACCTCGGCTTCGGCGTGCTGCTGGACCTCGGGCGCGACGTAGGAGGCGTCGTCGTCCTCGAGCGAGCCGGAGCCGACGCCGAAGTTTTCGATGATGAGCTGGTGAACGCGTTCGGGGACGGCGAGGTGCCAGACGGGCGGGCGCGGGGTGAACGTCCGCAGCCAGTCGGCCATCACGGCGTCGGGCAGCCACGCGGTGGCGAGGTGAAGCGGGCGGGAGTTGAGCGCCGCCTCGGGTGAATCGGAATCCGGCTCCTTGTTTTCCGCGCCCGGTTCGCGAAAGCGGATCGGGATGATCTGGTAATCGTGGACGAGGCGGGCGGGCAGCAAGCCGCGGGCTTCGGGATCAGTTTCGAGATTGACGGCGACGTCGAGGCCGGCGGCAGACGCGAGCGCGGCGAGCGCGGCGGGCTCCGCGAGCTGAAGCGCGGCGCCGAGGACGGCGAGGCGTTTGTCGCGCGGGGCTTCGACAAGCGCCTGCAGCTGGGCTTCGTCGAGCCGGGCGGCGAGCGAGGCGGGCAGGGAATCCGTGGCGAGGGCGGCGGGCATGGCGGTCGGCGGCGCGGTGCGCGTCACTTGTAATATTTGTCGAGAAACTTCTGCTTGGGCTCCTTGGACGGGTCCTTGAGATATTGATCGACCTGTTCCTTGTTGGAGAGAGTTTCGATGGTTTTTTTGGCGTCAGCGGTGCCTTGGTCGGGAGGAATCACGTGCGGGCGGACGAACAGCAGCAACTCCGTGCGGGTCGAGGAGTTCGTGCGACCGCCGAGGATGTTGCTGAGGATGGGAATTTCGTAAAGGAAGCCGAGCTTGTTGCGGCTGTTGTCGATTTTAGTCTGTTGCAGGCCGCCGAGCACGACCATCTGGCCGTCGTTGACGTTGATGAACGACGTGGCTTCACGGTGGCCGATGATCGGCTGCTGGTTCGCGTCAACCTGCACCTGGCCGACGATGTCGTCCACTTTCTGGTCGATTTTGAGCTGAATGCTGCCGTCGTCGCCGATGAGCGGAGTCACCTTCACGTCGATGCCGATGTCCTTGTAGGTGACTTGGGAGGAGGTGGCATAAGGGTTGGTATTGGTGGAGGAGGTGGTGCCAATCGGAGTAGCCGTGCTGCCGGTGATGATCGGCTGCTGCTGGCTGACGACGAACTCGGCCTCCTTGTTGTGCGTGGTGACGATCGTGTCGGCGGAGAGCACCTTCACGTTGCTCTTCTGGCCGACGTTGCCCATGGCGGCATTGAACGCCAGGGGATTGATCGTGCCGCCAGTGATGGCCCAACCGGCGATGGAGCCCGCACTCGTTCCCGTGCCGGTGTCGAAATTGGTGATCTGGGTTTTGCCGTTCAGCGCGTTTTTCCCGACGGTGAGGTTGAGCGCGGAGATGCCGTTGACATCGCTGTCGCTGAGGGTGACTTCGGCGATGACGACCTGAATGCTGACTTGGGCGAGGAGGACATCGAGCTTGTCCACGATTTCGCGAAGCAGCCGGATGTCATCGACGGTGCCGGAGACGACGACGGAATTGCTGCGATCATCGGGCAGAATCGTGATGAGGCTGCTGAAGGCGGTGGAGGCTTCCCCCCCAAGCGCGAGATTCGAGCTTTCGACGACCGCAGTAGGCGCGCCGGGCTGGGGTTGCGGCTGGTTGACTTGGATGCGGGTCGTGGCGCCGCCGGATTTTTGAGCGGCGCTGGTCTGGCCGGACACGAGCTGGCTGAGGAGCGGGGCGACGTCCTTCGCCGAGGCGTGCTTGAGATAGATGACTTCGTTGCGGGTGTTGGGATCGGACCGCACGTCGAGCTTGGCGATCAAGTCGTCGAAGAGCGGAATCTGCCGCGGGTCGGCGAGCAGGATGATTTGGTTGCTGCGGTCGTCGGCGCTGTAGGAGACGGCGCTGCCGAGCTGGCTTTGCAGCGGGCCCTGAAACATGCCGTGGAGTTTACCGACGAGGTCGCTGGCCTTGGCGCCGTTGCGCAGCGGGTAGAATTTCGGCGTGAGTCCGGCCATGCTGGGCCGATCGAGCTGCTGGAGCAGGGTCTCGACACGCTGGAGGTTGCTGACCGAGTCGGTGATGAGGGCGGCGTTGGCTTTCTCGAGGGGCACGATGCCGTTGGCCACGCCGGGCGACATGAGCGGGGTGATTTGCGGGATGAATTCCGTGACGCGGAGAAATTCGAACTGGAAAAGCTTCGTCGCGATCCGGCCGCTGGGCGGAAGGGCGAGCGTCGAGCCGATGATCATCTCGGGCGCCTCGGTCTTGATCTGCGCGAGCGCGACGACCTTGAGAAATTTTTCGCCGAGCGGGGCGACGCCGACCTGGTTGAGTGCGAGCACGGTCTCGAGTGCGAGCACGGCTTCGGACTTCGGCAGCTTGCGGTCGATCACGAGGCGATATTCGGCGGTCGGGAGCTGCTGCGGCCGGAGGACGCTGCGGCCAGTGTAGATTTCGAGCAGGCCGAGCACCGTGTCGATGTCGGCCGCAGGAAGCTTGATCGGGCCAACGAGTTCGTCGTCCGCGGTGGTGGACGGGGGAGGCGGTGGAGCGGCGCCCTGGACCGGTGTCTGTGCGTTCAACGCGGCAACAGTGAGACAGACGAGGAGACCTAGGCGGAAAAAGCGCGGGCGCATGCAGAATAGCGGTGAAGTTCGAGTGGCCGGAAATACCAGAGCGAGCATCAGAGGCGAAAGCGCGCGGGTTGTAAACGGCGATGTGCTGTGACGGCGGTTTCCGGCGAAGGTTGCCTCACGCCCGGGGATTGCCGAGGATTTGTCGCTTGCCGGGCTGGGCGGCGCGGCCAACGCTCCCGCGTTGCGATGCCGAACAGCTTCGGAAAACTCTTCACGATTACGACCTGGGGCGAGAGCCACGGCGTGGCGGTCGGGGTCGTGATCGACGGCTGTCCGCCGAATCTGCCACTGACGGCGGAGGAAATCCAGGTCGAGCTCGACCGGCGGCGGCCGGGGCAGAGCGACATCGTGACGCCGCGCAAGGAGGAGGATCGCGTCGAGCTTCTCGCGGGCATTTTCGAGGGCCGGACGACGGGCGCGCCGCTGTCGATGCTGGTGCGCAACACCGACGCGCGGCCGGGCGCTTATGACGAGATGCGCGAAAAATTCCGCCCATCGCACGCCGACTACACGTATCAGGCGAAGTATGGCGTGCGCGATTATCGCGGCGGCGGGCGCAGCTCGGCGCGCGAGACGATCGGGCGCGTGGCGGCGGGTGCGGTGGCGAAAAAAATTCTGGCGCTCGGCGGCGTGGAGGTGCGGGCGTTTGTCACGCAAATTCACGACATCGACGTGCCGGCGGCGGAACTGGAAAAATTTCCGACGCTCGCGGAAGTCGAGGCGAACGCGGTGCGTTGTCCGCATCCGGCGACGGCGGTGGCGATGATCGAGCGGATCAAGGCCGTGCGCGCCGAGGGCGATTCCGTCGGCGGCGTGATCGAGTGCCGCGTGCGCGGCGTGCCGGCGGGGCTCGGCGAACCGGTGTTCGACCGGCTCGAAGCCGATCTCGCGAAGGCGATGCTGTCGCTGCCGGCGACGAAGGGTTTCGAGATCGGCAGCGGTTTCGCGGGCACGCGGCTGAAAGGCTCCGAGCACAACGACGCGTTCGTCGCGCGCGACGGGCGCGTGCGGACGGCGACGAACCGCTCGGGCGGCGTGCAGGGCGGGATCAGCAACGGCGAGGAGATTTTTTTCCGCGTGGCGTTCAAGCCGACGGCGACGATTTTGCAGCCGCAGAAAACCGTCGATGTGCACGGCGCCGAAACGGAGCTCGCGGCGCGCGGGCGGCACGACCCGTGCGTGCTGCCGCGCGCGGTGCCGATCGTCGAGGCGATGACGGCGCTCGTGCTCGTCGATCACTGGCTGCGCCACGCGGCGCAGTGCGGGACGTTCAAGTTTTAAGACGGCGCGATCGTCCGGCTGTCAGCGTCGCGCTGGCCATCGGGGCGAAGGTTGTTAGCTGTTGCAGCCATGTCTCCGGAAAATTCCGCCAAACCTCTCGTCTATCTGATCCTCGGCGCCGCCGGTTCGGGCCGGCGCGCGGTGGTGGCCGATTTGATCGAGGGCGGACTCACGGAAAGCGATCGCGCGGCGGTGCTGGTTTCCGACGCCGAGCCGGCGGATGACGGCGAAGCGAAATTGCCGCGGGTCGAACGCTGGAACTGGGCCGGCGGCGCGATCATCGGGGCGCTGCCGGACGGCGCGACGCATGTGTTCTTCGTCGCCGAAGGGCGCGCGAATCCGATCGACCAGATCGAAGTTTTCAAGGCGTGGCTGGAGGCGCAGGGCGGCGAGCTCGCGCGGATTTTGTGCGTGGTGAACTGCCAGTTTGCCGAGAAGCATCCGCCGCTGCTCGCGTGGTATGAGGCGTGCGTGCACTTCGCGGATGTCGTGCTGCTCAACCGGCGCGAGGGCGTCGGGAACAAGTGGCTGAGCGATTTCCAGGCGCACTTCAAAAAACAGTTCATTCCGGCGCTGTTCGAAATGGTGAAGGCGGACCGCGTGAAAAATCCGGGGCTCGTGCTCGATCCGCAGGCGCGGCGGATGGCGCACGTGTTCGACGAGGAGCAGGACTGGATTTTCACGGACGCCGACGGCGAGGTGATCGACGAGGAGGAGGCGACCGAGGGCGACGAGGAAGTCGAGGCGACGCTGGAGGAGGATTTGTATTTCGCGCGGCTCAACGGCGGGCGGCGGGTAAAGGAAATCCCGGACGTGCGGAAATTTTTGGGCGGCCAATAGCGGCGGTGGTTTCGGCGGCGCTACTCAGTTGATTTGCGCGGGGCCGCGTGTTGCATGGGCGGATGAGTTCGACGCTGTTCCCCCAACACGTGATCGCGCGCAAACGCGACGGGCACGCGCTCACGCGCGAGGAGATCGCGGCGTTCGTGCGCGGCGCGACGGACGGCTCGTGGGCCGACTACCAGTTGAGCGCGATGCTCATGGCGATTTTCCTGCGCGGGATGACGGCGGAGGAGACGGCGGTTTACACGGAGGCGATGATGCGGTCGGGGTTCGTGGCGGACTTGTCGAACGTGAAGCAGCCGAAGGCGGACAAGCACTCGACCGGCGGCGTCGGCGACAAAATCTCGCTGCACCTCGCGCCGATGATCGCGGCGTGCGGCGTGGCGGTGCCGATGATTTCCGGGCGCGGGCTCGGGCACACCGGCGGCACGCTCGACAAGCTGGAATCGATCCCGGGGTTTCGCGTGAATCTTTCGTTCGCCGAGTATCGCGCGCAGGTGGAAAAAATCGGGCTGTGCCTGATCGGCCAGACCGCGGAACTGGCGCCGGCGGACAAGAAACTCTACGCGCTGCGCGACGTGACGGGCACGGTGGAGTGCGTTCCGCTGATCTGCGCGAGCATTTTGAGCAAGAAACTCGCCGAGGGCACGGACGTGCTGGTGGGCGACGTGAAGTTCGGTCGTGGGGCGTTCATGAAGAACCGGGCCGACGCGCGCCGGCTGGCGGAGGCGCTCGTGACAGTGGCGACGGCGATGGGCACGCCGATGCGCGCGGTGCTGACGGCGATGGACGAGCCGCTCGGCCGCGCGGTGGGCAACGCGCTCGAAGTCGCCGAGTCGATCGAGTGTTTGAAAGGGCACGGGCCGGCGGACACGATGGAGGTGACGTTCGCGCTGGGCGAACAGATGCTGCTGCTCGCGAAGGCGGCAGAGTCGAAGGACGAAGCGCGGGGAAAATTGGAGCGGGCGATCGCGAGCGGCGCGGCGCTGGGGAAATTTCGCGAGATGATTGCGGCGCAGGGCGGCGACGCGCGCGTGGTGGACGAGCCGGGGCGGCTGCCGCAGGCGAAACTAAAAGTGCCGCTCGTCGCGCCGCACGGTGGATGGGTGCGGGACGTCGATGCGATGGGCGTGGCGCTCGCGGCGCTGCGGCTCGGCGCGGGGCGGGCGAAGGCCGAGGACCGGATCGACCACGCCGTCGGCGTGAGTGGGCTCGTGAAAATCGGCGAGCGCGTCGAGGCGGGCGCGCCGCTGTGCGTGATTCACGCGAGCGACGAGAAGTCGCTGGCGGAGGCGAGGGCGCGGCTGGAGGGGGCGATTGAAGTGGGTGAAACGTTGCGTGCGGCGGCGAAGCTAGTTGACGAAATCGTCGGCTAGCTGAGCCGGTGCGTCCAGTAGGTTGGATCGCGGTGGAGATTTATCACAGCGATAATCCAAATGTCGTCGGGTCGTTCGACATAAAGAATGCCGTAGGGAAACTCCGCGGTGAAATGACGCCGCACCGACGGCAGGATTTCCCGGTAGGCGCGAGGCCGAACGCGGGCTTCGGCGATGAGTTGCTCGATGGCGTCAAAGAAACGTCCACCGAGTTCGGCACTTATTCGGGCGTAATACTCCGCGGCCTCGGCGTATTCGACGTTCGCATCAGGATGGAACGCGTGTGGTTTCACCGACCAACAATCTTGCGAATGCGTGCCGAGACTTCGTCGCCAGGAATCAGCTTTACCTTGCCGCTTTCGAGTTCGGCAAGACGGCGCTGGGCGGTATCGGTCCAAGCTTTTTCAATTTTTGGGTCAATGCCGCCGTGAACGGCGAGGACGATGCGATCCACGAGCTCGGCGACTTGATCGCGCGGGAGCTGGCGTGTCTCATCTACGATTTGATCGAGAGTCATGAATATGCCGTGAATGAAGCGGAGATTACGAACGGCGTCAATCGGTGGAAATGGCCGAAGCAGCGGCTTATTTTTCGAGCTCGGCCAGATCGCTGGCGGCTTTTTCCCACTCTTCGGTGGCTTTTTGGAGGCGGGAGACGGTGGCGCTGAGTTCGCGGTTCAGGTGGTGGGCTTTGCCGGGCTCGGTGTAGGTCTCGGGCGCTTCGAGGGCGGCGGCGAGTTCGGCTTGCTGTTTTTCGAGTTTCGAAATTTCGGCTTCGAGCGTGGTCACGCGGGCGCGGGCGGCGCGGACGGGGCCGGTGCGGGCGGCGCGGGCTTCGGCCTCGGCGCGTTTTTGTTCCTTGGTCTTCGGGCCGGTGCGTTGTGGCGCGGCGGCGGGTGACGCGTTTTGTTTCGGGCGGGCGTCGGTGAAGCCGGCGGAAACGGTGGCGGCGCGGGCGTCGGTGGACTTCGATTTTTCGAGGTAGTAGTCGTAGTCGCCGGCGTAGGGCGTGAGTTTGCCGGCGTTGATGTGGAGGACCTGTTGCGCGACCTGGCGGATGAAATAGACGTCGTGGCTGATGAAGATGAACGTGCCGGCGTATTGCTGGAGCGCGGTGATGAGGGCGTCGATCGACGGGATGTCGAGATGCGTCGTCGGCTCGTCCATGAGGAGGAGATTCGGCGGGTTGACGATGAGGCGGGCGAGGGCGAGGCGGGATTTTTCGCCGCCGCTGAGGACGGAGACTTTTTTGAAGACGTCGTCCTTGCGGAAGAGGAAGGCGCCGAGGATCGTGCGCGCCTGCTGCTCGGTGAGGTCGTTTTGCGCGGTGCGCAGCTCCATCACGTTTTCGAGGACGGTGGCGTCGGTGCGGAGGTTGTCGGTGCGGTTTTGGGCGAAGTAGCCGGAGGTGACGTTGCTGCCGAGCTCGAACGTGCCGCCCTGGATCGGGACGGCCTCGGCGAGGATTTTGAGGAGGGTGGATTTGCCGGCGCCGTTGGGGCCGACGAGGACGATGCGCTGGCCGCGCTCGGCGGTGAAGTTGAGGTCGCGATAGACGACGTGGTCGCCGTAGGCCTGCTGGACGTGCTCGAGCGTGACGACACGGAGGCCGGAGCGCGGCGGCTGCGGGAAGCGGAAGTGGATTTTCTTGAGATCCTCCTCGGGCGACTCGACGGCAGCTTCCTGGAGGCGCTCGATTTGTTTTTCCTTGGATTTCGCGCGCGAGGCGAGCGAGGCCTTGGCGCCGAAGCGATCGACGAATTTCTGGAGGTGGGCGATTTCGCGCTGCTGGTTTTTGAAGAGCGCGGCTTGCTGGGCGTGGCGGTCGTCCTTCTGGCGGAGGTAGTCGTCGTAGTTGCCGGTGTAGCGGTTGAGCGTGAGCGCGCGCATTTCCAGGATGCCGGTGCAGAGGGTGTTGAGGAAGGCGCGGTCGTGCGAGATGACGACGAGGCCGCCGGGGTAGCGCGTGAGGTAGTCCTGAAACCAGAGGAGCGCGTGGAGATCGAGGTGGTTCGTCGGCTCGTCGAGGAGAAGCAGCGCGGGTTCGGCGACGAGCAGGCGGGCGAGGTGCGCGCGCATCACCCAGCCGCCGGAAAACGTGCGCGCGGGTTTGTCGAAATCGGCTTCGCGAAAGCCGAGGCCGGCGAGGACTTTTTTGGCGTGGGGCTCGCGCTCGTCGTAGTAATGGTCGTGGGCGGCGTCGAGGTTGTGCGCGAGCGTGTGGCCGAGGGCGAGCTGGAGGACGGTCTCCTCACCGGCGGGCGCGGTCTCCTGCGGAAGAAAGCCGAAGTCGGCGCCGCGTTCCCAGGTGAGCGTGCCCTCGTCGGGCGCTTCCTCGCCGAGGATGAGGCGGAAGAGCGTGGTTTTGCCGGTGCCGTTCGCGCCGACGAGGCCGTAGCGGTCGGTGCGCGAGACGAAAAGCGACACGTCGCTGAAGAGCGTGCGGGTGCCATAGGACTTTGAGACATCGGCCAGAGTGAGCATCGAAACCGGCGAAGACACCGCACGACGGGGCGGGCGTCAATGGGGCATTGCAGACCTTCTGCGGGCGTCAGCGCGCGAGCGTGAGGGCGATGCAGCCGGCGACGGCGATGACGCCGCCGAGGACCGAGCGGCGGGTGGGGCGGTCGCCTTCGAGCGAGTAGGCGATCGGGATCGCGAGAAGCGGGGTGGTCGCGGCGATGGGAAGCACGATACCGCTGGGCGTGGTGGCGAGCGCCCATTGGTAACAGCCGACGCCGAGAACGGGGCCGGCGAGGGCGTTGGCGATCATCCAAAGCCGGGCGCGGCGGCGGATGGCGGGCGCGCCGGGCGCGAACACGGGCGGCAGGCGGCCGAGCAGGTGCAGCACGAAAAAGAACGCCGCGGTGAACACGAGGCCGGCGAGAATGCGGTGGTAGGCGGCGTTGAGGCCGAAGGTGGCGTTTTGGACGGATTCGCCGGCGGCGGCGGCGACGTTGACGCCCTTGCGGCTGACGAGCGCGCCGAAGCCCTGGCCGGCGGCGGCGAGCAGGCCGAAGAGAAAGCCGACCGGGCGCACGCGGACGCGCGGCGGGCTGGCTTTGGTGGGAACG
>Ga0265313_10000476_pt1 | contig 41955 bp, 35 predicted proteins | sample 4123metaG_FD_203122 | JGI IMG/M metagenome (GOLD analysis project Ga0265313, IMG submission 203122) | Rhizosphere microbial communities from Carex aquatilis grown in University of Washington, Seatle, WA, United States - 4-1-23 metaG | ecosystem: Host-associated > Plants > Roots > Rhizosphere >... | reverse complement strand
CGGCCAGAAGCGCTTCTCCGGCGAGGGCGCCGAGACCTTCATTGCCGCGCTCGACGCCGTCATCGAGAAATGCCCCGAGCTCGGCGTCGAGGAGATCGTCCTCGGCATGGCCCACCGCGGCCGCCTCAACGTCCTCACTTCGATCATGCGGAAGCCGTTCGAGATCCTCTTCGAGCAGTTTTCCGAAAATTACATCCCCGAGTCCGTCGGCGGCGACGGCGACGTGAAATATCACCTCGGTTACGAGGCGATCCTCGACACGTCCTCCGGCAAAAAGGTCGAGGTCCGCCTCGCTGGGAATCCGTCGCACCTCGAGATCGTCGATCCCGTCGTCGAGGGCAAGGCCCGCGCCCGCCAGCGCATCCGCGGCGACACCGAGGAGCGCCGCCGCGTCCTGCCGTTTCTGATTCACGGCGACGCCGCGTTCGCCGGCCAGGGCGTCGTCGCCGAGACGCTCAACTTTTCCCAACTCCCCGGCTACCGCACGGGTGGCACCGTCCATCTCGTCATCAACAACCAGATCGGTTTCACCACGCTGCCCGCCGAGGCACGCTCGACGCGATACTGCACCGACGTCGCGAAGATGATCGAGGCACCGATCTTCCATGTGAACGGCGACGACGCCGAGGCCACCTGCTTCGTCTCCCAGCTCGCGCTCGAATTCCGCGTCCGCTTCAAGCGCGACGTCGTGGTCGACATGGTGTGCTACCGCAAGCACGGCCATAACGAGAGCGACGAGCCTGCCTTCACCCAGCCCACGCTCTACAAAAAAATCGCCGTCCACCCGCAGGTCTCCGCGATCCTCACCGAAAAACTCGTCGGCGAAGGCTCGATCACCCAGGCCGACGCCGATGCCATCAAGGCCGAATATACCGCCGCGCTCGAGGCCAACTTTGAAAAAACCAAGGCCCGCGAGGTCGTCAAAAGCGCGCGCCAGTCCGAGGCGATCGAGACGAGCAAATTCCACGGCTCGACCGCCGTCTTCCAGCCCGACTATCACCACGCGCCGGTCCCGACCGGGGTCACGACCGAAGTTCTCGATCGCGTCGTCGCCGGACTCACGAAGGTCCCCGCGAACTTTAAACTCAACCCGAAGATCAAGCGCTTCCTCGAAACCCGCGCCCAAGCGCACAAGGAAGGCGGGCCGATCGACTGGGGTTTCGGCGAAGCCCTCGCGTTCGGCACGCTGCTCCTCGAAAACACGCCCGTCCGCCTCAGCGGCCAGGACACCGAACGCGGCACGTTCAGCCACCGCCACTCGGTGCTCTACGACACCGACACGCGCGCGAAATACGTCCCGCTCCTCAACATCGCCGAAAAGCAGGCGCGCTTCTGCGTCTATAATTCGCTCCTCTCCGAGGCCGCCGTGCTCGGCTTCGACTACGGCTACTCGATGGATTACCCCAACATGCTCTGCATTTGGGAGGCGCAGTTCGGCGACTTCGCCAATGGCGCTCAGGTCGTCATCGACCAGTTCATCGCCAGCGGCGAATCGAAGTGGCAGCGCGCGAGCGGCATTGTGCTCCTGCTCCCGCACGGCTACGAAGGCCAGGGCCCCGAGCACTCCTCCGCGCGCCTCGAACGCTTCCTCCAACTCTGCGCCGAAGACAACATGCAGGTCGTGAACATCACCACGCCCGCGAATTTCTTCCACGCGCTCCGCCGCCAGACGAAGCGCGATTTCCGCAAGCCGCTCATCGTGATGTCGCCGAAATCGCTCCTCCGCCACCCTGCCGCGACCTCGCGCCTCGACGAATTCACCACCGGCGCGTTTCAGGAAATTATCGACGATCCCGTCGCCGCCAGCGCCACCGAGCCGGCGAATCGCGTGATCTTCTGCACCGGCAAGGTCTATTACGATCTCTGCGACTACCGCGCCCGCAACCAGCTCACCGGCGTGTCGATCGTCCGCCTCGAACAGCTCTATCCGCTGCACCGCAACCGCCTCGCCCAGCTCGCCGACAATTATCACGGCGCGCGCATCGTCTGGTGCCAGGAGGAACCGCAGAACATGGGCGCGTGGTCCTTCATCGCGCCGCATCTCTCCGAGATTTTCGGCTTCCTCCCGCTCTATGCCGGCCGCGACGCCGCCGCGTCGCCCGCGGTCGGCGCCCTCGCCCTGCACAAATTCGAACTGGCCGCCTTCCTTCAGGACGCTTTCAACATCTAAGTTTCATGCCCCTTCTCGAAGTCAAAATCCCGCCGATGGGCGAATCGATCAGCTCCGGCGTGCTCGCCAAGTGGCACGTCGCCAACGGCGCCGTCGTCAAAAAAGACCAGCCGCTCTTCGAACTTGAGACCGACAAGATCACGAGCGAAGGCACCGCCGAATCCGCCGGCAAAATTACCTTCAAGATCGAGGCCGGCGCCGAGGTAAAAATCGGCCAGGTCGTCGCCACCATCGACACCGATGCGGCCGCAGCCGCCGCGCCCACGCCGCCGCCCGTCGCCACCGCGACTCCTGAAGCGTCCGCGAAGGAAGCCCCTCCGTCGCCCGCCGTCCGCCGTCTCGCCGCCGAAACCGGCATCGATCCCGCGACCATTCCCGGCACCGGCAAAGCCGGCCGCGTCACGAAAGGCGACATGCTCGCCGCCACCGAAGCGCAACCGGCCGCACCCGCCGACAGCCCGGCTGCCGCTCCATCCGTCGTCAAGCCCGCACCATCCACCGGCGAACGCCAGACGCGGAAGAAGATGACGCCTCTCCGCGCCCGCATCGCCCAGCGCCTCGTCGCCGCGCAGCAGGAAGCCGCGATGCTCACCACCTTCAACGAAGCCGACATGTCCGCCGTCATCGCGCTCCGCGCGAAATACCAGGACGACTTCGTCAAGAAAAACGGCCTCAAACTCGGCTTCATGTCCTTCTTCGCCAAAGCCGTCGTCCACGCGCTGCGCGAAGTCCCCGCCGTCAACGCCCAGCTCGACGGCGACAGCATTGTCGAAAACCATTACTACGACATCGGCGTCGCCGTCTCGACCGACCGCGGCCTCATGGTCCCCGTCATCCGCGATTGCGACACCCTCGGCATGGCCGGCATCGAAAAATCGATCGCCGAGGCCGCCAAGCGCGCCCGCGACGGCAAGATCACGCTCGCCGATCTCGAGGGCGGCGTCTTCACGATCACCAACGGCGGCATCTTCGGCTCGATGCTCTCGACGCCGATCATCAACCCGCCGCAAAGCGCGATCCTCGGCCTCCACGCGATCAACGAGCGCCCCGTCGCCCTCGCCGGCCAGGTCGTCATCCGCCCGATGATGTATCTCGCGTTGAGCTACGACCACCGCCTCATCGACGGCCGCGAAGCCGTCACCTTCCTCGTCAAAGTGAAGCAGGCCATCGAGGACCCCGCGCGCCTGCTCCTCAGCATCTGACGTCTGACTCGTCACACGTCCCAAGTCACACGTCACATTGATGGATTCCTTCGACCTCATCGTCATCGGCGCCGGTCCCGGCGGCTACGTGTGCGCCTTCCGCGCCGCGCAGCTCGGCCTCGCCGTCGCGCTCATCGACAAGCGCGCCACGCTCGGCGGCACCTGCCTCAACATCGGCTGCATCCCCAGCAAGGCGCTGCTCCATTCCAGCGAACACCTCGCCTTCGCGCAGCACCACGCCGCCGAACACGGCCTGAAGCTCGGCTCGATCGAGATCGATCTCGCCGCACTCATGCAGCGCAAGGACGCCGTCGTCGCCAAACTCGTCGGCGGCGTCGCCCAGCTCGCGAAGGCCCGCAAGATCACCGTCGTCACCGGCGCCGCCTCCTTCGACTCGGCCAACACGATCTTGGTCGGTGAACAAAAACTCACCGCCAAAAACATCGTCATCGCCACCGGCTCCGCGCCCGTCGAACTCCCCTTCCTTAAATTCGACGGCAAGACCGTCGTTTCCTCCGACGACGCGATCGCCTTCGATTCCGTTCCGAAAAAACTCGTCGTGGTCGGCGGCGGCGCGATCGGCCTCGAACTCGGCTCCGTCTGGTCCCGCCTCGGCAGCGATGTCACCGTCGTCGAGTTTTTGCCGAAGATCATCGCGACCTACGACGACGACATCGTCCGCACCTTCACGCGCCTCCTCCAGAAGCAGGGCCTGAAAATCGAAACCGGCGCCAAGGTCACCGGCTTCGCCGCCGGCGCGCTCACCGCCGAGCGCGGCGCCGAAAAACTCTCTTTTCCCGCCGACAAAGTCCTCGTCGCCGTCGGCCGCCGCCCGTTCACCGACGGCCTCGCGCTCGACCGCGTCGGCATCGAGCTCGACGAAAAAAAACGCGTGAAAGTCGATGCCCGCCTCCGCACCACCGCGCCCGGCGTCTGGGCGATCGGCGATGTCGTCGCCGGCCCGATGCTTGCGCACAAGGCCGAGGAGGACGGCGTCGCCGTCGCCGAATGGATCGCCGGCAAGGCGGGCCATGTGAACTGGGACCTCGTCCCCGCGATCGTTTACACCGACCCCGAAGTCGCGAGCATCGGCCTCGGCGAGGAAGGCGCGAAAGCCAAAGGCCTCGCCGTCGCCATCGGCAAATTCAACTTCGCCGCCAACGCCCGCGCCATCGCCGCGGGCAACCCCGACGGCTTCACCAAGATCATCGCCGACGCGAAAACCGACAAAATCCTCGGTGCCCAAATCCTCGGCCACAATGCCGGCGAACTGATTAGCGAAGTCGTGACGCACATGGAATACGGCGGCAGCGCCGAAGACCTCGCCCGCACGATCCACGCCCACCCGACGATGACCGAAGCCGTCAAGGAAGCCGCCCTCGCCGTCAGCAAGCGCGCGATTCACGCGTTGTAGCGCGAACTTTGGTCGCAGCAGCCTGCCGACAGGGGTGTTTTGCACGACTTATTACTCTGGCTGTGTCTGGGGCGGCCGCGGGCTGGCAGGACTCTTGCTAAAAATCCCCGGTTCATCACACCACATCACCAGCCGTGCCGATCATCAGCCCCACCTACGAACCCGGCGATTTCTTCGATGAGATGATCGCGGCCGGCGGCGACGTGCGGCCGCACTACCGCAGGCTGACCGAACGGCTGAAATCCCTCGACGAGGCCGAGTTCAACCAGCGCCGCACCGCTGTCGATCTCGCGTTCCTCAGCCGCGGTGTGACGTTCACCGTCTATGGCGACAACGAGGGCACCGAGCGCATTTTCCCGTTCGACCTGATCCCGCGCATCATTCCCGCCGCGGAATGGGCCAAACTCGAAGCCGGCCTAGCCCAGCGCATCATCGCGCTGAACCTGTTTCTCCACGACGTTTATCACGAGCAGAAAATCCTTCGCGACAACATCGTCCCCGCCGCCCTCGTGCTCGGTGCGAAACATTTCCGCCGCGAGTTCATGAACTTCAACGTGCCGCGCGGCATCTACGTGCACATCTGCGGCACCGACCTGATCCGCGACCGCGACGGCCGTTACCTCGTGCTCGAGGACAACCTGCGCTGTCCGTCCGGCGCGTCCTACATGATCGAGAATCGCGCCGCGATGCGCCGAGCGTTTCCGAAGCTCTTTCAAAGTTACCGCGTCCGCCCCGTCGAGGGCTACGCCGACTCGCTGCTGAAATCGCTCCTCCACGTCGCCACCACCCGCCGCGAGCGGCCGAACGTCGTCCTCCTCACGCCCGGCGTCTATAACAGCGCGTATTTCGAGCATACGGTCCTCGCGCGGCAGATGGGCATCCCGATCGTCGAGGGCCGCGACCTGCTCGTGCGCGACACGCGCGTCTTCATGCGCACGACCGCCGGCCTCGTGCCCGTCGATGTGATCTACCGCCGCATCGACGACGATTTTCTGGACCCGTCCGTCTTTCGCCCCGACTCGATGCTCGGCGTGCCCGGCCTGGTCGGCGCCTACCGCGCCGGTCATGTCGCGCTCGCCAACGCCATCGGCACCGGCGTCGCCGACGACAAGGTCATCTACGCCTACGTGCCGAAAATCATCAAATACTACCTCGACCAGGAGCCGCTCCTGCCGAACGTAAACACCTACCTCGCCTCCGAGCCCGCCGACCGGAAATATATTTTGGAAAACGTCCCCAAGCTCGTCATCAAGGCCGCCAACGAAGCCGGCGGCTACGGCATGCTCATCGGCCCCGCCGCGACGAAAGCCGAATGCGAGGAGTTTCGCGCGAAAGTCGCCGCCAACCCGCGCAACTTCATCGCCCAGGACCCGATCATGCTCTCCCGTTCGCCGACTTGGTGCGATGGTCAGCTCGAGGGCCGCCACATCGACCTGCGTCCTTATATTCTCTACGGCGAAAAAATCGTCGTCACCCCCGGCGGCCTCACGCGTGTCGCGCTCCGCAAAGGCTCGCTCGTCGTCAACTCGTCCCAGGGCGGCGGCTCGAAGGACACCTGGGTGCTCCAGAAAAACGAGTGATTCGCGCCGATCCAAAATCGACGGCCCAAAACACCACCTCCCGTGCCCGCCCCCCTTCCCGTTTTTCGCGCCCAGTCCAACGTGATGCTCTCCCGCGTCGCGCACTCGCTCTATTGGATGAGCCGCTACATCGAGCGCGCTGAAAACATCACCCGCCTCCTCGAGGTGAACCTCCAGCTGCTCCTCGATTTTCAGGACGTCGAGGATGACGGCGCGCTGAAGGATCACTGGGGCTCGATCATCGCCAGCTCCGGCAGTGAGGAACTCTTCGATGAACACTACGACCTCGCCGACAGCCACAACGTCACCGCCTTCTTCGCCTTCGACCTGCGCAACCCCAGCTCGATCCTCTCCTGCATCTACGCCGCGCGCGAAAACGCCCGCATGATCCGCGACCAGATTTCGCTTGAGATGTGGGAGACGATCAACGAACTCTACCTTTTCCTAAAGCCGCGCAACTCCGCCGAGGTCTGGGCCGAGGGTCCGCACGAATTTTTCGAACACATCAAGCGCCACTCGCATATCTTCCAAGGCCTCACCGACTCCACCTACCCGCGCAGCGAAGGCTGGGAGTTCCTGCAATTCGGCAAATTCATCGAGCGCGCGGAGATGACGTCCCGGATTCTCGACGTGAAATACCACATCCTCCTGCCGAGCGCGACCGACGTCGGTGGCGCCGTCGATACCGCACAGTGGCGCGCCGTCCTTCGCTCCGCCAGCGCGCTCGAAGCCTACCGGCGTTTCTACGTGCGCGAAATCCTCTCGTGGAAGGTCGCCGAGTTCCTGATCTTCTCCAACTCGTTCCCTCGCTCGATCCACTATTGCATGGTGCAGGTGGACGAACTGCTTCGGCGCATTCTCAGCGAAACCGGCACGCGCGCCCGCACCGAGGCCGCCCGCACTTCGCGCCGCCTCCTCGGCGACCTGCAATCGCACTCGATCGCGGACGTGGTGAAGGCGGGCCTGCACGAATTTCTCGTCGAAATCCAAAAATCCCTTGATCGCATCGGCGACGAAGTGGTTCAAACCACCATGTTTTATCCCGCCGAACTCGCCCCCGACGATCAGCAACAGCAGCAGCAACAGTAAACCGACGCCGCGCTTTCCGTCGCCCCACGCCGCTTCCACCTGTTGCCATGCTGCTCCACCTGATTCACCGCACGACCTTCGTTTACGCCGGCCCGGTCCGCGACAGTTTCAACGAAGTCCGCCTCCGCCCCGTCGATGACGACCGGCAGATTTGCCGCCGCTTCGACCTGCGCGTCGCGCCCGGCGGCGCCGAAATTCGCAGCTACCTCGATTACTACGGCAACCGCGTTCACTACTTCGACCTCGCCGCCGCGCACAACCAGCTCGTGATCGAGTCGGAGTCCGAGGTCGAAACCATCCCCGAGGCCCGGCGTTCGCCGATTCCCGTCTCGCCCACCAGCGCCCAGCCCGGGGCGAAGTCCGCGACCGAGCTTTACGCCGAATACCTCGCCGAGTCGCACTACGTCCCGCTCGCCGTCGAACTCTGGCGCGAGATGCAGGACGTCTTCGCCATCGTCCCGCGCACCGATGTCTGGACCGACGCCCAGCACCTCGGCCGCCACGTCTTCAACACCTTCAGTTACAAACCGAACACCACCGGCGTGAACACCCTCGCGACCGACGCCCTCGCCCAGCGCACCGGTGTCTGCCAGGACTACGCGCACGTCCTCCTCGGCCTTTGCCGCCTCGCCGGCCTGCCCGCACGCTACGTGAGCGGATATTTTTTCAACGCCCGCCGCGATCCCGACGCCTTTGAAGCGTCGCACGCATGGATCGAGGTCCTCGTTCCCGGCTACGGCTGGGCCGGTTATGACCCCACGCACGACCGCCCCGCCGACGAACGTTATGTCAAGATCGCCGCCGGCCGCGATTACGCCGACATTCGTCCCGTGAGCGGCACCTACCGCGGCGCGCCGACCCGCGAGCTCCGCGTCGAAGTCACGATCCGGGAGATCAACGACACCGTCCCCGCCTAGCGTTTCCGGCGGCCCCGTCTCCGTTGCGGCGCAATGCCCTCACTGCGCCGCGTCGTTCGTTATTTCACATCCTGCTCGATCGCAACCACGCGCCCGTCGCGAAACACCACGCGTTCGCGCGACCGCTCGCGCCGACCCTGGACATCCATATAATACGGATAAACCGGCCCACCCCATCCACGGTGATACCACCCGCGATAAAGGATCGCACCGTCGGCTCCCTCGTATTCGATGTAGCTCCACACCTCGCTGCGCCCGCTCGCATCGATCCGCTCGCGCACTCGATCCGGATCGCCCAACGCGAGCTTCACCATATCCTGATCGAAGCCGACCCCCACGCGCCCCTGGCGGATCATCTGTTGCTGTTCCGCCGTGAGGCGGCTGAAGACTTCCGGTTGTTTCGCGATCCGCGTGTCCGGCGTCGAACAACCGGCGAACACCACGAGTCCGCTGACCAAAGCGAGATAAGTAAGAAGCGTTTTCATGATTTTTTTTGGGACGTTGAAAGATTTCAGAAAGTTACCGCAACCGTCGGTTCCGGCAACTATGGAAGGAACTTGCTCCCGCCGGCCGCGCCAGAAATTTATCGTAACAACTCCGCATGAAGACGCTCCTCCTTTGGGATATCGACGGCACGCTGATCCTTTCCGGCGGCGCCGGTGAACGCGCCCTCGTCGCCGCGCTCCGCACCGAGTTCGGCCTCTCCGGCACGCTCGAAGGAGTTGAAGTCGCCGGCCGCACCGACCGCTGGATCGCCCGCCGCGTCTTCGCAAAATTCAGCCTTCCCGCCACATCCGAAAATTTCACGCGCTACCTCGAAGGCTACCTCCGCGCCCTGCCCGCCGAACTCGCCAACCCGCATGCCCGCCCGTGCCCCGGCATCCGCGAACTCCTCGCTGCCCTCGTTCAGCGCACCGACATCGCCCAAGGCCTCCTCACCGGCAACCTCCGCCGCGGCGCCAAACTCAAGCTCCACTATCACGACCTCTGGTCGCACTTCCCCTTCGGCGCATTTGGCGACGACAGCGAAACGCGCGCCGAACTCGGCCCCCACGCCCTCCGTCGCGCGTCCGCTCACCACGCCGTCGAATTCGCCGCCGACCGCGTCTTCGTGATCGGCGACACCCCGCACGACATCGTCTGCGGCCGGGCCATCGGCGCGCGAACCCTCGCCGTCGCGACCGGCGGCTACTCGGTCGAACAACTCCGCGCGCATTCTCCGACCGTCGTGTTCCGCGACCTCTCCGACACCGCCGCCGTCCTCGCCGCGATCGACGCCTGAAGCGCACCCCGGCTCACCCCCTCTGTGGGTCAACGACCTTCGCTTACCTCATCCGCACAAACAGCCACGCCGCGACCGCCGTCATTCCGATGTTCGGCACCCACGCCGCCGTCGCCGGATCGACAATCTGCCGCGCCGCCAGCGAGGACGCCACGTTCGCAAAAATGTAGTAGAGAAAAAACAGCCCGATCGATTTCGATACGCCCACCGCCGGATTCACGCGCACGCCCGTCACCGCGAACGGAATCGCGATCGCAATCACGATCAACGGCGCGAAGGTGTCCGCGATCAGCCCGAAATAACGCGCCGCATACGGCGTCCCCTTCGGGTTCGCGTCGATCGCGAAGTAGTCGATCAGCCGCTGCAGTTGCGGCAGCGACAAGTCCACCGGTTTCCGGTCGATCAAGAGCATCAGCTTCGGATCCTCGCGAAACCGCTCCTCCGCCCTTTCGGCAAACGGCGTCGTCGCGATCAGTTCGCCCGTGTCCGTCCGAAACGTCAGCACGCGCCCGTTCCGAAACACCCAGCCGCGCTCCACGTCGAACCACGCCTCCGCCGCGACGATTCGCGTCAGCTCGCGCCGCCGCTCGTCGAGTGCCGACACCGCCACGCCGTAGCCGCGCTGGATGAACTGGCTGTAGCGGTTGAAAAACCACATCCGCCGCGCCCGCGGATTGTCGAAGCCCACGCTGTAAACCACGCCCACCCGGTCCGGCGGGAGGACGCCGGACTCCTTGCGAAATTGCAGGTTGTCGCGCAGCCGCGCCGATTCCTCGACCGACCATGGCACGATGCTCGCGTTCAACCACCACGTCAGCGCGCACGCCGCCACGCCCACGATCCACACCGGCGCCGTGATCCGCCCGAGGCTCACGCCCGCCGTCCGCAAGGCCGTGAACTCGTTCGCGCGGTGCAATTTCCCGAGCACGAACATCAGCGACACCAGCAGCGCCAGCGGCAGCACGAGCGCGAGATAGCTCGGGATCGTCACCACCACATACATCCACAAGTCGAGCCCGCGCGCGCCCGCCTCGCGCAACTGCCGGAAGTCGTCATACAGCACTTGCACGAGCAGCAGCCCGATCGTGGCGCACAACACCAGCCCGAGAATCGCCAGCCATTCGCGCAGCAGATGTCGGTCGTAAGTGTTCAACCCCGCCGATCAAACGCCGCCGCCCGCCGAAAGCAAAACCCAAACCATCCACGCCGCAAAGCGGGGAACAGTTTGGTTGAAAACCTGCTGCGCCTCGCCTTGTCTCCCGCCGCTCGTTTCACCGCCCGCTACTTTCCATGATGTTTCCTGCTCTGCGTCACCGTCACCTGCTCCGCCTCGCCGCCGCCGCGCTTCTTGCCGCCGCCGCCCACGCCGCAGACGGCGACGACACGATCAAGATCGGCGAATACGCCTCGATCACCGGCAAGGAGGCCAGCCTCGGCCAGTCCTCGCACCAGGGCACCGTCCTCGCCGTCGAGACGATCAACGCCGCCGGTGGCGTCCTCGGCAAACCGCTCGAACTCATCACCGAGGACACGCAGTCGAAGTCCGGCGAAAGCGGCACCGCCGTCCGCAAGCTCATCTCGCGCGACAAGGTCGTCGCCATCCTCGGCGAGGTCGCCTCGTCCCGCTCGCTCGAGGGCGCGCCCATTTGCCAGGCCGCGAAAGTCCCGATGATCTCACCCGCCTCGACCAACCCGCGCGTCACCGAGATCGGCAACTACATTTTCCGCGTGTGCTTCATCGACCCGTTTCAAGGCCCGGTCATGGCGCGATTCGCCACCGAAACGCTCCACGCCAAGCGTCTCGGCCTGATGGTCAGCTCCTCGTCGGCCTACAGCGTCGGCCTCGCCAAGTATTTCAAGGAATCCATCGTCGCCCGCGGCGGCGCGATCGTCGCCGAGCAAAAATACCAGGAAGGCGACAAGGATTTCAAAGCCCAGCTCACCGCGATCCGCGCCGCCGGCATCGATGCCATCTTCAACCCCGGCTACTACAACGAAGGCGCACTCATCGTTAAACAGGCCCGCGACCTCGGCATCACCGTGCCGGTTTTCGGCGGCGACAGTTGGGAAGCCGAGGCGTTGATCGACCTCGGCGGCTCCGCCATCGAGGGCGCCTATCTCTGCTCGCACTACTCGCCGCAGGACCCATCGCCGCGCGTGCAGAATTTCGTCGTCGCCTACGGCCGCCGCTGGGGCGCCGGCTACAAACCCGACTCGAACGCGTCCCTCGGCTACGATTCCGTGCTCGTCCTCGCCGACGCCATCCGCCGCGCCGGCTCGACTGACCGCGCCAAAATCCGCGATGCCCTCGCCGCCACGAAAAACTTCGCCGCCGTCACCGGCGACATCACCATCGACGAACACCGCAACGCCTCGAAAGCCGCCGTCATCATCACCGTGAAAGACGGCCGCTTCCAATTCGTCCAGACCATGGCGCCCTGAAAATACCTTTATGAAATTCCTTCGCCCGTTCTTCCTCGTCGCTTTCGCTTCCACCGCGCTCGCCGCCGATCCGATCAAGGTCGGCGAATACGCCTCGCTCACCGGCAAGGAGGCCAGCTTCGGCCAGTCCTCGCACAAAGGCCTTGTCCTCGCCTTCGAGGAAATCAACGCCGCCGGCGGCGTGCTCGGACAGCCGTTCGAGCTGCTCACCGAGGACAACCAGACCAAGCCCGGCGAATCCGCCACCGCCGCAAAAAAACTCATCGCCCGCGACAAGGTCATCGCTCTGCTCGGTGAAGTTTCGTCCGGCCGTTCGCTCGAGGCCGCGCCGATCGCACAAGCCAACAAAATCCCGATGATCGCGCCCGCCGCGACCAACCCAAAAGTCACGCAGACCGGCAGCTACATTTTCCGCGTGTGCTTCATCGACCCGTTTCAAGGCACCGTCATGGCCAAGTTCGCCAAGGACGACCTCCACGCCAAAAGGGTCGCGATCCTCTCGAGCGTCTCCAACGCCTACAGCGTCGGCCTCGCGAAATATTTCCGCGAAACCTTCGTCGCCAGCGGCGGCGAAGTCGTCGCCGAGAAAAATTTCTCCGAGGGCGACAAGGATTTTCGCGCCCAGCTCACCGCCGTAAAGGCCGAGAACGCCGAGGCCGTCTTCGTGCCGAGCTACTACACCGAGGCCGCGCTGATCGTCCGCCAGGCGCGCGACCTCGGTATCACCGTGCCGTTCTTCGGCGGCGACGGCTGGGAAGCGCCGCAACTCCTCGAAATCGGCGGCGCCGCCCTCGACGGTTGTTATTACTCGACCCATTTCTCGCCGCAGAACCAGGCGCCGGTCGTCCAGGAGTTCGTGAAAAAATTCAAAGCCCGCTGGAACGATGAAACGCCCGACGCCTTCGGCGCGCTCGGCTACGACAGCGCCTACGTGCTCGCCGACGCGATCAAGCGCGCCGGCACGACCGAGGGCCCGAAACTGCGCGCCGCGCTCGCCGCCACGAGAAACTTCGCCGGCGTCACCGGCATTACGACGATCGATGCCAACCGCGACGCCTCGAAACCCGCCGCGATCCTCGCGATCAAGGACGGCAAGCTCTCCTTCTACAAAACCGTGGCACCGTAATTTTGGTTGCGGCTTCGGCGGTTCGTTGCGGGCAAACCGGGATTTTGTCCGTGCCCATCCGTGTGATCCGTGGTCAATTTCTTTTCCTTGGTGACTGAATTTCTCCAACAACTGCTCAACGGCCTTTCGCTCGGTGCGATCTACGCGCTCATCGCGCTAGGTTACACGATGGTCTATGGCGTGCTGCGGTTCATCAACTTTGCGCACTCGGACGTGTTCATGGTCGGCGCCTTCATCGGCTATTACTTCGGGAAAATTGTTCCGGTCGGCACGCTCTGGGGCGGTCTGCTCGTGCTCGCCGGCGCGATGCTCGGCTGCGCCCTCCTCGGCATGCTCATCGAGCGGCTCGTCTATCGTTCGCTCCGTCCCGCGCCCACGCTCAACGTCCTCATCACCGCCATCGGCGTATCGCTGCTGCTCGAATACAGCGGCCAGCTCGTGTTCGGCGCGGCGCCGCGGACGTTTCCGGCGATTTTCCCCTCGGCGAATTTTCACCTCGGCGAACTCACGATTTCGAGCAACCAGCTCTTCGTCATCGGCGTGTCGATCATCCTGATGGTGTTCCTGCAATTCGTCGTTTTCCGCACGAAGATCGGCACCGCCATGCGCGCTGTCTCGCTCAACCCGAAAGCCGCGCAGCTCGTCGGCGTGAACATCGACATCGTGATCTCCTTCACCTTCGCGCTCGGCTCCGCGCTCGCCGGCGCGGGCGGCATCCTCTACGCGCTCAACTATCCGTCGATCGACCCGCTGATGGGCGTGATGCCGGGCCTGAAGGCGTTCGTCGCCGCGATCCTCGGCGGGATCGGCAACATCCCCGGCGCCGCGCTCGGCGGCCTGCTGCTCGGCACGGTCGAGACGTTCGTCGGCGGCAGCCAGTGGTCCACCTACAAGGACGCCATCGCGTTCGCCGTGCTGATCGTGATCCTGCTTTTCCGGCCCGCTGGCCTGCTCGGGAAATTCACGGTGGAGAAAGTCTGATGATCCCGAAGCCGCACCTCGCCCTCCTCGCCGCACTGCTCGCCGCGTTCGGCGTTTCGTATTTTTCCGACCACATCGATCCCTACTACCTCGATGTGCTCACCGGCATCGGCATCAACGTCATCCTCGCCGTCTCGCTCAACCTCGTGAACGGCTACACCGGCCAGTTTTCGCTTGGCCACGCCGGCTTCATGTCGGTCGGCGCCTACCTCGCCGCCGCGGTCTCGCTCTTCCTCGGCCCGAAACTCCTCGGCGAGGACGGCGGCACGGCCGTGCAGCAGGGTTTTCTCTTTTTCGGCGCGCTGATCGTCGGCGGCCTCAGCGCCGCGTTCGCCGGCCTGCTGGTCGGCGTGCCGTCGCTGCGGCTGAAGGGCGACTACCTCGCGCTCGTCACGCTCGGCTTCGGCGAAATCATCCGCGTGACGTTTCAAAACATCGAGGTGCTCGGCGGCGCGCTCGGCATGAACGGCATTCCGCCCTACACCACGATTTTCTGGGTGCTCGCATTCGTCGCCATCACCGTTTTCGTCGTCACCTGCCTCGTGAATTCGACCTACGGCCGCGGTTTTCTCGCGACGCGCGACGACGAGGTCGCGTCCGAAGCCGTCGGGCTCAACACCACGCGCTACAAGATCGTCGCGTTCGTCGTCGGCGCGTTTTTCGCCGGCATCGCCGGCGGACTTTACGGTCATTTCAAGATGACGATCACGCCCACCGGCTTCGATTTCACCAAGAGCATCGAGATCGTCGTGATGGTGATTCTCGGTGGCATGGGCAACACCGTCGGCGTCATCCTCGCCGCGGTTCTCCTCACGCTGCTGCCCGAAGTGCTGCGGCCAGTGGCCCAATACCGCATGGTGATCTACTCTTTTCTCCTGATCGTGCTCATGCTGGCGCGCCCGCAAGGTTTGTTTAACTTCCGCTGGTCGCTCGCCAGAAAACCCAAACCCTCCCTCCCATGAACCAGGAAGAAACCCTCCTTTGGAAAGGCTCGCCCTCGCAATGGACCAACCTCGGCGCCTACTCCTTCTCGCTGCTCGTCGCCGCCCTCATCGTCGCCGCGTATTTTCTCACGACGGCCGGCCCCGTTGTGCTCGCCCCGCTCGTGATTCCGCTCGGCTTCATCCTCGTCCGCTCGCTGCGAACCCACGCCAATGTCTATGAAGTCACCACCGAGCGCATCCGCGTCTCCACGGGCATTTTTTCGCGCCGCACGAGCGAACTCGAGCTCTACCGCGTGCGCGACTACACCGTCGTCGAGCCGTTCTGGCTGCGGCTGATCGGCCGGGGCGATGTCATCATCGAATCCGCCGATCGCACGAGCCCGCACCTCGTGATTCACGCCGTCCCCGGCGCCGCCGCGTTGAAGGATCAGATTCGCACGCACACCGAGCGTATGCGCCAGCTCCGCGGCGTCCGCGATTTCGAAATCAACCCGCAGTGACCGCCCCGCTCCTCCAACTCGACAAGGCCACCATCCGCTTCGGCGGCCTCACGGCCGTCAACTCGGTCGACTTCACGGTGGGCGAAAACGAACTCGTCGGCCTCATCGGCCCGAACGGCGCCGGCAAGACCACCGTGTTCAACCTGATCACCGGCGTCTATCAGCCGACCGAGGGCACCGTCACTTTCTCCGGCCGCGACCTCGCCGGCCTCTCCGTTTACGACATCGTCGCACTCGGCATCGCGCGCACGTTTCAAAACATCCGGCTCTTCGGCAGCCTCTCCGTCTTCGACAACGTCCGCGTCGCCTGCAATCTCCACCGCGCCACCAGCCCCGTGCAAACGCTCATCCGCCTCGGGGCATTCCGCGCCGACGAGGCCGCGATCACCCGCCGCGCCGAGGAACTGCTCGATATTTTCAACCTCCGCCGCTTCCGCGACGCGCGCGCCAACAGCCTCCCCTACGGCGAACAGCGGCGGCTCGAAATCGTCCGCTGTCTCGCGACGAAACCGAAACTCCTCCTCCTCGACGAGCCCGCCGCCGGCATGAACCCGACCGAAAAAATCGAACTCGTCCGGTTGATCCAGCAGATCCAAAAGAAATTTCGCCTCTCGATCCTGCTCGTCGAGCACTCGATGAAAGTCGTGATGAACTGTTGCCAGCGCATCGGCGTGCTCGATTACGGCGTCAAGATCGCCGAGGGCGATCCCGCCGCGATCCAGTCCGACCCGAAGGTCATCGAAGCCTACCTCGGCGAGGACCACCAGAAGTCGCTCTCGCATCACTGAGCCGCGATCCGCCTCCGCATGATTTCACCCGAGCCCACCGCTTCCGGCGAGAAACCCGCCGCCTCCTGGATGTTGAGCGTCGCGGAACTTTCCGTTTCCTACGGCGCCATCGTGGCGCTCGCCGGCATCTCGTTCCAGATCGAGCGCGGCGCGATCGTCACGCTCATCGGCGGCAATGGCGCGGGCAAGACCACCACGCTCCGCACGATCTCCGGCCTGCTTCGCGCGAAAAGCGGCCGCATCGCGTTTCAAGGCGAGGACATCACCGCCACGCCCTCGCACCGCATCGTCGCCCGCGGCCTGAGTCACGTGCCCGAGGGCCGGATGATTTTTTCCAACCTCACCGTCGAGGAAAACCTCGCGATGGGCGCCTACCTGCTGACCGACGACGCGCTCGTCGCGAAAAACCGCGACTACGTCTTCAGCGTTTTCCCGCGACTGAAAGAGCGGCTCAAGCAGATGGCCGGCACGCTTTCCGGCGGCGAACAACAGATGCTCGCGATCGGCCGCGCGCTGATGGGCAGCCCGAAATTTCTCATGCTCGACGAGCCCTCGCTCGGCATCGCCCCGCGGCTCATCAGCACGATTTTCGAAAAAATCGTCGAGATCAACCAGAGCCACGGCATCACGATTCTCCTCGTCGAACAGAACGCGAACCTCGCCCTCGAAATCTCCTCCTACGCCTACGTGATGGAAACCGGCCGCATCGCGATGCAGGGCGAAAGCAAGGACCTCCGCAACGACCCCCGCCTCAAGGCCACCTACCTCGGCGGGTGAAAAGCGCCGGGCGGCCGTTGCGCTGATCGTCTTTGACGTCAGCTCGGATTCGCCACCTCGGTCCGCCGCGCCGCCGGCAGGCGGTTTTTGATCGGCGTCACGAAGCGATACTCGATGTCCCACGGAAAGTGGATCCACTTGTTCTGCTTAAATTCCTTCACGCAGGTGTCCACGATCGGCCGGCCCGCCGGCTTGGCATACAGCGTCGCGAAGTGCGCCTTCGGCAACAGCTCGCGCACCACCTTCGCCGTGCCGCCTGTATCGACGAGATCGTCGATCAGCAGATAACCTTCGCCGTCGCCCTCGATGCCTTTGAGCACGGTGACCTTGCCCTGTTTCTGCGCCGCCTCGCCCTCCGCCGCCGCATCGTAGCTCGTCACGCAAATCGTATCAACCAGCCGGATTTCCAGCTCGCGCGCCACCAGCGCCGCCGGCACCAGCCCGCCGCGCGTGACCGCGATGATCCCCTTCCACGAGCCGATTTCGTTCAACATTTCCGAGAGGTAGCGCGCGTCGCGGTGCAATTCGGGCCAGGAAATGACAATCTCGTCTTCGTAGGGCATGGTCGGGGCCGGGGTTGTTCCCAAGGCAGTCGCTCCGCCCGTGCGATGCCAAGCCCTTTTCCACGCCGCGTGGCGATATTCGTCGCCAGCAGTGCTTGCCGCGCGACGTTAACGCCTCGCTTGATTCCTGACGCGATCTGCTAAACTAGCGGGCTGCGTTCGCCTTCCAGCCCATTCGCCGCCATCTTCCCAACCAAGACCAATTTTCCATGTCCACCACCGCTCCGCAAAAATTCGAGTTCCAAGCCGAGATCGCCCAGCTCCTCGATATCGTCACGCACTCGCTTTACACCGAGAAGGAAATCTTCGTGCGCGAACTCGTGTCGAACGCCTCCGACGCGCTCGAAAAACTCCGCCACCTCCAGCTTACCGAGAAGGAGATCTTCGACGACAAGCTTGACCTCGAGATCAACGTCACGACCGACGACAAGGCGAAGACGATCACGATTCAGGATTTTGGCATCGGCATGACGCGCGCCGAACTCGTCGAAAACCTCGGCACGATCGCGCACTCCGGTTCGAAGGCGTTCCTCAAATCGCTCGCCGAAAGCGAGCAGAAGAACACCAGCCTCATCGGCCAGTTCGGCGTCGGTTTCTACTCGGCGTTCATGGTCGCGAAGTCGGTCAAGGTTTACTCGCACTCGTGGCGCGCCGCCGAGCCCGGCCACGTCTGGTCGAGCGACGGCTCCGGCAGCTACGAGATCGAGGAGAGCGACGGCGAGCGCCGCGGCGCGAAGATCGTCATCCAGCTCAAGGACGACTGCGGCGACTTCGCGCAGGACTGGAAGATCAAGGAAATCCTCGAGCGCTACAGCGCGTTCGTTTCGTTCCCGATCAACCTCAACGGCAAACGCGTCAACACCGTCCAGGCGCTCTGGCTCCGTTCGAAAAACGAAATCAAGGACGAGGAATACACCGAGTTCTACAAGTTTCAGGCGCACGCCTTCGACGAGCCGCGCCTGCGCCTCCATTTCAGCGCCGACGCGCCGCTCGCGATCAACGCGCTCCTTTTTGTCCCGAAGGAAAACACCGAAAAACTCGGCTTCGCCCGCCTCGAGCCGAGCGTGTCGCTCTACTGCCGCAAGGTCCTGATCGACGCGAAACCGAAAAACCTTTTGCCCGAGTGGCTGCGTTTCCTGAAGGGCGTCGTCGATAGCGAGGACCTCCCGCTCAACATCTCGCGCGAGACGATGCAGGACAAGGCGCTCATCGAAAAACTGAACAAGGTCATCACGAAACGCTTCCTCAAATTCCTCGACGAAGAGGCGAAGAACCGCACCGACGCGTTCAACGAATTCTACGCCGAGTTCGGCATTTTCCTGAAGGAAGGCGCCGCGATGGACTTCACGCACAAGGATCAGCTCGCAAAGCTGCTCCGCTTCGAGTCGTCGCTCACGGAGAAAGGCAAGACCACGAGCTTCGCCGACTACGTCACGCGGATGGGCGGCGAGCAGAAGGAAATTTATTATCTTGTCGGCCCGAACCGCGCCGCGATCGAGTCCGGCCCGTATCTCGAAGGTTTCAAGGCCCGCAATATCGAAGTCCTTTTCTGCTACGAAGCCGTGGACGAATACGTGATGAACAGCCTCCGTGAGTTCGACGGCAAGAAGCTCACCGCCGCCGACCACGCCGACGTAAAGCTCTCCGATCTGCCGAAGCCCGAAGGCGCGCTCAGCGAAGCCGACACGAAGACGCTCACGACCTGGCTGAAGGACACGCTCGGCGAACGCGTCGCCGAGGTGAAGGCCAGCGACCGCCTCGTCGATTCGCCCGCCCTCGCGCTCAACGCCGACAAATTCATGTCGCCCCACATGCGACGCATGATGAAAGCGATGAACAAGGACGGCGCCGACTCGCCGCTGCGCGTCAACCTCGAGATCAACCCGCGCTCCGCCGTGATGAAGCGCCTTTTCGAAACGCACACCGCCGCGCCCGAAAAAGCGAAGCTCGTCGCCGAGCAAATTCTCGACAACGCCCTCATCAGCGCCGGCCTCCTCGACGACGCCACACCGATGGTCGCCCGCCTCTACAAATTGCTCGAGTCGGTCTGACGCCGCCGGCGCGTCAGCAGTTCAGGTATTTCCAGTTTCTCGGTTTCCCGTCGGCGAGCCATTCGAGCGCCGTCGCGAGCCGCTTCTGCCGCGTCTCGTCGCGTTTCGCCTCGGTGAGCCACTCGATGTATTCCTTGCGGTTCGTGTAGCTGAAATTTTGAAACGTTTTCGCCGCCGCCTTGTTTTTCGACAGCGCCGTTGCGAAATCCGCGGGAGCCGTCAGCTCCTTCCTCGGTTTCGCCGGTCGCAGGCGCGCGGGTTTGCCCGACTCGTTCAGCCTCGCGGCCTTTTTGATGTAGCGGAGCATCGCCGCGTCGCCCGGCAAGTCGTCGAGACTCGTGATCCGGCCGAAGCCGCCCATCGCCTGCTCCGCCTTCCCGCCATCTTTCGCGATCACAGCTTTCATATCGTGATGCCAGAAACCGAACGCGCAGTGTTCCTTGAACGCGGCCAAATTACAAAGAATCCCGCCCGCATGCCCAAAGCTCGGCATGCTCCACTTGATCGACTCCTTCACCTCCGGGCATGCCGTGTGCACAAGTTCGCGCAAGTGCCGCAGGATCGGACGGGCAAACTCGGCGGATTTGTCGATGTAGGCGTCGATGCGAGGGTCTTTGTTTTTCACGGCGCGCTTTTAGTTTTCCGGCCGGCGCAGGGCCAGCCGATTTCCGCGGCTCGCCGCTTGCGCGGATGCCAATCGGGCGTGAAATTACGCCATGCCGTTTGTTTCGCTCAATCCCGCCACCCGGCGGCCGATCGCGACCTATCGCACTCATTCGCACCAACGAATCTCCGACACAGTCGAGCTGGCTCAGACCGCATTCCTCGAGTGGCGCGAGAAGTCGTTCGCGATCCGCGCGAACCGCCTGCGCCTGATCGCCCGAATGCTCCGGTCGCGGCGTGACGAGCTCGCGGCGCTGTTGACCGCCGAGGTCGGCAAGCCGATCGCGCAGTCGCGCGCGGAAATCGAGAAAAGCGCCCTGGCGTGCGACTTCTTCGCGAAGCACGGCGCGCGGCTGCTCGCACCCGAGCGCCCGCCGGGCGGGCCGAAAAACTCGCGCGTGTTTTTCGAGCCGCTCGGCGTTGTGCTCGCGATCATGCCGTGGAACTTTCCGTTCTGGCAGACGTTCCGCGCCGCCGTGCCAGCGTTGATGGCGGGAAACACTTTCCTGCTGAAACCCGCGCCGAACACCGCCGGTTGCGCGCTGGCGATCGAGAAACTTTTTCGCGACTCCGGCGCGCCGGCCGGATTGCTGCAAATGCTGCTCGCCGAAACCGACGCCGTGCCGGCGCTCATCGCGGACGATCGCGTGCGCGCCGTCACGCTCACGGGCAGCTCGCGCGCAGGCAAAACCGTCGCCGCGCTCGCCGGCGCGGCGATGAAGCCGGGCGTGTTCGAGCTTGGCGGTAGCGACGCGTATCTGATTCTCGCCGACGCCGACCTCGACCACGCGGCGGAAATTTGCGCGCAGGCGCGGCTGGTCAATTCCGGGCAGAGCTGCATCGCGGCGAAGCGCTTCATCGTCGTGCGCCGCGTGCGTCGCGAGTTCGAGCGCCGGCTCGTCGCGCGGATCGCCGCGCGCCGGGTGGGCGATCCAACGGATCCATCGACGGATGTCGGTCCGCTGGCGCGTGCCGATTTGCGTGATCACCTTCACGAGCAGGTGAAGCGCTCGGTGCGCCGCGGTGCGCGGGTGCTGCTGGGTGGCGCGCCGCGGCTAGGGCCGGGATTTTTTTATGCGCCGACGGTGCTGACCGACGTGCGCGCGGGTATGCCGGCCTTCGACGAAGAACTGTTCGGCCCGGTCGCAGCAGTAATCGCGGCCCGCGATGAAACCGAAGCGATTTCGCTCGCGAACGATTCGATCTACGGGCTCGGCGCCGCGGTGTTCACCCGCAACGAACGGAGGGCGCAACGGATCGCGGCGCAGCTCGAGGCGGGCTGCGTTTTCATCAACGACTTCGTGCGCTCCGATCCGGCGCTGCCGTTTGGCGGCGTGAAACAGAGCGGCTACGGGCGGGAACTCGGCGAGTGGGGGCTGCGGTCGTTCGTCAACGTCAAGACGGTGTGCGGGTGATCGACCGCGCCGCCGTTCACCAGAAAAAATACCGCTCGCTGTTGACGAGAAAATCGGCCGCGGGCGAGCGGACGAGTGTCCGCCACACCGTGGCATATCGCGACCAAGGACCGCGAATTTCCTTGTCGCAAATGATCTCGGAGCGATAGCGCGGACCTTCGACTCTGCGACGGAGCCGTTGTTGAAAAAGTTCATGGCCTTCGGGCGAGCCGAAAAACAGCGCACGCCGTTCGAAAAGATCCGACGGCGCCTCGGAAGGCGCGACGCCGGCGGAAACGCGGTGCAGGCCGAGCACATATTCGTGCCGCGCCAGCTCCATCACCGCGCGTTCGCACGCGCCGAAAAAATCCTCGGCCGCGCCGTGGCCGTAGGCGAACGCATCGGGCCGCGTCGCGCGAAACGCCAGGACCGTAACGCCGTAGCCGAGCGGGCTGGGCAGCACGAGCGCGCTGATGCCCGGCCAGTCGGTCGCGCGCACTTCGCCCTCGAGCAATCCTTCCCACCAGGCGATGACGCTCGCGCGCTCGATCGCTTCGAGCAGTGCGCGTTTTCGCGCCGCAGAGGGAAACATCCCCGGAAACGCCGCCATCCCGTTCGACGAGGCGTCGAGGTCGAAACCGTAAAGTTCGCGATCCGGAGCGTGCACCTTCGTGTGAAACGCCCAGCGTTCCATCGCCTCGGAGACCGCCATGTGGCGCGCAACCATCGGCACGTTGGCGACGCCCGTGCCATCGGCGTCGCTGTAAAGTGCGAACTTCCGCCGCATCGGGATGAGGCTGTCGGCCAGCCAGGCGTTGGCCTGAAACATCCTCCGGCCGTAAACCGAGAACTCGCGGACGGAGACCCGTGCGATCGGGCCCCCGTCCGATTGGAGAACGTTGCGATAACGGTAGGCGGCGAGGTTGAGCATGGTGAGCCCAATCACCGTCAGCCGTGGCGCACCGCCAGCGGCGAATATTGACAGGGCAAAGTGCAGTCCGCCCCGGGGACATTTTCAGCGGCCGAGTTCATGGCGCGATTTCCGAGAGCACGAGTGAGCGGGTCGAAACTTTCCGCCGCACGTAACAGCCCTGCCGATGCCAGCAGGCTGGATCCCAAACCAACAATTTTCGATGTGAATGTATTCATGACGGCGCAAATCGTCTGGGCCGTCATCGCTCCCGCCGAGCGTTCAAATTACACGGATTTGACCCGACGCATACGTGTTTTTATGTAGTCCGCGGCGCATTCTTGCTATTGTTTTGCCGGCAGATTGCACCGTTCCAGAACGTGAAATCACTCCGCTTAACTTGTCTGCTGGTGCTGAACGTCGCGTTGCACGTCCTCGTTCTCGGCGAGGAAGGACGCCCGATCGTGAAAGCGTTCGGTCCGCGTGAAACCGGTGGCGCCAACTCTTATTGGACGACCACCCAAGACGAGCGCGGCGTCCTCTATTTCGGCTGTCAGGTCGTGCTCAGTTTCGACGGAGAGCATTGGGAGCAGTATCCGGTGCCGGGTGCTTACGCTGTGCGCGGACTGGCGCCCGGACCACATGGACGGCTGTGGGTCGGCGCGATCAACGAAATCGGCTATTTTGAACGCAACGCCACAGGGTCTCTCTCGGCCTACCATTCGCTGGTTCCGAATCTGCCCCCCGGAACCGGCGAACTCGGTGATGTGTGGCATGTGTTTGCCGAAGGTGACGGCGCGGTTTTTGTGACAGCTGACGCGGTATTGATCTGGAACGGGCGGACTTTCCGCACCCATCGGATGCCCGATGCGCGACGACTGTCGGCAATGCGTGTGAACGGGCGGATTTATGTCAGCCATAGCATAAGAGGCATCTTTGTTTTGGAGAACGATGAACTGCGTCCGTTCATCTCCTCGACCGCACTCGACCAATCCGGCTGCTTGTGGATGGGAAAAACCGCGAACGGTTGGCTGCTGGCAACCGCACGAGGTCTCTTCACCTTATCGGATGGCAAGTTGACCCCGTCCGCGCCCGACGCTTCCGCCTTTGTCAGTCAAAACGTCCTCACCGCCGCCTGCCGCCTGCCCTCGGGAGATTTATGCGTCGGCACGATCAACGGCGGCTTGGCTGTGATCAGGCCGGACGGAACCATCAAACAAATCCTGACCGCTCGCGACGGACTGCTGGCAAACGGCGTTTTGTCGTTGTTCGTCGCCGAGGATGACGGACTCTGGGTCTCATCGGCCGTCGGTGTTTCGCGCATCTCGCTCGACAGCGGTGTTTCGTGGTTCGACGGCGAACGCGGCCTGCAAGGGAGGCCCTGCAACAGCATCGCCCAGGCAGGTGGGCTCATTTTGGTCGCAACCGACAACGGCGTCTTCGACCTGCCGATCGATTCCGGTTCGACGGCACGCTTCGAGGCGTTTGGCGGATTGCCGATTCGCTATAGCGAAATCGTGGCGAACGGAGCCTCCATCTACGCGGCGGGTTTCAAGGGCGTGGACTGCCTTCAAGCCGGACGGATCCGGAAGGTGTTCGCCTCGAACCAAGACATCCTCATGCTCCGGCCCTCGAACGCCAGGCCCGGAAGCTTTCTTGCGTCGGAAGGTTTCAATCTGGTTCGCCTGACGCCGACCGCGACCGGCGAAATGCAGGCCGATACCCTTGCTCGTCTGCCGGACACGGCCATTTCCGTCGCGGAAGACGCGGCGGCAACAGTGTGGGTGGGAACGGTCGCACGCGGCGTGCTGCTAGTGCAACGCGGCTCCCATCGCGCGCCCTTGCCTTACAGGGCCGCTGATGGTCAGCCGTATTCCGGTCGGGTGTTAGTCGCGCGGGTGGCCGACACGATCGCCATCTGCGCCGACAACGGCCTGGACCTGTGCCGAGGCACCTCACGTTCGGCCGTTCCGGTCGCCGACGCGCCGCGGAGTGGTGCGCTCGCAGTGTCGAACGCCGATGAATCCGGTCGGGTTTGGATCGCGTTCGGCAGCCCGTTTTCTGACGGGATACGCGTGCCGGTGGTTGGACGCCTTTCGATCGGCAAGGACGGCGCGGGAAAATGGGAGCCGTTTGTCGTCCCGGGGTTGGATCATGCTGGCGGTGGGAGCAAGCTTTTCGTCGACGATCGCGGCATCCTTTGGCTCGGCGGGACCGATGGGCTTCTCCGGCTCGTGCCTGATCAGCTTCAGCGCGTCAAAACGCCTCGCGCGCCGGTCCTTCGCGCCAGCGTGGCCGAGGGCGAGGAAATCCAGCCTGACCAAAACTCCGTCGCCTTCGATTTCGGCGCCGTGGAGTTTGGCCGGCCGGAATCGGTTCGGTTTCAAACCATGCTCTCGGGCTCTGGCAATGACTGGTCATCGCCCACCGCAAACAGTCATCTCGCCCTCGCCGGGCTTCAGGACGGGCGCTACGAATTCTCCGTGCGGGTTATCAACGACGCCGGCGTGCCGGGCCCGGCCGCGTCGTGGAATTTTAACGTCCTCCCACCGTGGTATCGCACGAAAACCGCGTTCGCCGCGTGGGCCGTGCTCGCGCTCGCCGGATTCTTCGGCGGCGTTCACTGGCGGTCCGCCTATCTTCGGCAACGCAATCTCCGGCTCGAGGCGCTGGTGCGCAAGAAAACCGAGCAGCTCGAAAAGGCGAACGCCGCCAAGTCCGATTTCATCGCCAATATGAGCCACGAGATTCGCAATCCGATCTCCGGCATCGTGGGACTGTCGCTGGCGATGGACGACACGTCGCTCGACGACCGCCAGCGCGTTCTCACCGACTCCATTCGCAGCTGCGCCACGCTGCTCGCCACGCTGGTGGATGATGTGCTCGATTTTTCGAAAATCGAAGCTGGCACGATCGAACTGCGGCCCGCGCCATTTGATCTGCGTTCAGTTCTCGAAAGCTGCATTGAGATGGTGGCGGAGCAGGTTCGCGTGTCGGGCGGCAGCATCGTGCTCGACGTGTCGCCCGAGCTGCCCACGCGTTTCGTTGGCGACTCGGCCCGGGTGCAGCAAATCGTCCTGAACTATCTCGGTAACGCGTTGAAATTTGCGCCGGGCAAACCCGTCAACGTCGGCGCGGCGGCGGCACCACTCGGACGACTCCGACTCTTCGTCCGCGACCACGGCCCGGGGATGAGCGAGGCCGAAGCCGCGACGCTCTTCACGAAATTTACACGGCTCGAACGCGCCCGCACGGACAACATTCACGGCACCGGCCTCGGCCTCGCCGTGTGCCGATTGCTGGCGACGAAGATGGGCGGCACCGTCGGCGTGGACTCGAGGCCCGGCGAAGGCGCGTTTTTTTGGGCCGAGCTTCCCCTCGCCGCTGCCCCGGTGGCCGCTGCCGTGCCGGCGGACCTCGCGCCGGCACCCGCCCCGCCCTTGCGCGCCTTGATTGTCGAAGACATCGCTTACAACTGCACCGCCATGCAGGCGGTGTTGCGCAAACTCGGCATCCAGTCGGACGTCGCCATGGATGGACCGACCGCGCTCGAACGGTTAAAAAACTCGTTCTACGACGTCGCGTTCATGGACTGGAATCTGCCCGGCATGACCGGCACCGAAGTCGCGGCGCGCTACCGCGCAGTCGAGCCGCCAGACCACCGCACCGTCATTATCGCGACGACGGCGTATTCGGCGGAATCCGATCGCGCCGCGTGCCTTGAAGCCGGCATGGACGCTTTTGTCTCCAAACCGTTCACGCCCCAAAAAGTGGCCGCCGCACTGCGCGAGGCGCAGGGCGCGCTGCGCGCCGCCTCCTCCCTCGAGGTTTCCCGCGGCATCGAAACAACGCCGTCACCGGAAGGCTTCGATCTGGAATACCTCCGCATCCTGGCGGACGATTCGGACGAAAAGCTCGCCGCCGAAATCGACCGCTACCTCAAGGCTTTTGACGAAATCCTCCTCGCGGCGCGCGAGGCGGTGGCTGGCGGCAACGCCGTGGCGCTCGGCCAGGCCGCACACCACCTCCTGTCGCACGCCAACATCGTGAAAAGCGAATCTCTGGTCCAACTCGCCGGCGTGCTCGAAGCCACCGCAGCCAGCGCGACGCCCGGGGAAATCCGTCGCCTGTTCGACGAGGTCGAGCGCGAGTCCGCCCGCCTCAGGAATAAACTGGCTTCGATCCGCGCACCGTCGGCACCTGCGTGAATCCGTGCTCGACCGCGAAGGCGATCAGCTTCGGCGTGTTTTTGATGCCAAGCTTGCGGAGAATTTTACTGCGATGCGTCCCGACGGTGCGAAACGACAGGTTGAGGCGCACGGCGATTTCCTCGTCGCTCAATCCCCGACCGATCAGCGAGAGAATCGCCCGCTCCCATTCCGTGAGCACCTTGACGAACGAGCGCGGGTCGTTGCGCCGCGCGACTTTCGCCGCCTGAAACGCCGCCGAATAATAGACCCGCCCCGCCCCGATCTCCGTGAGCGCGTTACCCAGGGTCTCGATCGAGTTCGTATTTTTATCGAGGTATCCATGCACCCCCGATTTCTCGATGCGGAACAGCGTGTAATCGTCGCAGTGCGAGGACAGCACAAGAATCCGCAGTTCGGGCAGCTCGGTCAGGACGCGGTCGGCGACGTTGAACCCATCCACGTCCGGCAGCGACAAATCCAGAATCACCAAATCCGGCTTCAGTCGTAAAATTAACGGCACCGCCGCGGCGCCCGAGTCCGTCTCGCCGACCACCTCATGCCGAAACCGCGAGACGCACGCCTTGCGGATCACCTCCCGAAACATCAAGTGATCTTCAACGATGACGAGTCTCACGCCCGACATTCAAGTGGCTGGCATTCGCTGGCTCAAGCTTGCACATGATTCATCCGGGAATCGTCGCGATCAAAAACCTGCGCCCCTTCTCGCGGCGCGGGCGGGACCTCCCACCGCGCGCGATTCAAGCCGCCGAGCGGTCGATGTTCCGCGAAGCAGCGCCACGGGTTGCAGGCCAGCCGTTCGCCGAAATCGTCGAGATCGAACCCGCCGGCCGGCGCCGCCACCTCGATTTTGGCCACGGAAATCCACGGCGAATCGGCCGCGGACCACGCCACCGCCGCGTTCTCGATGGGCTGACGGTGCGCCGAAGTCTGCAGCTGAATGCTGAAATCGAAACGCGCCCCCGCCCCCAGCACTGGCGCCATGTCGGCTGGCGTAGCTTCCAGTGCCAACCGGTATTTCACCGCGCGCGGCCGTCCGCGCACCCGTGGCACAAAACGCGGTTCGTCGGCCCAGCGTCCCAGCAAATACGGCGTGGCCGAAAACCACGGCGCCGCGAGCGGGTTCGCGATCCGCCGCCGCGCGCCCAGCGCGTTGAAGGCGCCGCGTGGCCGGCGCGCCGCTTGGGCGAGCAGGCCGATCGTGCCGGATCCAAAGCGGGCCCGCACGGCCAGAAAGCTCAGAAAGTCCGCCGGCGTCGCCACGAGTTCCGCTTCATGGCCGAACAGGACGAACTCGAAGGTCGCGTTGTCATCGCCGCGGAACTTCGCCCCCGGCACGCCAAACAGCTTGATGCCAACGCTGCGGCCCTCGGTCGGACCGGAGATGAAACGATCCGCCGAGTCCGCGAATTCGACCATCGCATCGTAGGTCCGGCCGCGTTCCGCAAAGAGCCCCACGCGCAGATCCACGTCGCTGACGTCGCCGAGCGTCGCGCGATATGCTTCCGGAATCCGGAATTGTTCGTTGACCGTGAATGTCGCGCAAACACACATGCTGCTCTTCTTCCGCCCCTCGAGGGAAGGATGGGCGAGGCGCATGGCTTTGATCGCAACGATGGTCGGCGACTCGTCCGCCGGCACCTCTTCCAATCCAAGCTCGCCCTCCGGCGCGCCCGCCGTCGCCGCCACGACCAGCACGACCGCGAACAAAAATACGACCAACGGAACATTCGCGCGGATGAAGCCGCGGCTCACCGGCAGCGCAAACGCGATCACCGCGGTCGCCGCGTAAAACGCCACGGCTCGATATGACCACTTGTGCAAAAGACCGGGCATCGACGAGGAATTCAAAAAGATCGCGGGCGCTGGCGCCGGTCTCGCTCATCCCCCTGTCGGTTCATCCGCCGCCGCCATATTTCCAGCGGGCGCGACCGCCGGGTGCGGCGAAGTATTCGGTGTCGAGGTCACCGCCGATTCCGCGGGCCGCGGTGCCGCGAAATCGGCGTTGGTTTGCTTGAGCTGCGCGACGAGTTGTAAAACCCCGGCGAGCTCCCCGGAAATTGCTTTTTCGCCCGAATCGGTCGCGCTGAAAACCGGCGCCGCTTCACCGTTCGATAGGCTGTGCCGATCCGCCAGATCCGCGCGGAAGCCCGCGACGACAGCGAGGGCAATCACAACGTAGCCGGAGGCGCGCCCAAACGGGGGCAGCCGGTTTCGACGCAGGATGACCACCGCGAGCAGCAGCAGCGCGATCGGCGGAAACCAGGAATTAAAATCGGTCGGCATGGCCTGGAGGAGTTGATGGACGACTCCAAGCGCGGCGCACATCCGTGCGGAAAGCGAGCGCGCCGAATACGTAAATTTACGTAGTTTTGGCCATGTCGGCGGGCGGCCGAACCAGCCAAAATCGCGCGATCTTGGCCGCCGCCAGAATCGAAACCAGTCGCATCCGCCGCGCCACGTTCAATCATGTCATCGACGCCGAGGTCGCACGGCGCGCCGGAAAAAATCAAGTCGCTCATCGCTGGCGGCGTGATTTCTTCGGTCTGCGGCTTCGCCTATTTCGTAATTGTTGCTATCCACCATCCGCTCGCACCCAGGTTTGAAGCGACCCGGATAAAGCACGCCTAATTCTCCCCATGCCCCCCGAAAAATATCTCACCGAAATGTTTGGCCTCACCGGCCGCGTCGCCGTCGTCAACGGCGGCACCGGCGAACTCTGCGGCGCGATGGCCGAGGGCCTCGCCGCCGCCGGCGCCGAGGTCGTCCTCGTCGGCCGCAACGAGGAAAAGGCCCGCGCCCGGCTCGCGAAAATTTCCGCCGCCGGCGGCCGCGCGTGGTTCCACGCCGCCGAGGCCGCCAGCAAGGCCGACGTGCGGGCCGTGCTCGACGCCGCGCTCCAGCGCAGCGGCCGCGTCGACATCGTCGTCAACGGCGCCGGCGTCAACTCCGCCACGCCGTTCTTCGACATCAGCGAGGACGAGTTCGACCGCATCCTGCGCGTGAACCTGAAGGGCGTTTTCCTGAGCTGCCAGATTTTCGGAAAATACCTCGTCGAGCGCGGCCAGGGCGGCTCGATCATCAACGTCGGCTCGATGTCCGGCCTCGTGCCGCTCTCGCGCGTCATTACCTACTCCGCGAGCAAGGCCGCGGTCCACAACCTCACGAAAAATCTCGCGCGCGAATGGGCGCCGCACCGCGTCCGCGTCAACACGCTCGTCCCCGGTTTTTTTCCCGCCGAGCAAAACCGCAAGATTCTCACACCCGACCGCGTCGCCACCATCATGGCGCACACGCCCGCCCAACGCTTCGGCGAGGCCCGCGAGCTCATCGGCGCCACGCTGCTCCTCGCTAGCGAGGCCGCCGGCTCGTTCATCACCGGCGACGAACTCGTTGTCGATGGCGGCTTCCACGCGATGACGATCTGACTGGAGCGCGGGTTTACGTTTTGAAACCCATCAACCAGTTTCTCCTCCGCCACGGTCTGCGCATCGCCCAAAATCCCTGCGTCAGTCCCGACTTCTGCCTCGATTGGCCCGCGCTCAGTGCGAAGCTCGTCGCTGGCGCGCCGCTGAAACTCTGGCCGAAAAGCCGCTTCGAAACCGCCGTCGGCGCATGGTCGCTGCTCGAGGACGAGGCGACCGGCGACTGCGCGTGGCGCCTCGAAACCCGCACGACCGGCTCCGCCGTCGGCGTGCTCGCGCAGGGCCTCGCGCTCGACGGTTCGCTCGCGGTCTTTCCCGCGACGTGGGAAAATCTGCTTCACCTGAAAAATCTCGCGCAGGAGCACGACGCCGCCTCGACGATCTTTCCCACCGCCGGCGCGAACCTCGGCCGCAGCACGCTCGGCGTCGGCGCGCGTTTCACCACGCTGCACTGGCCCGCCGTCGAGTGGGCAATGAGCGCGCTCGAACTCGGTGTCACCGCCAACCAGAATTCCATCCCGCGCGAACTCGTTTTCGACGTCGATGCGATGCTCGCCGGCCGGCTCGACTCCGTGCCGTTTCCGTTCATCGGCACCAGCGTCCCCGAAGGCCACCAGGGCCAGAGCGTCGAAGGCATGAGCCACGGCGCCGTCCTCTCGAAACTGAAATCGGGTTTTCATCGCCGCCGGATCGCGTGGAGCTTCAACGCCGACCACCAGCCGATCGGCGGAAAATTCGACGCGCGCGAGGACGCGCTCGTGCGCGGCTGTCTGCTCGCGAGCTACATCACCTTCGACCTCTCGCCCGAACTCGCGCTCAACCGGCCTGCGCGTTTCGACGAAATTCCCGCCGACCTTGTCGCCGACGTGAAATCCCACGCCGGCACCTCGCTCGGCGACGCCCAGTTTCGCGCGCTGCTCTGCGCCGTCTGGCCCGCGCTGCAAAAAATGAAACGCCGCGACGAAAAATATCGCGCTGCCCGCGCGCAGGCGTTCACGACCGACGCCAGCCGCCGCTACCTGCGCGAGCTCTCGATCGACGAACTCCCCGGCCTCACGACGCCCGAAACCACCGCCATCATGCTCGCGCTCTGCGAAGTGCTCGAGATGCCGGTGAACTTCATCGCGCCCGCCTTCGGTTTCCAAAAAAACACGCCCCACCCCGACAACGCCGCGTTGCGCGAACTCATCGCGAAGCAGTGGGCGGTCTGCGAAAAATTCGGCGTGAGCCTCGGGTTCCACTCCGGCTCCGGCAAATCCGCGGAAAATTATCGCGTGCTGGGCGAGGTCACCGGCGGCCGCCTCGAGATCAAGACCAGCGGTCGCTACACCTACGAAATGGGCGTCGCGCTCGCCGCGTCGAAAAATTCCGCTGACCAAATTCTCTGGCGCGACTGGTATCGCTTCACCCTCGAAATGGCGCTCGCCGGCGCGTTCAGCGCCGACACCACCGAGCGGAAAATGGCGCGCACCTTCGTCACGACCGCACTCGCTTCCATCGGCCAACCCGCCGACGTGTTTTCCTCGCCCGCCGCCTGCCGCGCCGCGCTCGAAGCCCTGCCGCCGAGCCCCGAGCACATGTTTTTCTTCGAGTATAATTTTCTCTTCGTCCTCGCCGCCGGTGGCCGCGCCGAGAAAGCCGCGCTCGGCGACCACTCGCCCGCCGGCTACGCGCAACGCGCCCGCTTCTACGCGATCAGCTCCGAAGCCCGCCTCAACTACGCCCGCGGTGTCGCCGGCTACCTGATCTTCCTCGCCGAAACCACCGGCCTCGTGCCGCCGGTTCGCTGCGCCGCCGCTCGTTCCCTGCTCGCGCGCTACCGAACCTACGACGAATTCTTTAACGACATCTCGAAATAAACGCCCGCCTCCGCCGAACCGCCGCGCGTTTTCAACCGTCAACCTTTCACGCCCAACTTACGCTCATGCCCTCCTTCATCCGCGACGATTTTCTCCTCCACACCGCCGCCGCCCGCGATCTCTATCACCATTTCGCCGAGGCCGAGCCGATTTACGATTATCACTGCCACCTGCCGCCGCGGCAGATTCTCGAAAACCACCGCTTCGCCGACCTCGCTGAAATCTGGCTCGGCGGCGATCACTACAAATGGCGCGCGCTCCGCGCCGACGGCGTCGCCGAGCGCCTGATCACCGGCAACGCGTCCCCGCGCGAAAAATTCGACGCTTGGTGCGCCACCGTTCCGCGCACCTTGCGCAACCCGCTCTATCACTGGTCGCACCTTGAATTGAAACGCACCTTCGGCATCGACACGCTCATCGACTCATCGACGGCCCCGCGCATCTGGGAAGAAGCCAACGCCAAACTCGCGACGCTGCGCGTCCACGACATCCTCGCCGCCAACAAAGTCGCCGTCATCTGCACCACCGACGATCCCGCCGACTCGCTCGAGACGCACGAGAAAATCAAAAAGCTCGGCCTTGCCACGCGCGTCTATCCGACCTTCCGCCCCGACAAGGCCCTCGCCGTCGCGCAACCCGCCGCGTTCAACGCCTGGGTCGAAAAACTCGCCGGTGCCGCGCGCGCGACCATCTCCTCGCTCGACGATTTTTTGTCCGCGCTGAAAACCCGCCACGACGCTTTCCACGCCATCGGCGGCCGGCTCTCCGACCATGGCCTTGAATACGCGTTCGCCGAACCCTGCACGCACGCCGAGGCGGTCGTGATCTTCAACGCCGCGCGCTCCGGCCGCGCCGCCACGCCGGACGAGCACGCGAAATTCGCCTCGTTTCTCCTGCTCGAATTCGGCCGCTGGGACGCGCGCCGCGGCTGGACCAAGCAGCTTCACCTCGGCGCGCTGCGCAGCACCAACACCCGCCTCCTCAAACAACTCGGCCCCGACACCGGCTTCGATTCCATCGGCGATTTTTCGCAGGCGCACGCGCTCGCCCGCTACCTCGACGCGCTCGACGCCACGAACGAGCTTCCGCGCACCGTCATCTACAACGTCAACCCCGCCGACAATTACGTCATCGCGACGATGACCGGAAATTTCCAGAACGGCACGATCCCCGGCAAAATCCAGTTCGGCAGTGGCTGGTGGTTCCTCGACCAGAAGGAAGCGATGGAGTGGCAGATCAGCGCGCTCTCGAACAACGGCCTGCTCAGCCGTTTCGTCGGCATGCTCACCGACTCACGCAGCTTCCTCAGCTACACGCGTCACGAATATTTCCGCCGCGTGCTCTGCAACCTCCTCGGCGCCGAAATGGAGCGCGGCGAACTTCCCCACGACCGCGTCCTCGTCGGCGGCCTGGTGCGCAACATCTCCTTCGCCAACGCCCGCGACTATTTCCGGCTCGAGCTCGATCCTCGTTTCCTCGGCTGATCGCCGTCGCGCAGAACGCCGGCGCGGGAAAAATTCACGGCTCGGTGATCACCAGCCGCCGGTTCACACCGGCGGGCCGCACTTCCTGTCGCGTGCCGCTCGGCCAGCGCACGACGATCTTGCGCACGCGCGCGTCGTCGCCGAGCCCAAAGACCAGCGTGGACGCCGACTGCGCCATGAAGCCCATCGCCGGCGCCATCGTCTGCACGAGCACGCGGCGCGGCGTGTGCACCTCCACGCGCGCGCCGCCCGCTTCGCGCGGACCACGCGTGGCCACGAGGTCGATCTGCAGCCACGGCCAGCCGCTGCGCTGGTCGTTGCGCAGCAGCCGCGGCGGCCCGCCATTTTGCGCGATCACGACGTCGAGATCGCCGTCGCCGTCGAAATCCGCCACCGCCACGCCGCGCGCCGTCAATGGCCGCGCCCAGGCCTCGCCCGCGTTCGCGCGCGGCGCCGCGACCCAGCCGTTTCCACGATTCCAAAGCAGCTCGGGCGTGGCACCAAAATTTCGGCCGCGTTCGAAGTGATTCGTCTCCGGTTCCGCGCGGCCGTTGCCGGAAAACAAGTCCACCCGCCCGTCGAGATCGTAGTCGAGGAGCGCCACGCCGAGTTTCGACCGCAGCGGCGAAAAAGTTTCCTCGTGCGTGCGTTCGTCCAGCGCCGCGGCGGCTTGCAGCGCGGCGAACCGCTCGTCGGCGCCCGTCACATTTGAAAGCGAGAGCGACGTCGCCGCGACCAGGCCAGCCGACGCGCCTTCCTGCCGCCGGTCAATGCCACCGGTCCAGCGGCGAAAGGTTCCGTTGCCCTGGTTCAAAAACAACGCGTTCTCGCTCGTGAGATACGAAAACAACAGGTCGAGTTTGCCGTCGCCGTTGGCATCGACCGGCGTGACCGCGAGCGCTTTCGCGACAGGGAAGCCCGTCTGTGGATCGATGTCGTGCAGCCCCGCCGCGCCGGGCATCAGCGCGAAGCGGCCATTGCCGAGATTGCGGTAAACCGAAGGGAACGCGCCGATGAAACCCGTCGGCGCGCCATACGAGCGGCCGACCGCGGCGATGTTGAATGCCATCGCGAGTTCGACCTCGCGCGGCCAGCGCGCGTAGTGGCACACGACGAGGTCGAGCCGACCGTCGCCATCGATGTCGATCCAGGCGGCGCCCGTGCTCCACGTGTTTTCCTCGCCGCCCACGCCGGCCTGCTCGGTCACGTCCTCGAAGCGCCCGTTGCCGCGATTGCGAAAAAGATGGTTCGTGCCGACGCACGTGACGAAAAGATCCGGCAGCCCGTCGTTGTCGAAATCGCCCGCGGCCGCGCTCATGCCCTGGAGATCGACGTTCAGGCCCGCGATCGCTGTCACATCGGTGAAGTGGCCTTTGCCGTCGTTGTGAAACAGCGCGAGGCTGCCGCGGCTGGCGCGTTTCGCCATCGGCTCTTCCCACGGCCACGCCGTGCCGCCGACGAAAAACAAATCCGGATGCCCGTCGCCGTCGTAGTCGAAGCACACGACTCCGCCGCCGAGCGTCGTCAGCGCGTCCGGGTTCGCCGCTGTCTCGGGGCCGGCGGTCAAACCCGCTTCGGCCGTGATGTCGGTGAACCGAGCGACCGGCGCGGCACCGCCCGGCGCGGTCGGCGGAAACCACCACGCGAAGAGCACGCCCGTCACGACCGCCGCGATCACGATCGGCAACAGCACCGGCAGCAGCGGCGGCACCATGCGCCCGCCCGGCGGCAGCGGCCGGTGTTCGATGCGCGGAATCGCAGATCGCGGCGGAGCTGAAGGTGGGGCGGACATCAGGAAGAATTTGCCGAAACCGGCGCTACAGGATTGAACCAGTGAGCAAGGCTTGGTGTAAAACTTTTCTCGATGCCCGTTTCGTCCCCTGTCGTTCGCCGTGTTCTCGGAGTGCTGGGCTTCGTCGCGTTCTGGACGCTCGTCGGTCTCGCCTTCGCGGGGCAATTTTATCTGTCGAGCAGCCTGCTCGGCCGCGCGATCACGTGGGGGCAGGCGATCAGCTACTCGCTCGGCGACTGGTATGTGTGGGCGCTGCTCGCGATCCCGATCGCGCGGCTCGCCCACCGGTTTCCGCCGGACCCAACCGTGCCGTGGCGCACGGCGGCCATCCATCTCGGAGCCGCGATCGTATTCGCAGTCGTGTATGTCGTGTTGCGCGCGCTGGTCGGCGAGGTGCACAGCTGGCTGATCGACGAGGAAGTGACATTCGGCGAAGTCTTCCGGCCGCTGTTCGTGAAAACGTTTCCGTTCAATCTTCTCATTTACGGCGTGATCGTCTCGGTGAGCCACGCGCTCGACTACTACCGCAAATACCACGAGCGCACCGTGCAGGCACTCGAGCTCGAAAAGCATCTGACCGAGGCGCGCCTGCAATCGCTGCTGCGGCAGTTGAAGCCACATTTTCTCTTCAACACGCTCAACGGCATCGCGTCGCTGATGTATTCCGACGTCGCCGCCGCCGAGCGCATGCTCATGCGGCTCTCGGACCTGCTCCGGCAGACGATGTCGCAAACCGGCGCGCCGCTGACGCCGCTGCGCAACGAGATCGCGTTCCTCGAATGTTACCTCGAGATCGAGCGTATCCGCTTCCGCGATCGCCTCACCGTGCAAACCGAGTTCGATCCCGCGACGCTCGACGCGCAGGTGCCGAGCCTCGTGCTCCAACCGCTCGTCGAGAACGCCATCCGCCACGGCATCGAGCCGCAGATGCGCGCCGGCAAAATCACGCTCCGCTCCGTGCGCGAGAACGGAAACCTCGTCCTCACCGTCGCCGACAACGGCGGCGGCCTCCCGCCCGGCGGCTTCAAGCGCGAGGGCATCGGCCACGCCAATACCCGCGCGCGGCTCGCCGAGCTCTACGGCGACCGGCAGCGTTTCGAGCTCGAAAACCAACCCGAGGGTGGACTTTGTGTGCGTCTCACCTTTCCCTTCGCACCTGAATCGTGACCAAGCTGCGCATCCTGATCGCTGACGACGAACCGCTCGCACGCGCGCGTGTCCGCGCGTTGCTCGGCGCCGAGCCCACCGCCGAGATCGTCGGCGAGTGTGGCAACGGCCCCGACACCGTCGAGGCGATCGAGCGCGAACGGCCCGACATCGTGTTTCTCGACGTCCAGATGCCCGGCTGCGACGGCATGCAGGTCGTCGGCGAGCTGCCGCCCGACGACCGGCCGGCAATCGTTTTCGTGACGGCGCACGATCGTTTCGCCGTCGATGCGTTCGGCGTTCACGCCATCGACTACCTGCTGAAACCGTTCGACAAGGAGCGCTTTCAAGCCGCGCTGAAACGCGCCAGCGATCACGTCCACGCCCGCCGCGCGGGCGACCTTGGCGCGCGGCTGGAGACTCTGCTCGCCGACGCCGCGCCCGCCGCGCGCAAGCCCGACCGCCTCGCGTTCAAGACCGAGGGCCGGGTGGTTTTTCTCAAACCGGAGGAGATCGTGTGGGTCGAAGCCGCGGACAACTACGTGCTGCTGCATGTCGCCGATGGCTCGCGGCTGATGCTCCGGGAAACGATGGCGTCGCTCGAACAGCGGCTGGGTTCGACGGACTTCGTGCGCGTCAACCGTTCGGCGATCGTGCGTCTCGAGCAAGTGAAGGAATTGCAACCGACCTTTCACGGTGACTATACCGTCGTGTTGCGCAGCGGCCCGCGCCTGCCGCTCAGCCGCAGCCAGCGCGGGCAGTTGGATAAATTCACCGCCAACGGACCGTAGAGCGCTGTCCACCGGCGCGGGGGTGCGTTTTCATTCGAATCCACTGCCGCCATTTGGCGCCAACTCACCCCTGCGGCGGCGGGATTCGCCACTGCGTTTCCTCTGTCTGTCCCAGAGGTCTTTTCTCGGGCCGGAATTCCGCCCAACCTGCCGCTCGTAGGTTGTGCTATTTTAGTTGTAAGAACCAACCCCGGCGAGCTTAGGCACTCCCGGGGTTTTTTTTTGAAGTTGCGCAGCATCGTGCGACATTCGGCGCACCATCCCGGCATCGGGCCACTCGCCACGAAAATCCAGCGGATCGGCCCAGAACTGTTTTCACCGGCGAGTGCCGCGGCAGCGTTCACAGCGATTTTGACTGTCGCGCAAAATCGCGAAACCATGACGAAGCTGCGCATCCTGATCGCCGACGACGAGCCCCTCGCTCGCGAACGGCTCCATGCCATGCTCGGAGCCGAGCCATCCATCGAAATCGTCGGCGAATGCAGCAGCGGCCCGGAGACGATCGAAGCGATCCAGCGCAGCCGGCCCGACATCGCTTTCCTCGACGTGCAGATGCCCGGACGCGACGGCCTGCAAGTCGCCGCGGCGCTGACCGATGACGAGCGACCGGCGATCGTTTTCGTGACGGCGCACGAGCGGTTCGCCGTCGAAGCGTTCGCGAAACACGCAGTCGATTATCTGCTCAAGCCCTTCGATCGCGCGCGGCTCCAGCAGGCATTGGAGCGGGCGCGCAATCACCTGAAGAACCGGCGCGCCGGCGATCTCGGTGCGCGTTTGGAAAATCTGCTCGCCACCGCGAAGCCCCGCCCCACCGAGCGCCTGGCGTTCAGAGCCGACGGCCGCGTGGTCTTTCTCCGGCCCGCCGAAATCGTGTGGGTGGAAGCGGCGAACAATTATTCGATTCTCCATCTCGCCGACGCGACGCGCCTGATGCTGCGCGAAACGCTCTCGACGCTCGAACAACAGCTCGGCACCGCCGGCTTCGCCCGCGTCAACCGCTCGGCGTTGGTGTGTATCGACCAGGTGCTGGAGCTTCAGCAGGCGAACTACGGCGATTACGTCGTCGTGCTGCGGAACGGCACGCGCCTGCCTCTCAGCCGCAACCTGCGCGGGCAACTCGACGTGTTCGGCTCCGCGCAAATCTAATCCGCCTCGCCTTCATGCGGCCGCACCGCCACCACCGGAAAGCTTCACATCCCCGATTTTCAGCGCCCGGTCCCGAAACGATTTCCCCGGCCGTCGCGCCGGTTAGCTTGCGCGGCTCATGGCTGCCCCCGCACGCCGGCCCTTTCCGAATTTCTCATGTGCCTTTCCACCGCGGATTCGGTGGGCCGCGTTGCTCGTGGCCTTGACCGCAGGCCCGGACATTCGCGTCGCGGCGAGGCCGCCGGTGAATCCGGAATTCTGCGGGATCGGCTACGCTCCGACACTGACGCCGGAACAGTCGGCGAAATCCGCGGCGGCCATCCTCAAGGAACCCGCCAGCACGCAGCGCATGGCGGCGCTGCTGCAAAAAATCACCCGCGATGCCGATCCGATGCTCAACCCCTTCCGCTGCGCCGAGCAGGTGGACGGCCTGCGTTTGCTGGTGGCCAAATCGACCGATACCACGGAACAGCTCAGACTCAGGATTCAACTCGCGCTTCAGTTGCTCCAGGCCGGCCGCCCTGAAGAGGCGTTGAAGGAAAACGAGGGCATCGGCGAGCTGATGAAGCAGATCAACGTGACGCCCACGATCACAGCTTACGATCAAATGCTGCCGGAGCTGATGATGGCGAAGGCCATGTGCTACCTGCGGATGGGCGAGCAGGAAAACTGCCTCGTCAACCACAACGCCGATTCGTGCCTCTTTCCCATCCGCGGCGGCGGCATCCACCTCGTGCAGCGCGGCTCGCGCGGCGCGGTTGGCATGCTGACAGAAATGCTCGGCAAATTCCCCGGTGACCTGCGCGCCCGCTGGCTGCTCAACATCGCCTACATGACGCTCGGCGAATACCCCGACAAGGTGCCCGCCAAGTGGCTGATCGATCCGAAATTTTTCGCCTCGGACTACGACATCAAACGCTTTCCCGATGTCGCCGGCCTGGTCGGGCTCGATGTGGACGATCTCTCGGGCGGCGTCGTGGTCGAGGATTTCGACAACGACGGTTTTCTCGACGTGATGGTGTCGGGCTGGGGCTTGAACAGCCAGCTCCGGCTCTTCCACAACAACGGCGACGGCACCTTCACCGACTGGACCGAGCGCGCCTCGTGGGCGAGACCGGCGGACTCAACATGATCCAGTGCGATTACAACAACGACGGTTTCATGGACGTTTTCGTGTTGCGCGGCGCGTGGCTCGCGACCGAGGGCGCCTACCCCAGCTCGCTGCTCCGCAACAACGGCGACGGCACCTTCACCGACGTGACCGAGGAAGCCGGGCTCATGAGCCTGCACCCGACGAATTCCGCCGTCTGGTTCGACTACAACGGCGACGGCTGGCTCGACCTTTTCATCGCCAACGAATCAAGGGATCTGAGGGACGAGAACCGAAATCCTTGTGAACTCTTCCGCAACAACGGCGACGGCACCTTCACCGACGTCAGCAAGGAATGTGGCGTGGACTTCGTGGGCTTCTTCAAGGCCGTCGTGAGCGCCGACTTCAACAACGACGGCCGGCCGGACCTTTTTCTCTCCCGGCTCGATGGTGCCAAAATCCTCCTCCGCAACGACGGTCCCGCCGGCGCCGACCGATCACCCCGCGGCCCGTGGAAATTCACCGATGTCGCCGAAGCCGCCGGCGTCACCGACCCGCCCGCCAGCTTTACCTGCTGGTTTTTTGATTACGACAACGACGGCTGGCCCGACCTCATGGTCAACGGATTCCGGATTCAGGACGTGGGCGACATCGCCGCGGATTATCTCGGCCGGCCGCACGCCGGCCAGAAGGCCCACCTCTACCACAACAACGGCGACGGCACCTTCACCGACGTCAGCAAGGAGTGCGGCGTGAACAAACTTCTGGTCACGATGGGCGGCAACTTCGGCGACCTCGATAACGACGGCTGGCTCGATTTTTATGTGGGCACCGGCAACCCCGACCTCACCACGCTCGTTCCCAACCGGATGTTTCGCAACGACGGTGGCAAACGTTTTCAAGACGTGACGACCTCCGGCGGTTTCGGGCAGTTGCAGAAGGGGCACGGCATCGCCTTCGCCGACATCAACAACGATGGCGAAGTGGACATTTTCTCCAAACTCGGCGGTGCCGTCGAGGGCGATCACTACCCGAGCCAGCTCTTCGCGAATCCCGGCCACGGCAACAACTGGATCAAGTTGAAACTCGAGGGAGTGAAGACGAATCGCGCCGCCATCGGCGCGCGGATCAAGGTGGTCGTGCCGGACGGCGACGGCGAGCGCGCGATCTATCGCACCGTCGGCAGCGGCGGCAGCTTCGGCGCCTCGCCCATGCGCCAGGAAATCGGGTTGGGCCAGGCGCGGGTCGTCAAACGTGTCGAGATTTTTTGGCCGGTCAGCGGCCTCACCCAGACCGTCACCGGCTTGGAAATCAACCGCCTCTATCGGATCCGCGAAGGCGTGGCCGCCGCGACTCCAGTCGAACTCAAAAGTTTCAAATGGCCGGTGAAATAACTCCGTGACTTTCCCTCGCCCAATTTTCCTGCCCGGACTCAGCCTGCGATGGTTGCTCGTGCTCGGCGCGCCCTTGGCGGCGGCGGCCGGGCCAGCGGATTCGGCGGCGGCGAACCCGCCGGCACCCGCGATGCCGGCCTATCCGCTGCAGGCGTATGCGGCGGTCGGCTTCACGCTGACCAAGGCCGGACACCTCCGAGAACTCGGATGGAACGACGAGCAGATCACCGCTTTCGTCGAAGGCGTGCGCGCCGCGTTTCGTGAGAAGGACTGCGTGTTCGACGACGCGGCCCGGCGCTTGCAAGCCGAAATCGCCCGCCGCGCCGCCGAATTGGAAACACGCGAGCGGCAGGAAGCCGCCGCCGCCTTCGCCCAGCCGGGCCGGCTCGAGCAATACCTCAAGGAAATGTGCAAGCGTCACAATCTCCAGCGCACTGACAGCGGCCTGTGCTACAACGTCCAGTCCGGCCGCCCGGGCATCAGGCCCGGCCCGGACGACGAAGTCGTGGTCAGTTGCATCGCCACCGCCGCCGACGGCAAGACCCGGCTGCCGCAATTGTCTTCCACTCACGTCCGGGTCAAAGTCTCAGGCGTTCTGCCGGGCTTCGTGGAAGGATTCCAAATGATGACCGTCGGCAGCCAGGCGATGTTCATTCTACCGCCCGCGCTGTCGTTCGGCGATCACAAATGGCCGGACGGTGTCGATCGCGGCACACCGCTGATCTTTTTCGTCACGCTTGACGAGGTGATCGGCGCGGGAACTTCGCCCTAGGCTGCGAACCTGCATCGCGTTTCGGTGCTTATCCCGACCGTCATCCCCGCATCGG
>Ga0265313_10000475_pt1 | contig 41956 bp, 39 predicted proteins | sample 4123metaG_FD_203122 | JGI IMG/M metagenome (GOLD analysis project Ga0265313, IMG submission 203122) | Rhizosphere microbial communities from Carex aquatilis grown in University of Washington, Seatle, WA, United States - 4-1-23 metaG | ecosystem: Host-associated > Plants > Roots > Rhizosphere >... | reverse complement strand
ACCAGCCCTCGCGGACAGATCGGACCAGCGGGTGTCCGAGTTACTCAGGGATTTCGCCAGGGGATTTGACGGGCCGGGCCTTTCGCCCCTCTATTGGGGGAACAGGAATCAAGGGGATTCTCCAGGTGGCGCCGGTCGAGGAACGCATCGAGACTTCGCGCAAGCTGTCCGACGAGGCGAAGTTCACGACCTGCTACATGTGCGCCTGCCGTTGCGGGATCAAGGTGCACCTGAAGGATGGTCGGATCCGCTACATCGAGGGCAACCGCGATCACCCCGTAAACCGGGGCGTGCTCTGCGCCAAGGGTTCAGCCGGGCTGATGACCCACTATTCGCCGGCCCGGCTCACCGCGCCGCTCCTGCGCGTCGGCCCGCGGGGCGCAGGCGTATTCAAGGAGATCGGCTGGGACGAGGCAATGGCGATCGCCACCGACTGGCTGGCAAGCATCCGTGCCAGCGATCCCAAGCGCCTTGCCTTCTTTACCGGGCGCGACCAGAGCCAGGCCCTCACCAGTTGGTGGGCCGCCCAGTTCGGCACGCCCAACTATGCCGCCCATGGCGGCTTCTGCTCGGTCAATATGGCCGCGGCCGGGCTTTACACGATCGGCGGCTCGTTCTGGGAGTTCGGCGAGCCGGACTGGGAGCACACGCGCTATTTCATGATGTTCGGCGTGGCCGAAGACCATGACAGCAATCCCATCAAGATCGGGCTCGGCAAGTTGAAGGGGCGCGGCGCCAAATTCGTCTCGGTCAATCCGGTGCGCACCGGCTATTCGGCCATCGCCGACGAATGGCTCGGCATCCGTCCGGGCAGCGACGGCCTGTTCGTGCTCTCGCTCGTCCATGAGCTGTTGAAGGCCGACAAGGTCGACCTGCCTTTCCTCGCCCGCTACACCAATGCACCCTGGCTCGTGGTGCGCAATCCCGGCGGCGCCGACGACGGCCTGATTGCGCGCGACCTCGCCGGCCGGCCGCTGTGCTGGGACCGGACCCATGATGCGGCGGTCGATGCCACCTCCGCCGACGCCTCGCCGGTGATGGTGGGCGATTTCACCCTGGCCAATGGTCAGCGTGCCGTGCCGGTCTTCCAACTCATGGCCGAGCGCTATCTCGACGGGCGCTACGCTTCCGAGGCCGTCGAGCGCGAGGTGGGCGTCTCAGCACCGGTCATCCGGCGCATCGCGGCCGAACTCGCCCACACCGCTTTCGAGGAGGAGATCGTTCTCCAGCAGCCCTGGACCGATTGGGCCGGCCGGCACCATGACACGATCATCGGCCGGCCGGTTGCCATGCACGCCATGCGCGGCATCTCGGCCCACTCGAACGGCTTTCAGAGTTGCCGGGCCATTCATCTGCTCCAGATGCTGCTGGGCAGCATCGATTGTCCGGGTGGCTTCCGCTACAAGCCGCCCTTCCCGCGCCCGATCCCGCCTCCGGTGAAGCCCTTGGGCGAGTCTCATCCGGATCGTTCCCTGGGGGGCGCGGTTCTGGGCTTTCCAACCGGGCCCGCCGACCTGCTGGTGGAGGCCGATGGCGGGCCCAAGCGCCTGGACAAGGCCTATAGCTGGGAGGCGCCGCTCGCCGCCCATGGCCTGATGCACATGGTCATCCACAACGCCTGGAAGGGCGATCCGTACCCGATCGATACGCTGTTCATGTACATGGCGAACATGGGCTGGAACTCGGCCATGAATCCGGGCGAGACCCTGCACAAGCTGACCGACCGGGCGGCCGACGGCGAGGGCTATCGGATCCCGCATTTCATCTATGCCGACGCCTATTTCTCCGAGACCGTGGCCTATGCCGATCTCGTGCTGCCCGACACGACCTATCTCGAGCGCCACGACTGCATCTCGCTGCTGGACCGTCCCATCTCCGATGCCAACGGGCCGGCCGACGCGATCCGTCAGCCGGTGCTGAAGCCTGACCGCAACGTGCGCCCCTTTCAGGACGTGCTGATCGATATGGGCGCGCGCCTCAAGCTGCCGGGATTCGTCGAAACCGACGGCAGCGTGAAGTTCCCCGGGCTCTACGCCGATTTCATGGTCAATCACCAGCGTGGTCCCGGCCTCGGCCTTCTCGCAGGCTGGCGCGGCAAGGAGAGCGAGAAGAGCGGCATCGGCGAGCCGAACCCCAAGCAGCTGGACAAGTACATCGCCAACGGCTGCTTCTGGCGCCATGAGCTTGCACCTAATCAGCGCTACCTGCGCCACGCCAACAAGGACTATCTCGATTGGGCGGTGACCATGGGATTTGTGGCCAAGCCAGACCAGATTGTTCTCCAGATGTATTGCGAGCCCCTGCAGAAGTTCCGTCTGGCGGCCGCGGGGCATGGCGCAGTGCAGCCGCCCGAACGCGAGCGCGAGCGGATCGACCGTTACTTCGACCCCCTGCCCTTCTGGTATCGCCCGTTCGAGCAGGATCCGGCCGAGGGCGAGGAATTCCCGCTCCACGCCGTGACCCAGCGGCCCATGGCCATGTATCACTCCTGGGGATCCCAGAACGCCTGGTTGCGCCAGATCCATACCAGCAACCGGCTGTTCGTGAATCGCGGCAAGGCGGAAGCCCAGGGGCTGGCCGACGACGACTGGGTCTGGATCGAAAGCCGCCAGGGCCGGGTGAAGGCGCAAATCAAATTGATGGAAGGCGTGAATGCGGACACGGTCTGGACCTGGAACGCGGTGGGCAAACGAGGCGGCGCCTGGAATCTGGACCCTGCGGCGCCCGAAGCGCGCCAGGGATTCCTGCTCAACCATGTGATTGCCGAATTGCTGCCAGCCCAGCCGGATGGCTACCGCTACGCCAACTGCGATCCCATCACGGGCCAAGCGGCCTGGTATGACCTGAAGGTCCGTTTGATCAAAGCGGAGGCCTCCGAAAAGCCCGAGACGTCACCGCGATTCCCGCCTCTCGGCCGGCCGTCGGGACTGCCGTCCCCGGCCAGGATATTGCGCTATGGCGCTGCCTTCCGGGGCCGGCGCGAAGGCGGCTCATGACCAGCCTGCCGCCTCCGGGGACGCGCAAGCTCGGGCTCGTCATCGATCTCGACATCTGCGTCGGCTGCCATGCCTGCGCCGTTAATTGCAAGGAGTGGAACAGCGGCGGGCAGATGGCGCCCCTGACCGACCTCGATCCCTATGGCGCCCATCCCCATGGCGTCTGGTTCAATCGCGTCCACAGTTTCGAGGCGGGCGACGGTGGCGAGGGACGAACCGTGCATTTCCCCCGCTCTTGCCTGCACTGCGAGCAGCCGGCCTGTGTCGAAGTCTGCCCCACGGGCGCTTCATACAAGCGGGCCGAGGACGGCATCGTGCTGGTCAACGAGGATCTCTGCATCGGCTGCAAGCTTTGCTCCTGGGCTTGCCCCTATGGCGCACGCGAGTTCGACGAAGACGCAGGCGTGATGAAGAAATGCACCCTATGCATCGACAAGATTTACAACGAGACCCTGGATGAGCGGGATCGCGTGCCGGCCTGCGTTGCCACCTGCCCGGTATCGGCCCGGCATTTCGGCGATCTCGGCGATCCGGATTCGAGTGTCTCGCGCCTGGTCGCCGAACGCGGCGGCTATGAGTTGATGCCGGAGATGGGCTACAAGCCGGTCAACCGCTATCTGCCGCCGCGCCCTCGCAAGAACAGCGCGGGCTGCACCGGCGCCCCGGCCGCTCTCGCGGCCCCGATCACCGGAGCCGACGCTCATCCCCTGCTCCGCTGGATCGATCGAATGCTGAGCCGCTAGCTCATGCATCCCGCTGGTTCGGTCATCTGGTTCACGACGCTCTCTGGCGCTGGATACGGCACGCTCTTCCTGCTGGGCTTGCTGGCCGGCACGCCGCTGCTGCCCGACAGCCGTTGGTTTGCCTTCGCGACCTTGGCGCTCGGGCTCGGCCTGGTGACTACCGGGCTCGTCTCGTCGACCTTGCATTTGAGTCATCGCGAGCGGGCCTGGCGAGCCTTCTCCCAGTGGCGCACATCCTGGCTGTCGCGCGAGGGCGTGTTTTCGGTCGCGGGCTTCATCCCAGCGGGCGTCTTCGGCATCGCCTGGGTGTTCTTTGGGCACCGCCTGGCTTGGGCCGGCTGGCTCATGGCGGCGTTCGCGATTGCCACCGTCTATTCCACGGCCATGATCTACGCGTCGTTGAAGCCGATTCCGCGCTGGCACAATCCCTGGGTCGCGCCGAATTACCTGTTGCTGGCCTTGATGACGGGCTCGCTGTTGCTGAGGGCCCTTGTCGCTCTCTTCGGCCTATACCCCGATGCCCTGAGAATGCTGAGCGCAGCCGCGATCCTCGTCGCTGCCGCGGGCAAGCTTGCTTATTGGTGGCATATCGCAAGAGCGGCGCCGGCGGCCACGGCCGAGAGCGCGACGGGGCTGGGAGCGTTGGGCCGCGTCCGCCTTCTGGAAGCGCCGCATACGGAGGAGAACTACCTCCTGAAGGAAATGGGCTTTCGCATCGCCCGCAAGCATGCGACCCGCCTGCGCGGGATCGCCCTTCTTTTTGCCTTCGTGTTGCCGCTAGTCCTGACCGCGACGGCCCCCTTACTTTCCCCCGCAGTCGCGGATTTCGCGGCCGTGCTTGCCGCAGTTGCCGCCATGCTCGGCGTGCTTGTGGAACGCTGGCTCTTCTTCGCCGAGGCCAAGCACAGCGTCATTCTCTACTATGGCGCCTCCGCCGTCTGAGCAGGGCGCATAAGTCAACAACGGAAGAGTTCCATGGATACCGTGACCCAGTTTCCCCACCAGGTTCGGGAGATCGAGAATCTGTTCATCACCCTTGCCGACGGTTGCCGCCTGGCGGCCCGGATCTGGCTTCCGGTGGATGCCGAGACGAAGCCGGTGCCGGCGATCCTGGAATACCTGCCCTACCGCAAGCGCGACGGCACCTCGGAGCGCGACCAGCTGACCCACCCCTACTTCGCCGGCAACGGCTATGCCTGCTTGCGGGTGGACATGCGCGGTTCGGGCGAGTCCGATGGTTTGCTCGAGGACGAATATCTGAAGCTGGAGCAGGACGACTGCCTGGAAGTGCTGCGATGGATCGTGGCCCAGCCCTGGTGCACGGGCAAGATCGGGATGATCGGCATCTCCTGGGGCGGCTTCAACGGGCTCCAGGTGGCGGCGCGTCGTCCGCCCGAACTCGCCGCGGTGATCTCGCTCTGCTCGACCGACGACCGCTATGCCGACGATATCCACTACATGGGCGGCTGCCTGCTCAACGACAATCTGCAATGGTCTTCGGTGATGTTCGCCTACATGGCGCGCTCGCCCGACAAGGCGCTGCTGGGCGAGACCTGGCGCGAGGTATGGCTGAACCGGCTGAAGAATGAGCCGCTGCTCATCGCCAACTGGCTGAAGCACCAGCGCCGGGACGCCTTCTGGAAGCATGGTTCGATCTGCGAGGACTGGGCGGCGATCACCTGCCCCGTCTATCTCGTCGGCGGCTGGGCCGACGGCTATTCCAACACCATTCCCAGAATGCTGGCCCATCTGCAATGTCCCAAGAAGGGTCTGATCGGGCCCTGGGCGCACAAGTATCCGCACTTCGCCAAGCCGGGACCGCGCATCGGCTTCCTTCAGGAGGCGTTGCGCTGGTGGGACAAATGGCTGAAGGGAATCGAAACCGGCATCATGGACGAGCCGGAATACCGGACCTGGATGGAAGAGCCCATGCCGCCTCGCGCCTTCTACGAGGAACGGCCGGGCCGTTGGGTCGCCGAGCCCTCCTGGCCCAGCCCCAACATCGAGGCGAAATCCCTCCATCTCGCGGCGGGTGCCAGACTTACTGAAAGGCAGCCGGCGGAAAATTCGGTGTCCTATCTCTCACCGCAATCGGTCGGCGTTGGATGCGGAGCGTGGTGCGGCTTCGGAATCGGACCGGAGCGTCCGCTCGATCAGCGGATCGATGACGGGCGATCCCTCTGCTTCGACAGCGATCCGTTGCCGGAGCGCCTGGAGATTCTCGGAGCGCCGGTCCTGTATCTTGAGATCGCCGTCGATCGGCCCCAGGCCTTCGTCGCGGTTCGGCTAAACGAGGTGACACCCGACGGGGCATCGGCCCGGATCACCTATGGCCTGCTCAATCTGACCCATCGCCAGAGTCATGGGAACCCGACCGCGGTCACGCCCGGCGAGCGCATGACGGTCGCGGTCCAGCTCAACGATATTGCCCACGCCTTCGCGGCGGGCAGCCGCATCCGCGTATCGATTTCGACCAGCTACTGGCCGCTGGTCTGGTCCTCGCCCGAGCCCGCGACCCTCACGGTCTTTACCGGCGCCAGCCGTCTTGAGCTTCCGGTCCGCAAACCTCGAACGGAGGACGCCAGGCTACCCGCTTTTCCGGAGCCGGAGGGAGCAGAGCCGCTCGCCAAAACCTATCACCGGCCTTCGGCCGGCCGGCGCTGGATCGAGCACGACATCGGCAGCGGTTGGGCCACCTATTTCATCGAAGAGGACATGGGCCGTTTCACCATCGACCACATCGGCCTCGAAACCGATTTCGTGCAGCGTGAGGCCTACCGCATCCGCGACGACGATCCTCTCACGGCGGAGATCGAAATCAGCTACACGATATCCATCGGCCGCGGGGAATGGCGCACACGCAGCCACACGCGCACCGTCATGTGTGCCGACAAGACCCACTTCATTCTGGAGGCGAGCCTCGATGCCTATGAAGGCGACCAGCGGATCGTCTCGCGGAACTGGCAGGAGCGCATCGCCCGGGACATGGTGTGAGACGCGGGTGCCGCACCTTCAGTCCAGATTGGGATAGCCGAGAGCGAGCGCGGCCGTTTCCACCTGGACGATCCGGTCATAGGCGCCTTCGGCCAGCACCTGGATGCCGGTCAGCAGGAGCGTCGCCCTCGTGCCGGCAAGCTCCGGGTCGGCCATCGCGGTCTGCAATCCCCGGCGCAGCTTTTCCACCACGTCATCGCTGGTGCTCCCGGCCGTCACATAGGGCAGCGCCGGCGCCGTAGGCGTCCGGCAAAGGGCCCGCAAGCCGGTGAGCGCTGATCGATTGTGGCGCGACAGCAGAGCGAAGGTGACGCAGTCGATGGCCGCCAGGTCCGCCTCGCCGCCGGCGACCGCTTCCAGGCTGGCGACATGGCTTCCGGTCTCGATGCTCTCGCTGAAGAAGCGGCCATCCTTGGCGAGCGGTGCGGCCAGAGCCCGGAGCACGTTGAAACCCGACTGGGAATCCGTGCTATTGAAGGCGGCGCGCTTGCCCCTGAGATCGGCGAAGGAATGAGCCGGGGCCGACGCCGGCACGACGATGACGCTGAAGTACTCGGGTCCCTTGTTGCCGAGGGCATCATAGCAAGGCGTGGCGACGACCCGGACATGGCCCTTCAGCGCGTGGGTCAGCGGATAGCCGCAGCTCTGGCTGAACAGGAGGAATGGCGAGAGCCAATGCTCGGGCAGGCGCGGGCGAGGTGTGAGCTGAGCCGGCACGTCGGCGACGCCGGCCGCCCGGAAATGCCGCGCCAGGCCGCGCCATAAGTCATGGGTCGCCGCCGACAGCTCCGGCAGGTCATACATCGGCAGGCTGACGAGCTTCATGGCGGCGGGTCGTAGTAGTCGCCCGCGTCCTCGGTCTTGATCTGCTTCTCGATCTTGATCCGGATGGGCGGGTCCATGCTGCCGAGGGTCACATCCAGCTGGCCGCTGCCCATCCGTTCCCAGAACAGTTTGGAACCGCAGACGCGACAGAAACCGCGTCGGATGCCCGGCGAGGATTCATACCAGGCCAGATGGCGCTGGCCCTTGATCTTGTATCGATCGCTGGGCGCCAGGCTGTAAATGCCTAGCGCGCCTTGCCAGCGGCGACATCGCTCACAGTGGCAGGCGGAAGCCGGCGGCAGGGGTCCCTCGATCTCGTAGCGCACGGAACCACACAGGCAGCCGCCCGTCGTGCGTCGATTCATGTGGCGGGCGCCGTCATGGAATAGGGCAATTGCTCCAGTCCGTCGGTGATCTCATAGAAGTCGGCCTTGTCGGAGACGAAAATATGCCGAATGGTCCTGAGGCCGGTCGGCTTGTTGAGGGAACCGGCGGCGATCGAAACCCGGCCGCTGCCGATGGGCTCCCAGAATAGGCTTGAGCCGCAGATGCGGCAGAAGCCGCGCCGGGCCTGTTCGGAGGACTGGTACCATTTGAGATGATTGGCGCCGCCCAGCTTGATGTTGCTCCATGGCGCGGCGGTGTAACTGGGCGGCGCGCCATGCTGGCGGCGGCATTGTCCGCAGTGGCAGACCACCACGTCGCGAAGGGGTCCGCGGATCTCGAAGTGAATTGCTCCGCACAGGCACCGGCCCGTCGCCCGCACCGGCCGGTCGTCAGTTTCCGCCATCTCGCGCTCCCGTCTGTTTCGTCGCCCGCCGGCGGGGCTCCAGTTCAGCCAACAAGCGGCTCAGCCATTTAACCACATCGGGCGGCTGCACCACAGCAACCCGGATGAGCTCGTCGAACCGGCCCGCGAGCGCGCGGATATGCTCCGTGCCGTTCAACACCAGATACATGTCCCCGACGTAGAGCGCCGCCCGACGCGGCCCGAAGATGGTCATCGCGGCGGCGTAGTAGCGCAGGCCGTCGAACAGGAACCAGCGGAAGGTGGGATAGAGCTCCTCCACCAGCGCTATCATGTGGGATAGCTGATGCCGGCGATGGGCGGGATCGAGATCGCGCCAGATGCCTTCGCCCCGGGCGAAGCTTTCCAGCTCCTGGCGCGGGCTGCAGACTTCGAGGTCGCTCTCGGGCCGGCGCTGGATTTCCAGGCGCTGGCTGGCGGCCGCGATGGGCGAGCGGTGCAAGGCGGGCTGCTGGTGGCGGTATTCATAGCGGATCAGCTCCTCGGTCTTGAGGAGATCGGGCAGGCGCGTCGGCACGTAGCGCACCTTGTAGCCCACCGCCTCCCGGTACCAGCGATCGAGCCGCGGGTCGCTGGGCGCGTGCCCGCCGGCCGCGATCTCGATCGGCGGGCTCAGAAGCCCGGCCCCCAGCGCCCCCTCCTGGCTTAAGCCCAACAGCCAGTCGACGCTGACCTGCTGGCAACGGGCGAGCGCGGACAGCGTGTCGGCGCGCGGCAGGCGCTTGTTGTCCGCCGACAGGAACTGGGCCAGGGTCGACCGATCGATCCCGACCTGACGGGCAAGAGCCGCCTGGGTCAGGCTCGTGCGGGCCATCGATTCGCTCAGTCGATCGCGGAAGACATGCAGCAGTTCACGGCGGTCCATCTCGGTCCTCCATGCGACATTGTGGCAGCATATGTTGCATTAGGCAACATTCTGGCGCATTTGCTGAGCATATGCCGCTTGCTGCCAGCTGCGATACCGCGATACTGCGATTCGGGATGACTACAGAATTAAGAACGGCACCAGCGGTCGATTGGCCCACCCTTGGGCTTGCGCTCGGCATTTACGCGGCGTTCGGGCTGCTGACCTGGTTCAACAATGTCCTGCCGTGGTGGCTGGTGGCCCCCCTCGGCGGGTACATCGTGGCTCTGCACGGCTCGCTTCAGCATGAAGCAGTGCATGGCTATCCGTTCCCGAAAAGCAGGTGGCTGACCGCGGCAACGGTATTTCCCTCGCTCTGGCTTTGGGTCCCTTTTTCTTACTACCGGGAAGCTCATCTCGCCCATCACCGGGACGACAGGCTCACCTGTCCAATGACCGACCCGGAATCCTACTACGTCACGCCGACCAGGTGGGCGACCATGGGGTCGTTCCACCGGCTGCTGCGGCGCTGGCTTACGACCCTTTCCGGGCGGCTGATCCTGGGCCCGCCTTACACCGTCTGGCGGGCGGCATGCCGGCTCTTCGACGCATTCCGTCGCTGGGACAAACCCCATCTTGCTCAGTGGCTCGGGCATCTGCCGGCCGTCGCGTTGGTGCTGGTGTGGGTTTTGGGCGTGTGCCGCATTCCCCTGTGGGAGTACCTGCTGCTATACGTCTATCCCGGCCTGTCGCTGACTCTCCTGCGCTCCTTCGCGGAGCATCGCGCCGCGATCACGGTCGGAGAGCGCATCGCCACCTTGGAGACCAATCCGGTCATGGGGCTGCTGTACGCCCACAACAACCTGCATATCCTGCATCATGTCGAACCGGCCACGGCCTGGCACCAGCGTCCGGCCCGTTACCGCGCCCGGAAGGCCGAACTCGATGCCGCCAATGGTGGCTATATCATCCACGGCTATGGCGAGCTGTTCCGGAAATACTTGTTCCGCGGCAAGGAGCAGCCCGTCCATCCCTTCGCCGGTCGCGGTTTTCCGGTTTAATCCCCGCTTTAGAGAGCTTGGCGTGCGGGGGCAATAGAGCCCTCGCAAGATCAGGCCGTTGGGCTATCGCGTAGTCGACACCCCCCATGCTCTCCCTGTTGAAAGCGACCTGGGCCCTGCTGCTTGGGGTCATCCTGATCATGGCCGGCAACGGATTGCAGGCGAGCCTGCTCGGCCTCAGGGGCAGTCTCGCCGGCTTCTCGAGCTCGGTCATGGGCATCGTCATGTCCGGCTACTATGTCGGCTTTCTGGCGAGTTCGCTGCTTACGCCCAAGGGCGTGCGCCGGGTGGGCCATGTCCGCCTGTTCGCCGCCCTCGCCGCCATGGCGTCCGTCTCCGCCCTCCTCGCGCCGATCTTCGTCTTTCCGGCGGTCTGGTTCGTCCTCAGGGCCGTAACCGGCTTTTGCTATTCCGGCCTCTACGTGATCAGCGAGAGCTGGATCAACGACCGGGCCGACAATGAAACCAGGGGCCGGCTGTTCTCGATCTATATCCTGGCCCAATACGTCGGTCTGACGGGCGGCCAGGGCATGCTCAACCTGGCCAGCCCAGCCGGCTTTCAGCTGTTCAGCGTGGTCGCCATCGCGATTTCGGTTGCCGTGGTGCCGATCCTGGTCGGCGTGCGACAGGCGCCGCGCTTCGAACAACCGCGCCCCGTCGGACTTCTCCAGCTCTACCGCGTCTCCCCGCTCGCGGTGCTCGGCGTTTTCTTCAGCGGGATGGCCCAGAGCCATTTCTTCTCCCTAGGCGCGGTCTTCGGCGACCGCATCGGCCTCGACACCAGGCAGGTCTCTCTATTCATGATCTTTGCCGTCATAGGCGGGTTCACGCTGCAGTGGCCCGTCGGCCGCATCTCCGATCGCCTCGACCGCCGGCGGGTGCTGACGGCGGCGGCCTTTGCCAGCGCCACCGTCGCCTGCCTTGCCATCCCGGCATCGGCCTACTCCTTCCCCGCCCTGCTGGCCGCGACCTTCGTCTATGCCGGCCTGTCGCTGCCGATCTATTCCCTCAGCATCGCCCATACCAATGATTTCCTGAAGCCGGACCAGATGGTCTCGGCCAGCGGCACCATGATGCTGATCTTTGGCTCGGGGGCGATCGGCGGGCCGGCGCTCGGTGGATTCCTCATGGGTCGGTTCGGCGCCGACGGCTTCTGGGGCTACATCGCGGCTGTTCATGCCGTCCTTGCCCTCTTCGCTCTCTACCGAATGACCCGCCGGCCCGCCCGCCCGCGCGAGGAGCAAGTTCGCTTCGCGGAGGCTCCGAAAACCGCCGCGCCCGCGGCGAAGCCGCAGGCGCCCCCCGGCTAGTCGCTTCCGCCTGGCTTGTGGACGCCGTAATGCAGCACCTGCACCTTCTCCAGCGTGACCAGGCCGCTGCCCATGATCGCCTGGAGCTTTGGCAGGAAGGCATCAATCTTCTCGGCGCTGTCGACGAGTTCAATGACGATGGGCAAATCTTCGGAAAGCCGGAGAATCTTGTTCGTGTGCAGCCGGCTCGAATGGCCGAAACCCATGGGACCGCGCAGGACCGTAGCGCCGGCCAGGTGTTCGGCGCGTGCCAGGAGGACGATGGCCTCATACAGCGGCTGGCGTTCATGGCGGTCGTCCTCGCCGATGAAAATCCGAAGCAGTTTGGCATCCTCGGGGAGTTGCATCGTCCCGCTTCCCTTCACTTGTTGATGCTGGCCGCCGCGACATGCCCGATCCAGACCGCGAGCAGGCAAAATACGACGGAAAGAACGACGTTGCCGCCGGCGCGAAGCCACTCCCCGTCCCGGGCCAGGTTCAGGGTCTGCAGACTGAAGGAGGAAAACGTCGTATAGCCGCCGCAAATCCCGATCATGACGAACTGCCTGGCCGTGGTCGCGACCAGCAGGCGCCCATCAGGCCCGGTGATCGTGTTGAAAAACCCGATCACCAGGGAGCCTGTCACATTGATGAGCAGAGTGCCCCAGGGAAACGTCTCGCCGAACATGCGGGCGACGATGCCCGAGCACCAATAGCGCGCGCCCCCGCCCAGGGCGCTGCCCAGCATCACCCAAAGGTAAGTTTGCAAAGCCATTGGCTCTCCTCGTCCCGCTTCTCAAAGCACGCATTCCACCATGGCACGGGCATGAAAAAACCCGCCGGCGGCGGGTTGGCAAATCCGTTCCCACCGCATCGCACATGCGCGGCAGGAGTCATCAGCCCTCGCGGGCGGTTTTGGGGGACCCCATCCCCTTTGTTTCGTCAGCGCAAACACTAGAAGTGCGCGGCGCGGCCGTCAACGGGACCAGCTCGCTCTACTGCGCCGCAGTCGCCTGCCTCTCCGGCCGGCCGACGAGCTTGACGAGGTCCTCCTCGTTGAGCGTCTCGTGCTCGAGGAGCTGCTTCGCGCCTTCCAGGAGCGTGGCTCGCCTCTCCGTCAGGATGGCGGTCGCCTTCTGATAGGCGCCTTCGATCAGGTCACGCACCGCCATATCGATCTCGTGGGCAGTCTCCTCGCTGTAGGTCCGGGGCGGCGGCATGGCAGGCCCGCCAAGGAAGGTCGATTGCTCCCGATCATAGGTGACATGGCCGAGTTTCTCGACCATGCCATATCGCGCGACCATGGCCCGCGCGATATCCGTGGCCTTGGCGAGATCGTCGGCCGCACCGGTGGAAAGCTCCTGGAAGACCAGCACCTCTGCCGCCCGGCCGGCCAGCAGCACGGCCATCTTGGACTCCAGTTCCTGGCTGCTCATCAGGTAGCGGTCTTCGGTCGGCCGCTGGATCGTGTAGCCCAGGGATCCGATGCCGCGCGGGATGATGGAGACCTTGTGCACCACGTCGGTTCCCGGAAGGGTCAGCGCCACCAGGGTGTGGCCCATCTCGTGATGGGCGACGACCTCGCGCTCATGACGGTTCAGTAGGCGGTTGCGTTTCTCGAGCCCGGCCACGATCCGCTCCACCGCGCCAGTGAAGTCGTCCATCCCCACCGCCTCGGCCCCGCGTCGCGTGGCCAGAAGGGCAGCCTCGTTCACCAGGTTCGCCAGATCGGCACCGCTGAAGCCCGGCGTCAGCGCCGCGATCTTCTCCGGCTCCACGTCGGCCGCAAGCTTGGCCTTCTTCAGGTGGATGGCCAGTATCTGGATCCGCCCCTGCTTGTCCGGCCGGTCGACCAGCACCTGCCGGTCGAAACGGCCGGCGCGCAGCAGAGCGGGATCCAGGACCTCGGGCCGGTTGGTGGCGGCAATCAGGACCAGTCCGGTCTTCGGATCGAACCCGTCGAGCTCGGCCAGGAGCTGGTTCAGCGTCTGCTCCTTTTCGTCGTTGCCGCCGCCGTAGGAAAAGGGCGAACGCGCGCGGCCGAGGGCATCGAGCTCATCGATGAAGATGATGGCCGGGGCCTTGGACCGGGCCTGCTCGAACAGGTCGCGCACCCGGGCGGCGCCGACACCCACGAAAAGCTCGACGAACTCCGAACCGCTGATGGAGAAGAAGGGCACGCCCGCCTCCCCCGCCACGGCCCGGGCCAGCAGGGTCTTGCCCGTGCCGGGCGGCCCCACCAGCAGCACGCCCTTGGGAACGCGCCCTCCAAGGCGGCCGTACCGATCAGGCTCCTTGAGGAAGCCCACGACTTCCTGCAGTTCGGCCTTGGCCTCGTCTACGCCCGCAACATCGGCGAAGGTCGTCTTGGTGTTCGTCTCGACGTAGATCTTGGCCTTGTTGCGGCCCACGGTCATGAATCCGCCGAGCCCCTGCTTGTCGGCGAAGCGCCGGAACACGAACATCCACAGACCGAAGAACAAGGCGACGGGGACGACCCAGGAGAGGATATCGCGCAGCAGCGTGTTCTGGACCGCGCCGCCGTAGCGGACGCCCGCCTGCTGGAGTTCCTGGGCGAGGCCCGCGTCGACCCGGGTGGTAACGAACTGTTGTCCCTGGCCCCCTGACGTCGTGGGCTTCAGTGTGCCGTAGATGCTGTCGGGTCCGACGACGACCTCGGCCACCTTGCCGGCCTTCAGGTCGGCTTGGAATTCGCTGTAGGGAAGCGTGGTGACCTGCTGGTTCGCCGACCACAGGGCCTGGATGATGAACAGGCCGATAAGGGCGATGACCCAGTAGGAAACGTGGAACTGCTGGCGCTTGTCCATGGCGGCACTCTAGCCGGTCTTGGGTCCCGGAACCACGCCAAGGCTCGAAACGCTAGGTCTTGACCCCGCCCTCCCGCTTCCGGCGCTCGACATACTCTCGTAATGCTTCTTCTTTCGCAGGATCCAAGGGCGGCGGCTGGTATTCGGCCAGCAGCTGCTTCCAGATCGCATTCGCGCGCTGGGCGGCGGTGAGCGATCCGGCCTCGCGCCAGCTCTCGAAGTTGCGCCAGTCTGAGAGGATCGGGGCGTAGAAGGCCGTCTCGTAGCGCGCCAGGGTGTGGCCGACGCCGAAGAAATGCCCGCCCGGCCCGACCTCGCCGATGGCGTCTAGGGCGAGCGTATCGGCATCCACGACCAGGGGCTGCATGAACTCCCCCATGCCCTGGAGCATTTCGGCGTCGAGGATCACCTTTTCGAAGGAGGCGACCAGCCCGCCTTCCATCCAGCCGGCTCCATGCATGACCATGTTGGCATGGCCCATCACGGCACCCCAGATGGACATCTCGGATTCATAGGCCGCCTGGGCATCCACCGTATTGGCGGCGCAGGCGTTGGACGAGCGGTAGGGGATCTTGTAGCGCCGGGCGAGCTGGCCGCCGGCCATGGCGGCGCGGGTGTATTCCGGCGTGCCGAAGGCCGGCGCTCCAGTCTTCATATCCACGTTGGAGGTGAAGCCGCCATACATGGCCGGGCAGCCGGGATTGACCACCTGCATATAGGCGATGCCGGCAAGGGCCTCGGCATTCTGCTGGGCGAGCGCGCCCGCCACGGTGGCCGGCGCCATGGCGCCGCTCAAGGTGAAGGGAGTCATGACCACTGGCTGGCGGTGCAGCGCCATTTCGGTCATGCCCTGGAGCATGGGCATGTCGAGGCGCAGCGGCGAGTTGGAGTTGACGACCGAGAAGATGCCCGGCTCCCGCGCCAGGGTCTCGCGGTCGGCGCCCCGGGCGATCAGGCACATCTCGATTCCGTCGGCGATGCGCTCGCGCCCCAGGCTGTAAGGATGCCAGATGCGATCGGTAAGCGTGATCGCGGCGTAATGGGCGTCGAGATGCCGGGTCGAGGCCGGCAAGTCGGCCGGCTCGACGGGATAGCCGGCGATGAAATGGACGATGTTCAGGCTCTGGCAGAGCTTAAGCAGGTTGCAGTAATCCTCGAAATTGCCAGGCCGCCGGCCCTTGTCCATATCGGAGCAGTTGGGGGCGCTGGCGACCGAACCGAAATTGATCGTGTTGCCGCCGAAGACGAGGCTGCGTTCGGGATTGCGGGCGTGGAGGGTGACCTCGGAGGGGACCTTGGCGACATGCTCCAGGATGAAGCCGCGATCGAAGCGCACGCGCAGATTGTCCGCGTCCATCTTGGCGCCCGCCGCCCGCAGCCGATCGCGCGCGCCGGCGTCCAGGAATTCCATGCCGTAGTCCTCGAGGATCTTGAGGGAAGCGAGATGGATCGCCTCCACCTGGTCCTTGGTCAGAACCTCGATCGGCCGATAGGGGTTGCGGTATTGCCGCCAGGGCAGCTGCTTCAGGCTGCCGCCGCGGCTGCGCCGCTCCCGATTGCGCTGAACGTCGCGAGCCATCAAGAGTTCTCCCTAGCGAACGGCGCGAAGAATAGAGGCCGATGGAGTCGGCCGTTGAGCCCTATCCGCCGCAATGTATTCCCATTTCGACCGGCGATCCGGGCGGCTGCGCTAGCCAAGAAGCGCCGCCACTGCCTGGCGGTAGCGGGCATAGACGGCATGTTCGGCCCGATGATGCCCCTCCTCCACCACCCAGCGGCCGCCCACCATCACGTCGCGCACGGGATTGCCGTTGCCGGCGAAGACCAGGGCATCGAGGAGCGTGTCCTCGCTGCGGCCGAGAAGGCACGGCGATTCCGGATCGAGGACTACGAAGTCGGCCCTTGCACCAGGCGCGATGCGGCCGATGTCGCGCCCCGCGGCACGTGCCCCGCCGGCAAGCGCAAGGCGATAGAGCCGGGCGCCCACATGACCGCCCTCCTCCGGACCGGGCGCCAGGACGTTGCGCCGGCGGGTGACCAGGCGCTGGCCGTATTCGAGCCAGCGCAGCTCTTCGATCGGGCTGACGGAGATGTGGCTGTCCGATCCGATGCCGAATTGGCCGCCGCGGGCAAGATAGGGCCGCGCCGGGAACAGTCCGTCGCCGAGATTGGCCTCGGTGGTCGGGCATAGGCCCGCGACGGCGCCGCTGGCCGCCAGGAGGTCCGTCTCCGCCTCGGTCAAATGGGTCGCGTGGACGAGGCACCAGCGCTCATCCACCGCCTCATGCGCGAAAAGCCATTCCACAGGGCGCATGCCAGACCAGGCGAGGCAGTCCTCGACCTCCTTGATCTGCTCGGCGATATGGATGTGGATCGGCGCGCTGGCGTCCATCGCCGTGAGGCCGGCAACGGCCCGGCTGAGGCCTTCGGGCGTCACGGCGCGCAGCGAGTGAGGGGCGATGCCGACCCGCATCTGGGGGTCGCGGCCGTGGCGCCCTCTGAGCACGGCGATCAATTCCAGAAAGCGTTCGGGATCATTGAGGAACCGCCGCTGGCCGCTGCCGGTTGGTTTGCCGCCGAAGCCGCCGGCGGCGTAGAGGACTGGGAGATGGGTGAGGCCGATACCCGTGGTCTTGGCTGCGGCGACGACGCGCTCGGACATCTCCGCCAGGTCAGCGTAGGGATTCCCCTCCAGGTCATGATGGAGATAATGGAACTCCGCTACGGCGGTGTAGCCCGCTTTCAACATTTCGACATAGAGCTGGGTCGCGATCGCCTGGACCTGCTCCGGCGTGAGGCGACCGACGAAGTCGTACATCAAGGTGCGCCAGGTCCAGAAGCTGTCGGCCTCGGAACTCTTGCCCGCCTGCTCGGTCAGGCCGGCCATGGCGCGCTGGAAGGCGTGGCTGTGCAGATTAGGCATACCCGGCAGCAGCGGCCCGGCGGCAACATGCGCGCCCTTGGCTTCGGCCCCGCGTTTCACCGTCGCGATATCGCCGTTGTTCGCGACGCCGATGGCGACGTCCCGGGCCCAGCCGTCGGGCAGCAGGGCGCTCTCGGCAAACAGGACAGTCTCACTCATGGATTGCGGCTCGGGATGCGGCTGGCTTCGCTGCACCATAGGAGCTAATAGTGGCCGCGACAACAGCCGCGGGCATTCTCGTCATGTGGGACGATATCTGGGTCAACGGCCGGCTTGCGACCATGGTCGCCGGCGAGACGCCCTATGGCGCGATCACGGATGGAGCGATCGCGTCCGAGGGCGGTCGTATCGCCTGGATTGAGCAGCGCGGCACGCTTCCGGGAGCGCCGGAGAAGCTGGCACGCCGCGTCCATGATCTCCGCGGCCATTGGCTCTTGCCCGGGCTCGTCGATTGCCACACCCACCTGGTTCATGGCGGCGACCGCGCCCAGGAATTCGAGCTTCGCCTGAAGGGCGCCAGCTATGAGGAGATCGCGCGGGCCGGCGGCGGCATCCGCTCCACGGTGGCCAAGACCCGCGCAGCTGATGAGCCCGAGTTGCTGGCCTCGGCCCAGAGTCGGCTCGATGCTCTGTCGCGCGAGGGCGTTACGACCATCGAGGTGAAATCCGGCTACGGCCTGGACACGGTCAACGAGACCAAGATGCTGCGGGTCGCCCGCGCCCTGCGGGGCGCCAATATCCGCACCACGTTCCTCGGCGCCCACGCCCTACCGCCGGAATTCGAGGGCCGGAGCGGCGCCTATATCGACCTCGTCGTCGAGGAAATGCTGCCCGCGGCCGCACCGCTCGCCGATGCCGCCGATGCCTTCTGCGAGCGAATCGCATTTACGCCCGAGGAGACGCGTCGCGTCTTCACGGCGGCACGCGCCAGGGGCCTGCCGGTGAAGCTCCACGCCGATCAGCTCTCCGACCTGTCGGGCGCGGCGCTTGCGGCCGAGTTCGGCGCGCTTTCAGCCGATCATCTCGAATACACGTCTCCCGCCGGCGTCGCCGCCATGGCTGAGGCCGGCTCGGTCGCCGTGCTGCTACCGGGTGCGTTCTATTTCCTGCGCGAAAAGCAGTTGCCGCCCATCGAGGCCATGCGCCGCGAAGGCGTGCCGATCGCCATCGCCAGCGACAGCAATCCCGGCAGCGCGCCGGTCACCTCCCTGCTCCTGATGCTCAACATGGCTGCGACCTTGTTCCGTCTGACGCCCGAGGAGGCGTTGGCTGGCGTTACCCGGAACGCTGCTGCGGCCCTAGGCATGGCGAAAAGCCATGGGACCTTGGAGATCGGCAAGGCCGCCGATTTCGCCATATTCGCCATCGAGCGGCCGGCGGAGCTCGCCTACCGGATCGGATGGAACCCTTGCGTGGGGCGCGTGCTGGCCGGAAAGCACGAGGCCCGGTGACTTGTCGAGGCTCCTGATCCTGTCCCCGGATGGGCTGAGAAGTTCCCGTCGCTTTTGCCTGTCGCAAGTGCGGCAAGGCGATCCACCCAAGGGGATGACAGGCAATGGACCGGGCGCGTCTTCTGGATTGCGAAGAATTCCAAAACGGCTACCCTGCGGCCGAAACCAAAATTCATTCGAAGGACGGCGGCTGAGATGCGTTGTTCGATAATTGGCGTGTTTCTCATGGTCGGGGTCGGGCTGTCCGGCTGCGCGAGCGTCAATAAACTGATCAACGGCGACCCCAAACCGACCGACCAGGCGGATGTCCTCACGTTCCAGCCTTTGAGCATACCGCCCGACTACACCCTTGTGCCGGACGCAACGCCGCCCGCCCAGTCAGCGTCCGCCCCGGACCAGACTTCCGCGACCGCGACCCAGGGCGAGCTGCAGGGAACAGACCAGGCCGCCTCGGGTCAGTCGCAGACCTTGCTATCGTCGCTATCGTCCGGCAGCACCGCCAGCAACCAGGCGGGAAGCACGGATTCCAGCGCCTCGACTGGCGAGCAGGCCTTCCTCGATGCGGCCAGTGCCGACAAGGCCAATCCGGACATTCGACAGCTGCTTGCCACCGACTCGATCTCCGGCGAAGGAGTGAACAAGAGTCTGAGCGACGAGTTGATTCTGTGGAATCCTGCTCAGCAGAAGGACGCCGCTCCCAGCAAGAGCGGCACCGCAGCGCCCACGATCACGCGCGTTGACCCCTCGACATTATCAGGGCTCTTCAACTAGAACTCGACGGATTGCGCCGCGACCCCGCAGAACTCGGCCGGATTTCCGAGTTACGGGAGCTCGATCGGAGCGGAAGCTGAGGCCCGGCCGCTCCGCGGCAACGGCTCCAACTGCGGAAACTCAGAGATCATCATCCGATCCTGACTGCGCGCAAGGCGCCACTTGGACATTGCCTTCATCCATCCGCGAATCTTTGCCTGATCCTCAGCGGTGAGCCGATGCTGCAGCCCGGTCACGACCCTGTCGGCGCCGTGCAAGAAGCCACGGCGATACGCGGCCTCGCTGGCCGCGTCATCCCCCTCTTGGCCAAGAGCTAACATGATACCCCCCTGTCTACCCAGGGTCAGAATAGCGGGCGAGCGGGCTGTGGCGCTACCATCAGGACGCCGACCCGGTGGCTTCCGATCTTGGTCGATCGGGCCACCGAGCTGCCGTTCGACCAGGATGGCGAGAATGCGCCTCTCTTCGGTGCGGGACCGAGATTGAGAACGGCGCGAATTTTGACTGCGGATCATCCGCTTTTCTGCCCGCGCCGCCGCATGATGGATTGGTCATCTCCACGAACCCGAGCCTCTGATATGATTGCAAGCGCAAGGCAGCCGCAATCAAGGGCATTGACGGGTGCCGGATCGTATCAACAATCGTAGATCACATTGGCGCCGAAAATGCTAAGCGCCTGCTTTTAAACAACAAATTTCCAATTTCTGGGGGAGACAGATGGCACGCAAGCCCGGTAAATCCAAGAAGGCCGCCGCCAAGAAGGCCGCGAAACCCACGGCCAAGAAAACCATCGCCAAGAAGGCACGTCCGGCAGCGGCGAAGCGCAGGTCAGCCAAGCCCATGCTTCACGGCATCGCCTTCAGCGGGCCGACTTACAAGGTCGCCCTGATGTTCGCCCTCTCCGGCGAGCCTTTCGCTTACAAGCACATGGACATGAAGTCTGGCGCTCACAAGGCGCCGGACTATCTCGCCATCAACCGTTATGGCCAGGTCCCCGCGGTCGTAGACGGCGCGCTCAGGCTCTGCCAATCAGGCGCAATCCTGGAATATCTTGCCGATAAGTTCGGCAAGTTCGGCGGCAAGAACGCGGAGGAGCGGGCCCGGGCGCGGGAATGGCTGTTCTGGGATGCCGACCGATTGGCGCCTGGGATCTTCCGCAGCCGCGGCGTCGCGCGCGGATTTCTCAAACTCGATCCCGGCGCCGCCGGCTATTTCCGCGACCACGGCGAGCAGGGATTGAAGGTTCTGGAAGCCGAGCTAGGCAAGAATCCTTTCGTGGCCGGCAAGTCGCCCACCATTGGCGATGTCGCCTGCTATGGTGTCTTGGCCTTCGCCAAGGAAGCCGACTTCGACGTGTCGGCCTATCCCAATATCAGCGCCTGGATGGACCGAGTGCAGAACCTGAAAGGCTTCAAAGGGCCTTACGATCTGCTCCCGCTCCACGATATCGCTTAATCCCGGCCGACAGCATCGCCGCGAGGAGCCGGCGCAAGACCGGCCTTAGGCCGGCCGCCAGATCCTCGCGGAAGGTGAAGGGGGGATCCTCGTCCATGTAGGTCGCCTGGACGAGCTCGAGCTGCACCGCCTCGACCCCTTCCGCCGGCCTGCCATAGGCACGCGTGATATATCCGCCCTTGAAACGGCCATTGAGGACGCTGCTGTAATTGGTTGTATTGGCGGCTTCTTCTCGTACAGCATCGCTGATTGCCGGCGATGCCGCCAGACCGTCCCCCGTGCCGAGATTGAGATCCCAAAGCCGGCCCTCGAAGAAGCGCGGGACACGGGAGCGGATGGAATGGGCGTCGAACAGAAGGGCATAGCCGTGACGCACCTTGAGTTCCGCCAGCGCCGCGGCGAGCCTGTCGTGATAGGGCCGCCAGTAGCGCTCGAGCCTGAGTGCGACCGCCGGTGCATCGGGCTCGCGCCCGGGCTTGTAGATCGGGCGATCGTCGAAGCAGGTCGTTGGGCAAAGCTCGGTGTTGCGTTGGCCGGCGTATAGCGCGGTCCCGCTGGGCGAGCGGTTGAGGTCGATGACGTAACGCGAATGGGTTGCCTGGATAATGCTGGCGTCGAGCTCGCCGAGAAAGTCGTAGAGCCGGCTCACGTGCCAGTCGGTGTCGGGGACGCCGAGGCCGGCCTCTGTCATGTCGGCGGCGAGTTCGGCCGGTATATGCGTCCCGTCATGGGGCATGCTGACCAGGAGCGGCGAACGCCCCTGTCGGAAACGGAAGACTTCCATGTTTTGCGGCTCGGCGGTTGATCGACCGCCCCGAACAATGGACTATCGTGCCATGCAAAGCCAGACCCGCACCGACCGTTTCCGCCAATCCCAGCGGCGCCGGGGTCTGGTCGCGGGCCTACTTCTGATGCTGGCCGGCGTCGGAATCCTTCTCTGGCCGCGGCTGTCCCCGCCGGCGCCCACATTGCCCCGCGAAGGCAGCGACGAAGCGACCCTCGCCCGCTACATCGCCCTGCCTGCCATTCCCTTGTCCGTCCATTGGCGTCTCAGCGCCGGGGCGCCCGCGGACCCCGCTGCCGCGCCCGCCGACGCGACTGCCTGGTCGATCGAAGCGACGCTGGCATTCTCAGCTGCGAATGCGCAAAGGGTGACCGGCATCGTCGACTTCTACAAACCGCCCCTTACCGCAGGCAAGCTCGTGCGGGTCGACGATACCCATTTCCAGCTGACCTTGCGCAGCCGCTGAACGACGGTCAGGGGAGGGGCGTCAGCTCTCCTGCCGCCGCCATCCGACGCAGTTCGGTCTTGCGGATCTTGCCGCTGGCGGTCAGGGGAAACTGTTCGACCACGAAGAAAGCGGCGGGAATCTTGAACCTGGCGATCCGGCCATCGCAGAAGCCGCCCAGCGCCGCCGCGCTCGTCGACGCCGCCAGTCTGACGGCAGCCCCGACGACCTCGCCGTAGTAGGCGTCCGTCAGGGCGAAGACCGCAATCTCGCCGACGGCCGGATGGGTGCGCAGAAGATTCTCGATCTCGGCCGGATAGATGTTCTCCCCGCCCCGGATGATCATGTCGCGAAGCCGGCCGCCGGCGATGACGAGGCGTCCTTCCGCCGTCAGGAGCCCCAGATCGCCGGTCTTCAGCCATCCGTCGGAACCAATGGTTTCGGCCGTCTCTGCCGGCTTCTTGTAGTAGCCGAGCATGACCGTGGGCCCCTTGACCTCGATCTGACCGATGCTTCCCGCCGGCAATGCCTCGTCGGTGCGGGGGTCGGCGATGCGGACCTCGAACCCCGGCAGCGGTCGTCCCGTGGTGGCGAAGCGATCATCGTCATCGATCTCCGGCACCGAAACCAGGGTCGAGACCTCGGTCTGGCCATAGACCTGGGCCAGGCGCGGCATGGGAAACTCCGCGGCACAACGTGCCAGCAGTTCGGGGTCGGCATCGGCTCCGCCGCAAGTGCCTGCCCGGAGGCTCGAAAGGTCGAACCGCTTGCGCTCCGGATGATCGAGCATGGCGAGATAGCTGGTCGGCACGCCCGACAGCATGGTGCAGCGTTCGCTCTCGATGACTCGAAACATGGTGACGGGATCGAAGGCCGGAACGCCGACCTGACAGGCGCCGGCCTGCAGACTGCCGAGCGCGATCATGATGCAGCCGGCGCAGTGGAAAGGCGGGATGATCGACGTCCATTTGTCTTGCGGGCCCACGGCCAGACGCCGGGCAGTTTCCCAACTGTTGCCCAGCATGGCCCGGTGGCTGAGCAAGGCACCCTTGGGAAAGCCTGTCGTGCCCGATGTGTAGAGAAGCGCCGCCGGCGCCGTGGCATCGGTGCTGGGAAGGTTAGTATTCGAATTTCGCCCCGCCGAAACGAGGGCGGCATAGGAGATGCAATCCGCCTCTTCGCCGTCGAACAGTACGGCGTAGCGAAGCAGCGGGAGTTCGTCACGCAGGCTGCGGAGATTTTCGAGATAGGGATTGGAGCGGAAGCCGCGGGAAAGCAGGATCGCCCTGCTGTCGGACTGGGCGAGCGCGTAGCCCAGGTCGTCGCGCCGATAGTGGCTGTTGAGGGGCACAAATACGAATCCGCCGAGTGCGGCCGCCATCTGGCTCACCGGCCACTCGATCCGGTTCTCCGCCAGCAAAGCCACGTGATCGCCCGGCGACAGTCCGAGGTCGAGGAGTCCGCGTGCCAGAGCTTCGGCATCGGCGAGCCACTCGGCGAAGGAAAGCCGCTGCCCGCTCTCGGGAAAGGCCAGAGCCGGCGCCGCCGGTCGCCGGGCGGCGTGACAGCGCAAAGCCTCGCCCGGCGTGGTGAAGGGAGAATGCACCGTCACTGCAGAACCAGGCGGGCGATGATATTGCGCTGAATCTCGCTCGCCCCCTCATAAATGCGCAAGGCCCGGACGTCGCGCAAATAGCGCTCCAGGGGCAGGCGCCGGCTGTAGCCGTAGCCGCCATGAATCTGCAGCGCCATGTCCGCGATAGTGCTTGCGGCCTCGGTGGCCTGGAGCTTGGCCATGGCTGCTTCCCGGGTGAAGGGCAGACCGGCTTGGCGCAACGACGCGGCGCGGTAAGTGAGGAGACGCGCTGCTTCCAGCGACGTCGCCATCTCGGCCAGCATCCACTGGATCCCCTGAAGCTCGGCAAGGGATCCGCCGCGGACCTTGCGCTGCTTCGACCAGTCGCGCGCTGCTTGGAACGCTGCCCGGGCGATGCCCAGCGCTTCGGCGGCGACCTCAATCCGGCCGCGATCGAGGGTGCGTAGCGCGGTCTTGAAGCCACTGCGTGCCGGGCCGAGGCGCTGGCTCTCTACGACCTTGCAGTCGAAGGAGACTTCGTAGATGTGGCTGGCCTTGAGACCCATGGTCGGCTCGGGTGATGAGACGGCGACGCCGGGCGACGTACGGTCGACGACCACGGCTTCGATCCCGCGGGCGCCCGCGGACGGATCGCCTTGGGCGAAGACGACGAGGAAATCGGCGAAGCCGGCATTGCTGATGAAATGCTTGGTCCCGGTGAGGCGAAGGGCGCCGGCGTCCGGGGCTAGACGACAGCGCATTTCGGCGGGGTCCGAGCCACCGACGGGCTCGGTGAGGGCGAAGGCGCCGACGCGCTCGCCCGCCGCGACCCCCGGCAGATAGCGGCGCTTCAATTCGTCGTCGCCGGCCAGCAGGATGGCGTCGCTCGCCAGGAAATGGGCGGTCACCGTCGAAGCGGTGGCTGCACAGGCGGTGGCGATCTCCTCCACCGCCAGAACCATTGCAAGCGCCGAGGCCCCTGCCCCGCCCCAGGACTCCGGCAGGTTCATGCCCAGAATCCCCTGCGCGGCAAGAGCCGGCAGATGCTCGACGACCGAGCCGCCTTCGTCGAGGGCCGCGGCACGGGGGGCAAGGCGCGCTTCAGCAAACTTGCGGACAGCCTCGGCGAGAGCGCGGTCTTCGGGCGTGAAGTCGGGGATCAATGGTGCGTCCTCGCTGGCCTCCGCATTCGCCTGGCGTCGCGTTCTCGACGGCGTCGGCAGGGTTGTATATACAGGCTAGCTTCGTCCCCGATGAGGCGCAACATGACCAGCCCCAATCCCCGTCTCGACAACGAGCGCAAGATCCGCAGTCCGCGCGGTAGCCAGATCACGGCCAAGTCCTGGCAGACCGAGGCGGCCATGCGCATGCTGATGAACAATCTCGACGGCGACGTGGCGGAAAAACCGCAAGAGCTGGTGGTCTATGGCGGGATCGGCCGTGCCGCGCGCGACTGGCAATGCTTCGACCGCATCGTCGCCACGCTGAAGTCTCTCGCCTCCGACGAAACGCTTCTCGTCCAGTCGGGAAAGCCGGTCGGCGTGTTTCGCACCCATGCCGACGCGCCGCGGGTGCTGATCGCGAATTCGAATATCGTTCCTCATTGGGCCACTTGGGAGAAGTTCCACGAGCTCGATCGCGCCGGCCTGATGATGTACGGCCAGATGACCGCCGGTTCCTGGATCTACATCGGCAGCCAGGGGATCGTGCAGGGAACCTATGAGACCTTTGTCGAGGTCGGCCGGCGGCATTACGGCGGCGATCTTGCCGGGCGCTGGTTCCTGACCGGCGGATTGGGCGGCATGGGCGGCGCGCAGCCATTGGCCGCCACCATGGCCGGCGCTTCCATGCTGGCGGTCGAATGCCAGCCGAGCCGTATCGAGCGCCGATTAGAGACGCGCTATCTCGACGCCAAGGCCGACAATCTCGATCAGGCCCTGGCTCTGATCCAGGACGGTTGCAAGAGGCGAAAGCCCCTGTCGGTCGGTCTGCTGGGCAATGCCGCGGAAGTCTTCCCGGAATTGCTGAAGCGGGGCGTGCGGCCTGATGCGGTGACCGACCAGACCTCGGCCCATGACCCGCTCAACGGCTATCTGCCGGCGGGCTGGACCCTGGACAAGGCCGAGCGGATGCGCGTCAGCGATCCCGCCGCGGTGATCCGCGCCGCCAAAGAGTCCATGGCTGTTCAGGTCAAGGCCATGCTGGGCTTCCACAAGCTCGGCATTCCCACCCTCGACTACGGCAACAACATCCGCCAGATGGCTCTCGAGGTGGGCGTGGCCGATGCGTTCGATTTCCCGGGGTTCGTGCCCGCCTATATCCGCCCGCTGTTCTGCCGCGGCATCGGACCGTTCCGCTGGGCCGCCTTGTCGGGTGATCCGGAGGACATCTTCAGGACCGACCGGCGGGTCAAGGAGCTGATGCCCGAGGATCGCCACCTGCACAATTGGCTGGACATGGCCCGGCAGCGGATTTCCTTCCAGGGCCTGCCCGCCCGGATCTGCTGGGTCGGGCTGGGCGACCGGGCCCGGCTCGGCCTTGCCTTCAACGAGATGGTGGCCAAGGGCGAACTGAAGGCCCCCGTCGTGATCGGCCGCGACCATCTGGATTCGGGATCGGTCGCAAGCCCGAACCGCGAGACGGAAGCGATGCTGGACGGCTCCGACGCCGTGTCGGACTGGCCGCTGCTGAACGCGCTCCTGAACACGGCCTCCGGCGCCACCTGGGTTTCCATCCACCATGGTGGCGGCGTGGGCATCGGCTTTTCGCAGCATGCCGGCATGGTGATCGTCGCCGACGGCACGGCCGAGGCGGCGCGCCGGCTGGAACGCGTGCTGACCAATGATCCGGCGACCGGCGTCATGCGCCATGCCGATGCCGGCTACGACATCGCCAAGGCCTGCGCCCGCGAGCACGGCCTCAATTTGCCGATGCTGGACAGCGGGCGCTAGGCAGCCCGGATCTAGCCGCCGTTCGCTGTAGCCGTCTTCGGACCTGGCTTCAGCATCACCCTGACATGCTGGGTCTTGCCGGCCAGGATCTCGACCGGCGCCTGGCCCGTGGTTCCATCGGCCGAAGTGGCGATCAGCAGATAATTGCCTTCGCGGAGCAGGAAGTTGGGACTCGCGCCGGTGTTCGTGGTGATGACTTCATGCTGGCCATCGGAGCCCGCCTGGGCGCGTACCACCTGCCAGGTCACGTCCGCTTTCGGCCTTTTGCCGCCGGCGGCGACAGCCTGAGCCACGACGCTCGCCGCGTACAGGTCGACCGTATAGTGATAGGTCACGCCCGCCTCGATCAGCATGGCGAGGTCGGTATGGGTTCCCTGATAGTGCGAACGCAGGACGTAGTACCCGGCCGAGAGATGGAACACCGTCATCGGCTCGAACCGGTCGGCGATCTTGGAATCGGGGCCGGGCCTCCCGAGCGCGTTGGCAAACATCTCCCAATGGACCGGATCCATGACGGGCTTGGCGCCGGTAAAGGGGATCATCTTCACCTGTACCACGGAAAGGTTCAGGGGGATGACTTTGCTCATCGGCTGGGAGCCGACGAGGAGGAACTGGCTTCCGAGTGACTCTGCGTCGCGGATCGCCACCACATAGGGGCCAGGCGCGAGGGAGAACTGAGCCTGGGGCCCCGTCTGGGATGCCAGCCTCTCGGTCGGCTGGCTGTTGGCATCGGCCTTGTACACCGTCCAGACGATGGCCGAGTCCATCAAGGGCTTTAGGCCGGGCATGGAGGAAGCCCGCAGGGTGACTTGAGTGGTCGCCACTGCGGCGGCGTTGGCCGGATTGGGCGGAAGGGAAGCGAGCTGAGTGGGCGTCGTCGTGGCCGCAATCGGGTTAGTCGTTGCGGCTTTGGTGGTCGCAACAGTCGGCGCAACCTTGGTCGCCCTGGTGGCGACTACGAGACCGGTGCCCGGCTTGAGGCTCGGCACATTATACGGCCAGGGAGCCTCCACGATCTTGGGCGGCGGTGGCGGCGCGGGCTGCACGGCCACGGCCGGTGGAGGGGGCGGGGGCGCCGGTTGAGCGATGGCGGGTGCCGTTGCGGGGGAACTCGTCGGCAGCGTCTGGGTTTTCTCGTTGGCGGCATCGGCCGTCGCCGCGAATCCTCCAACGACCAGGGCCGCAAGAATCAGCTTACGCACCGTCGTTCCCTCCGAAGCGGATGCAATTTTCATAAGGCGTCCTAAATACTCCAAACCGCCGTCGGGCAACAAGGAATCTTAAAAATGACGGCAAGCAGCAGGACGCCGCTGAATGCCGCTGGTCCTAGCTGACCGCCGGCGACCGGCCCAGCCAGAGATCGAGAAACCCGTCGAACCAGTCATGCAGCAGCGCATCGAACCGGCGGCCAAGTTCCTGCTGGCGGGATGCCGGCTGCGCGCCCGGACGGCTGAGTTGATCGGCCGCACCCTCGACCCAGGCCGCTGCGACGCTTGCGGTTACCTCCGGATGGAACTGGAGGCCATAGACCTTTGAGCTCAAACGATAGGCCTGATTGGGAAACGCTTCGCCACGGGCCAGCAGTTCGGCCTGGCCCGGCAGCTCGAAGCCTTCCTTGTGCCAGTGATAGACATGCATGCCGGCCGGGATGACCGCGCTCCCCGCCGGCGTTGGAAAGACCGGATAGTACCCGATCTCGTTGATCCCCTCGGCATGGGGCGCCACGCCGGCACCCAGGGCCCGGGCCAGCAGTTGGGCGCCCAGGCAGATACCCAGCAGCCGCCGGCCTTCCGCGACTTGCCTGCGCATCCAATCCATTTCCTGGTGCAGATAGGGCTTGGAATCGGCCTCGCCGACGTTTTGCGCCCCGCCCAGCACCACGGCGCCCGCATAGCCGGCGCCGTTCGCCGGCAGACATTGTCCACCCGCGGGGCAGCACCACTCGACCCGGTAGCCTTTCGCCTCCAGGAGCGGCGCCAACCGGCCCTCGCGCCAGTCGCTATGGGCGACCACGAGTATCGAATCGGTCATCGGAACAACAGTTACCAAATCCTCTCAGCGTCCGGCAAGGAAGGCCCTCATGTGAAAAGCCATCTGTGCCGGGGCATAGGCATGCTCTTGGCCGACCGGACAGGCGAGGCGGGCGAGGCAGCCGCCTTCGCGGCAGCGCCTGCCGGCCTCGCTGTCGACATGCCCGCGGCAGCCGGCAACGTCGTAGCCCTCGGGCTTGAATGCCTTCACCGGACAGGCCGAAAGACAAGGCCGATCGAAGCAGGAATCACAGGGTCGCGACCGCGGGTCGATTGCCGGGAGTGCCAAGCGCCGGTCGAAGGCGATGGCGCCGCGATAGGCGTGCCAGAGTCCGTATTCAGGATGGATTAGAATCCCAAGCGGTGAAGGGGCAATGGTACCGCCGCGCCTGGCCCAGCGCTGGAACGGCAGCCACGGCGGTCCGCCGAACGGAAAGATAGCAATGGCGCCGGCATCTTCGGCCACCCGGCGAAGCACGCGCCCCGTCCAGCGATCGAGGGAATGCGGCGCGCCGTCGGCGAACTCGGGCGATCGGCTGAAGGCCGGCCACATGGCCCGGCCCAAACTAGCAACCAGGTAGAGCGTCTCCACCGGACGGCCTTCCCCGATGGCAGGCACACCGTCCGAGGCGATTGGATGGAATCCGCCGCCGATGGCGAGACCATGGGGATCGAGAAGCTTGGCGAGCACCTCGATCTGGTCCGTCACTAGGCCCGCTCCAGCACCAACGCGATCCCCTGCCCCACGCCGATGCACATGGTGCACAAGGCGTAGCGTGCCTGGCGTCGCTGCAATTCATGGGCGGCTGTGCCGGCAAGGCGGGCGCCGCTCATGCCCAGCGGATGACCGAGTGCGATTGCGCCGCCGTTCGGATTGACCATCGGAGAATCGTCGGCCAGCCCCAGGTCGCGCGTCACAGCGAGGGCCTGACTCGCGAAGGCTTCGTTCAGCTCGATGACGTCGATATCGGCCACGGCAAGGCCGAGGCGTCCCAGCAATTTGCGGCTCGCCGGCGCCGGTCCAAAGCCCATGAGGCGAGGTTCCACACCGGCGGCGGCGGCGCCCAGAATGCGTGCCATCGGCGTTAAGCCGTGGCGCTCGACCGCTTCTGCCGATCCGATCAGCATCGCCGCGGCGCCGTCATTGACGCCCGAGGCATTGCCGGCCGTGACCGTTCCCCCGGCGCGGAAAGGTGTCGGCAACTTGGCGAGCTTCTCGATCGTCGTGTCGGGGCGCGGATGCTCGTCGGCGGAGAACCGTCGCGATTCGCCTTTCATCGGCGGAAGGTCGACGGGAAGAATCTCGGCAGCGAAACGCCCCGCCGCCGCGGCGTCCTGCGCCCGCATCTGGGAGCGGAAGGCGAAGGCGTCCTGGTCGGCCCGGGAAATCTGGAAGGCCTCGGCCACGTTCTCGGCCGTTTCCGGCATGGAATCGACGCCGTAGCGGGCTCGCATGGCGGGATTGACGAAGCGCCAGCCGATGGTCGTGTCTTCGATCGTCGTTTGGCGCTGGAAGGCGTTCTCGGCCTTGGGCATGACGAAGGGTGCCCGCGACATGCTCTCCACGCCGCCGGCGATGACGAGATCGGCCTCGCCGGATTTCACCATCCGGGCCGCGCTGGCGACAGCATCGAGGCCGGATCCGCAGAGCCGGTTCAGGGTCGCGCCCGCGACCGTCGCCGGAAGTCCGGCAAGCAGGGCCGCCATGCGGGCGACATTGCGGTTGTCCTCGCCTGCCTGGTTGGCGCAGCCGAAGATCACGTCATCGACCCGCTCCCAATCGAGGCCGGGATGTCGCGCCATCAGCCCCTTCAGCGGCAGCGCCGCCAGGTCGTCCGTGCGGATGTGCGAGAGTGCGCCGGCGTAGCGCCCGATGGGCGTGCGCAAGGGGTCGCAAAGGAAAGCCTCGGTCATTATCGAGGCCGCCCCGCGCCCGCTGCCGCGGTCCGCGATTTGAAGTCCCTAAGAGCGGCCAGCTCCCCAGCCGTCGGCGCCGGTGTCTCGGCGAGCTCGGCCGTGCGGGCGAGCTTCCAGCCGCAAGCGGCTTCGACGTCAGCGAGCCGCACGCCTGGATGAAGCGAGGTCAGGCGCAGCTCGCGGGTCTCGGGGTCCGGCTCGAGAATGCCGAGATTCGTGATGACCCGCGTCGGACCGCGGCCATGAGCGCCGGACCTGGCGCGACTCTCGCCGCCGCTGCCATGGCCGAGGGACGTGACGAAATCCAGCTTCTCGACGAAGGCGCGCGGAGTCATGCGCAGCATGACGAAAATCTCCCTGGCCGAAGTGGCGATCTCCGGCGCGCCGCCGGCGCCCGGAAGCCGGGTCTTGGGCCGGGCGTACTCGCCGATGACCGTCGTGTTGATGTTGGCGAAGCGATCGATCTGTGCCGCGCCCAGGAAGCCCACGTCGATCCGGTCGCCTTGTAGCCAATAGCGGAACATTTCGGGGACCGAGACGACGCTGAGCGCGGTTTCCGACAGCTCTCCGTCGCCGATCGAGAGCGGCAACAGATCCGGCTTCGCGCCGATGGTGCCGGATTCGTAGATGAGCACGACGTCGGGCGCATGGCTGAGGCGCGCCAGGTTGGCGGCGGCACTGGGTAGCCCGATGCCCACGAAGCAGACCATGCCGTTCTTGAGCTGTCGGGCAGCGGCCACGGTCATGATCTCGTCCGCGTCGTAGGCGGGATCAGACATGGGCCTTCTCCCTCGCCGCTGCCTTCAGGCTCGCCTCGAACTCGGCGAAGTCCGATGTGGCCAGCACATGGCGTTCGATCCAAGCTCGGAAGGTCTCCCGCTCCCGCGAAACCGCATCCCAGGCCTTGTAGAAGCGGTTGTCGCGCTTGTAGTAACCCTGGGCATAGGAGGGCCAGGCGCCATGGGGCACCGGGCACACGGCGCCGACCGCGAAGCTTGGCAGGATGCAGGCGTTAGGCGGCGCGTTCAGCTCATCCACGATCTCTTCCACCGTGACGATCGACCGGCGCGCGGCCAGCACGGCTTCTTTCTGGACGCCGAGGATACCCCAGATCAGCACATTGCCTTTTCGATCGGCGCGCTGGGCGTGAATGACTGCGACGTCGGGGTTCAGGGCCGGCACCGCGGCAAGTTCCTCGCCGGTGAAGGGGCAGGTAACGTGCTTGATCGCGGGATTGACCTTGGGCAGGTCGTCGCCGATATGGCCGCGGAATATGGCGAAGGGCAGCCCGCTCGCTCCCGCGGCGTAGGCGTTGGCCATGTCGGCATGGCTGCGTTCGTCGAGTGCCAGTGGCCTGGGCCAGCCTGACTCCACCGCCTCGCGCAATCGGTGGAGGGAGCCGACGCCGGGATTGCCGCCCCAGGCGAAGGTAAGACTCTTGGCGAAACCCATGCCGATGATCTGGTCGTAGATCAGGTCGGGGGTCATGCGGATGAGGTTCAGATCGCGCTTGCCCTGCCGGATCGCCTCCAGCCCTGCAGCCGATGGGATCAAGTGGGTGAAGCCCTCAAAGGCGACGCTGTCTCCGTCCTGGATGAGCGCGCCGACCGCCTCTTTGAGACTGGTGATCTCCGCCACGATACTCTCGGTCCCCATCCTTTGCCGCTTGATTGGCGCGCCAAGCTGTCGCGGGTTTTCGCCTTGCCTGTCAAGAGTGATCCGCCGTGCTTGTAACAGGCCGGCTTTCGCCCGATGCTTGGCGAAAAGCAGCGACGGACCGGGAGGAAGCGATGGGCAGGATAACCCAGAGCTATGTACATGGCGCCAGCGGCCTGCCGCTGATCGGCGACACCATCGGCCTGCATCTGGATCGGATGGCCGCGCTGGCGCCGGAAGCCCCGGCGCTGATCTCCCGTCATCAGGATATCCGCTGGACCTATGGCGAGTTCCGCGAACGGGTGAATGCCGTGGCGGCCGGCCTGATCGCACTCGGCTTCGAGCCTGGTGAGCGTATCGGCATCTGGTCGCCCAACAACGCCGAATGGCTGATCATCCAATTCGCCACGGCCAAGGCCGGGCTGATTCTGGTCAACATCAATCCCGCCTATCGCTTGCATGAGCTGGAATATGCCCTCAACAAAGTCGGTTGCCGCGCCCTTGTCCTGTCGCCGGTCTACAAGACCAGCGACTACATCGGCATGATCCGGGCGCTGTGCCCGGAGATCGACCGCTGCCCGCCCGGACGGCTCAAAGCAGACAGGGTACCAACGCTCGAGCTTGTGGTCCGGCTGGGCGAGGACCGCACAGCCGGGATGCTGAACTTCTCCGAGATCGCCCTCGCCGCCACGCCGGACAGCTGGCAACGGCTGGAAGAGCTGGAAGGCCGCCTGCAATTCGACGATCCGATCAACATCCAGTTCACCAGCGGCACCACCGGCAGCCCCAAGGGTGCCACTCTCAGCCACCACAACATCCTCAACAACGGCTTCTTCATCGGCGAGGCGATGCGATTGACGGAGCGGGACCGACTTTGCATTCCCGTACCGCTCTATCACTGCTTTGGCATGGTACTGGGGAATCTCGCCTGCATCACGCACCGCGCCTGTATCGTCTATCCGGGCGAGGGCTTCGATCCACTGGCCGTATTACGCGCGGTAGAGGCGGAACGCTGCACTGCGCTACACGGCGTGCCCACCATGTTCATAGCACTTCTCGATCATCCCGAGTTCGCCAGCTTCGACCTCTCCTCGCTGCGCACCGGGATCATGGCCGGCAGCCCCTGCCCCATCGAGGTGATGAAGCGTTGCACCGAGAAGATGCATATGCGCGAGATCACCATCGCCTACGGCATGACCGAGACAAGCCCGGTCAGCTTCCAGAGCTCGGTCGACGATCCGATCGAACGGCGCGTCTCCACCGTCGGACGCATCCAGCCGCACCTCGAAGTCAAGATCGTCGATGCCGAGGGGCGCATCCAGCCGCCGGGTAAGCCCGGCGAGCTGCTGACCCGGGGCTATTCGGTCATGCGCGGCTATTGGGACGACGAGCCGCGCACCCTCGAGGCCATCGACCCCGCCCGCTGGATGCACACCGGCGACCTCGCGACCCTGGACAGCGAGGGCTATTGCAACATCGTCGGCCGGATCAAGGACATGGTCATTCGGGGCGGGGAAAACATTTACCCCCGGGAGGTGGAGGAGTTCCTCTATACCCATCCCAAGATCGTGGACGTCCAGGTCTTCGGCGTGCCCGACGCCAAATACGGCGAGCAGCTCTGTGCCTGGATCCGGCTCCATGAAGGTCAGCGGATGACCGCAGAGGACGTGACCGCCTTTTGCAAGGGTCAGATCGCGCACTACAAGATTCCCCACCATGTCCGTTTCGTCGATGCCTTCCCCATGACCGTGACCGGCAAGGTGCAGAAGTTCATCATGCGCGAGAAGATGATGGCGGAACTGGGCCTGGCGGAGGCAGAGACAGCGTGAGAGGAGCTGCGTCCGCCCTGCGTTCCGCGCAAGGCGGCGTTGTTGCTCCGGCCATCGCCAGGATCCGGATGGGCGGGTATGTTGGCTGCACCAATGTCCGCTCCGTCGATGATTGGCGGGGACCGCGCCGAGCGGCCCCCCGTCCTGCTGCCACTAATCATCGCCTTTGCCCTGTTCATGGAGAACCTGGACTCGACCGTGGTCGCGACGGCCCTTCCGGCCATGGCCAGAAGCCTCCACGAGAGTCCCCTCACTCTGAACGTGGCGATGACGTCCTATCTCTTGAGCCTCGCCATCTTCATTCCCGCCAGCGGCTGGCTGGCGGACCGGCACGGGGCACGGGACGTCTTCGCCACCGCCATCGCGGTCTTCACGGTGAGTTCGCTGGCCTGCGGGCTCGCCCAGAATCTGCCCGAGATGATCATGGCGCGCATATTCCAGGGCCTGGGCGGTGCGATGATGACGCCGGTCGGCCGTCTGGTGCTCTTGCGCTCGGTGTCGAAGGCGCAGCTGGTCCAGGCCATGAGCTACGTCACCATGCCGGCCCTGGTGGGACCGGCCATCGGCCCTCTGGTCGGCGGGTTCATTGCGACTTATTCGTCCTGGCGCTGGATCTTCCTCATCAATCTGCCGATCGGCCTCGCCGGGATTCTGCTGGCGCTGAAGTTCATTCCGAACTTAAGGGTGCCCGAACCCGGCCGGCTCGACCTGCGAGGCCTCCTCCTCAGCGGTGTCGGACTAGGGGCGCTAGCCTTCGCCCTCGACAATGTCGGGCGTGGCGCCTTTCCGCCCCAGGTGGGACTCGCCTCCTGCGCCTTGGCCGTATTGCTGCTCTGGCTGTTTCTGCGCCACGCCCGGCGCGCGAAGGAACCGGCCCTCGACCTCACCCTGCTGAAGCTGCCGACGTTCCGCGCTTCGGTGCTGGGCGGCAACCTGTTCCGGATGGCCGTAGGAGCCAGCCCCTTTTTGCTGCCGCTCTTGTTTCAAGTCGGCTTCGGGTTGACACCGCTCCAGTCGGGCTCACTCACATTCGCATCGGCCCTCGGCGCGATGTTCATGAAAGCCTGCGCGCCGCCTATTGTCCGGCGCTTCGGTTTTCGCCGCCTCCTGGTCTGGAATGCCGTGCTTTGCTCAGTGATGCTGGTAGTCTGCGGCTTTTTCCGGCCCTGGATGCCTTACCTCATGCTGACTTCCATCCTCCTCTTTACCGGCTTCTTCCGCTCGCTGCAGTTCACCTGCATCAACGCCATCGGCTATGCCGACATTCCGCCGGCACGGATGAGCCGGGCCACCAGTCTATCGAGCGCGGCCCAGCAACTATCTCTCAGCATGGGTGTAGCGCTGGCGGCAACGATTTTGGCGCTGATCAAGCCCAACCACGCCGCGGCCGGGCTGGCGCCATCGGATTTCCGCCTTGCCTTCGTTGCCATGGCCTGCGTAAGCCTCGCCTCCATGCCCTTCTTCGCTTCCCTATCCGCCGAGGCTGGCCAGGAAGTGAGCCGCTATCGCGGACAAGGCGGTTGAGCCGGGGAATCCTTCCCAGGGAGTCATCTCATGTACCTACCTCCCCATTTCCGCGAGGACAGTCTTCCGGAGCTGCAGCGGGCCATTGCCGAGGCGCGACTTGCGGTCCTGATCACGAGCGGGCCGCAAGGCATCGTCGCGTCCCACCTGCCGATGTTGTTTGACTCGACCCCGCTGCCGAACGGCCGGATCCTTGGGCACGTGGCGCGGGCTAACCCGCAATGGCGCGGCTATGACGGCCAGAGCGAGGCGCTTGCCATTTTCCCGGGGCCGGAAGCCTATATTTCGCCGGCGTGGTACGCGACCAAGAGAGCCACGGGGAAAGTGGTGCCGACCTGGAACTACGTCGCCGTGCACGCCTATGGCAGGCTGGAATTCTTCGAGGACGCCGTCCGGCTACGGTCCCTGGTAGGCCGGCTGACGGAGCGCCACGAGGCCCGACGGCCCGCGCCCTGGGCCGTCGACGACGCGCCGAAGGACTATATCGACGGTCAGTTGAAGGCCATCGTCGGCTTCGAGATGGCGATCCAGCGTTTGGAAGGCAAATGGAAGCTGAGCCAGAACCGGACCCCGGACGATCGGGCGGGCGCTATTGCGGGGCTTAAGGAAGAAGGCGGCCCCGCCGAACAGGCCGTCGCCTCCCTGATGGGCGATCGCGAGAACGGGAAATAGGTTCCCGAGGCCGATCCGCCTCGGCTGGAACCCGAAACTAGGCTGCCGCGGCGGAGTTCGGCTGACTTGCCGCCCGCTTCACCGATGCGACGCGCGAGTTCGCCTGCGCCTGTTCGTCCCGCGCCTGAAGCTCCGTTCGTATGCTGACGGCAATGGCGATGCCAACGTAGATGAACGTGGCGAGAGCCAGACCGAGGGTCACCAAGTCCCAGCGGCCATCCGCCTGCAGCCACGCAATAACGCCCTGGAACCAACTGATAATGCCCATTGCCCGCTGCCCCTATTCGCCCGCCTGCGATCCAATTCGTAGGACCGTGTGGCAAGCGATACCTGAGCATTGGTAAGACTTCGTTAAAATCCAATGGGTCGGTGTGTTTTCATCAGCTGAAACTTGAGGCGGCCAACTGGGCGCAACCCGAGCTTCCGCACGAGTGTTGGGGGCGACGCTCGAACGGGTGCTGTCAGTGGGAAGGAATCAGATAGCCGATCGCGCCACCGATGGAGAGGAGAATGACGGCAGTGTAGATGAGCCGGGCCATGGCCTTTCCTCCTGTTGAAGCGGGAAGCAGGCGTCCCTCAAGCCGGCACAGGACCGACTCAAGGGCAGGCAACGCAGTCTCAAGCGGCACGCATGATAGGGACGACTATCGGGAGATTCGTGGTGGCAAATTCAGGCAGCAGCTGTCACCCGAATGACGCTGAAGCGTTGCGCCAATGTCACGCCCCCGCCGCCGGTTTGAGGCCCGTGCGAACCGCGGCTATTATCCTCCTCCAACTGTTGGGAATATGCTCGCCATGGTCAGTCGCCGCCACGCCGCACCGTCGTCCATCAGCCACGAGGCTAGACACTTCATCGACCGCGCGCCGGGGCCGGAACTACGCGATGGCTCGCCGGCAGCCATGGCCGAACGTCGCAAGCAGAGCTACGCGACTTACGCTCCCGCGGGCGAGGCGCTGCGGCAAACCCTCCGCCTTCAGCTTCGGGACGAGGAGATTGCCGGCGTCCGCGTCCAGTGCGTTCTGCCGGCCAAGCCGCGCACGGATCAGTCCCTCCTCTATTTCTTCGGCGGCGGCTATGTCGAGGGGAGTCCGGCGGAAGATCTGGCCATCACCGCCCGTCTAGCGGCATTGCTCGGACGCAGGGTCTACGTGCCCTACTACCGCCTTGCGCCCGAACATCCCTCGCCGGCGGCGGTGGATGACGGCTACGCGGTCTACAACGCACTCCTGCAAAGAGCGGAGGCGCGCTCCCTTGCCGTCGCGGGAGAATCTGCCGGCGGCGGGCTGGCCCTGGCCATGCTTCAGCGCGCGGCTGAGGCTGGTCTCGCCTTGCCCAAGGCTGTGGCGTTGATGTCGCCCTGGACCGATCTATCCAAGACCGGCGACACCCTCTCCACCCTCGCCGCTGCCGCGCCCGACTTGAACTACGAGATGAACCTGGAACCGATGGCCCGCGCTTACGCCGGCGGCCAGGATCTCCGGTCGCCGGCCCTGTCGCCGCTCTACGCGCAATTCCCGCCCGGCTTCCCGCCGACTCTCATCACCACCGGCACGCGCGACCTGTTCCTCAGCGATTGCGCAAGGCTGGCGACCAAGATGCGCCAGGCGGGCATTGCGGCCGAGCTCAGAGTCTGGGAGGGGCAGTGGCACGTGTTCGAGTTCTATCCGGAGATTCCCGAAGGCGAGGCATCGCTGAAAGAGGTCGCGGCGTTCATCGATGAGCGCTTGGGGACCGGAGCGTGACTTGATGAGAGGAAATATTGCGCCCAAAAAAAACGGCGCACATTCTGGATGTTCCGGTAGTCCTCCGTCACAGGCGTGTCGCGGGCAATCGGATCGCTGTGCCAATCGAACCGGCCCGCTGAAGTCATCGGCGACCCTGCCCGGTATGCAGCACCCTTCCGCCCAGGTTCACGGCAACTTGCGCCAATAGTCGGCGAAGAAGCCGCGGGCGTCGAGCTTGACGGGCTCGCCCGTGGTCGTGGCCGTGCTGCCAGTGCATCGCCAGCCATAGATGGTGTCATGTCCGGTGACGTGCATCGGGATGTAATCGGCGTTCGGGTTGGCCCGGCACCAATCTGCCGCGGCCGGGAGAGTGGTGCTGGTGTTTCCCTTGCCGCAGGGAAGGTTGGCCCCAACGACGCAGACCATCACATCTCCGCCGGCGCAGCGATAGTAGGCCGAGCCCGGCGGATAGGCATTGCCGAGGTCGAACAGGCGCACTATCGCTGGCGCCAGAGCCTCCGGAGGCTGTCGCAAGACATCGTCATTCACCATCCGCCGGCAGTATTGAGCGGGCGCTTCGTCCGCCGATGCGCCGGCGCCCGACGCCAGCAACCCCAGTACGGCAACAGAGAGGAAGGCGAATAATCCGCGCATTGCGACCTGCTCAATGAATTTCGACCAACAGTTCCGTCACCTTCGCGCCCGGATTGACCTCCCAACCCTTCGTGGCATTGGCGAGATCATAGGGACAAGAGGAGACGACGCAGATCAGGTCCATGAGCGCCTCGACGACGACAAAGGCGCCGGGGGGAATGTTCCCGCCGGGGGCGCTGAGGCGGCCGTCGGCGGCAATCTCCGTATGGGTGAAGAAGTTGATCGGCTGGGGAATCACGGAGATCTCGTAACCATCCCTGCGCATGGCCTGCTGAAGGTTGTCCGAGCAGCTCGCATGCGGTCCCTTGTGGCCGAAGAACTCGTACCGGAACTGGTCGCAGGCCGCGATCATCATGTCGTGGATGCCGCCGGCCCCGTCCTCGACCAGCTTCAGCATCGGCCGGCGGAAGCGCGACAGGAACACATCGCCCTGGCGCGGCTTGACGCAGAAAGTCGTGACCCAGCTATGGGGGCAGGAGAGCCACTCGCCCACGTTCTCGGCGTTGAAAGCGAAGAAATCGGCGGCCTGGTTGCCCTGGGGGGTTGTGAGGCGCAGGCGCTTCCCCCTGGCCACTCGAACCGCACGGCCTTCGGAAGCCGGAACCACCAATTGCGTCATTCCCTCGCACCTCCCCTCAGGTCACCGGCCGCGAAAATCGGGCCGCCGCTTTTCCATGAAGGCCCGCCGACCCTCGGCATAGTCGGCGCTGTCGAAGCAGGCTTCCACCAGCGCCGTGACGGCGGCCAGATCCCGCGCCCCGGGATCCTTCACCGCCTCGGCGACGCTGCGCTTCATGGCCTGGATCGTCAGAGGCGCGTTGGCGGCCAGGATCTCGGCGAGCTTGGCGACAGCCTCGGCGAGCGCCGCCACCGGCACGACGCGATGGACGAGACCCATGGCAAGGGCCTCGCCGGCCGTGAACTGCCGGCCGGTGTAGAGAATCTCCTTGGCGTAGGCCGGCCCCACCATATCGACCAAGCGCTTTACGTCGCTGAAGCCATAGCCCAGGCCCAGGCGCGCGGCCGGAACCCCGAAACGGGAGTCCTCGGAAGCGATCCTCAGATCCGTGCGCAGCGCCAGGTCGAGCCCTCCGCCGATGCAATAGCCCCGGATCATGGCGATCGTGGGTTTCGCCACCGTTTCGAGGGCGACCGAAGCCCGCTCGCTGACTGCGTCGTATTCGGCGATCTGGGCCGGGGTGGCGCGCTTCTCCGCGAACTCGGAAATGTCGGCGCCCGAGACGAAGGCGCGCTCCCCAGCCCCGGTGACGACGATGACCCGGATCTCCGGATCGGCCCCGAACCTCGCGACCATGTGCTCGATCGCGCCGTACATGACCAGGGAAAGCGCATTGTGCCTGGCCGGATTGTTGAGGACGAGCCAACCGATGGAGCCCTCGCGCCTGGCGATCACCCGCTCGGTGCCACTGTCGATGCTGCCGGTCGCGTTCATCAGATCACCTGCCGGCGGCGCAATTCCGCTATTTGTTCTTCGGTGAAGGCAAGCCCGCGCAGCACCTCCGCTGTGTGCTCGCCCGGCTCGGGCGCAGCGCAATCCATCCGGCTCGGCGTGCGCTCCAAGGTGACGGGTTGGGCGACGAGATTGATTTCACCCAGCGACTTGTGCTGCACCGGCCGCGCCATGGCGAGGTGCCGCACCTGGGGGTCCGCGAAGACTTGATCGATCCGGTTGATCGGGCCGCAGGGTACGCCGGCGCGATTCAGACGCTCGATCCAATCCCGGGCGCTCCGGCGCTTCAGCTTCGCCGCCATGGCCTCCACCACGGCCGGGCCGTTGCGGGCCCGCGTGTCGTCGTCGGCGAAGCGTGGGTCGGCCAGCAGGTCTTCGCCGTCCACGACCTCGCAGAAGCGCTGCCACATGGGCTGTGGGTCGGCGCAGACGTTGATGGGCTCGTCCGCGGTGGGAAACAGGCCGGTGGTGATCGCCGTCGGATGGTTGTTGCCGGCTTGGCCCGCAACGTCGCCCGCCATCAGCCAGCGCGCCGCCTGGAAATCCAGCATCGCGATCTGAGCCTGGAGGAGCGAGCTGTGCACCCACTGGCCCCGCCCCGAGCGTTGCCGCTCGATAAGCGCGAGCAGCACCCCCATTGCGGTGAACAACCCTGCCGTCAGGTCGTCGATGGCGATCCCGACCCTGACCGGGCCCTGGCCGGGAAGGCCAGTGATGGACATGAGCCCGCCCATGCCCTGGGCGATCTGGTCGAAGCTGGGCCGGTCGCGATAGGGTCCCGACTGGCCGAAGCCGGAGATGCTGGCGTAGATCAGGCGGGGATTGGAATGGGCCAGGGTTTCGTAGTCGATGCCCAGGCGATGCTTCACGTCGGGGCGGAAATTCTCCACCACGACGTCGGACTTCTCCGCCAATCGCCGGAAGATGGCCAGGCCTTCCGGATCCTTCAGGTTGAGCGTCATGCTGCGCTTGTTGCGATTCAGATTCTGGAAGTCCGGGCCATTGCGCGGACCGCTCATATTGGCGTCGGGGTTGATCGACAAAGGCGGCTCGATCATCAGCGCGTCCGCGCCCCAATCGGCCAGCTGGCGCACCGCCGTCGGGCCCGATCGCGCGCGGCTGAGGTCCAAGACCTTGATCCCGTCCAACGGCAGGCTTCGACGAGCCTGGTCCATGTCACGTCTCCTCCTGCCTCAATCTAGGGCCGCGCCTGGTGTCGATCGGATCATACAACGGCTCGGACCGGATGCATGCCGATGCTGCTACGCAAGTGCCTCGTGCTCGGCCATCAGCTAAAGAGTGACCGATTGAAGGTCAGGGTAGAGAGCAGACTGAATGGTAATCCGTACCAAGATTCGCTGTCGGATTGTCGGAAGGTCCCCGCCCTAGCAAAGAGACTGCACTCAGGATTGGCACGGCTTGGCACCGGCCTGAGCTCCGTGAAGCGGCCATGCTGGTGCTTTTGGTCGCGCTTGCGCCCCACTCCAGCTTGTGTTGCGGGCCTAGCGGAAATGCGGCATCGCGAATCCTATAGCCTTGGTTGCGGAAGGTCTTATAAACCGAGCTTTCAATAGCGGAGCGGAGTTCGAAGGATAGTTTCGGGAGGACTTGGACTGCCTGCAATGAGTGGTCCGGCTGTTATGTTAGTTCAAAGCGCCACGTGATGCCAAGCTGGCCGGGAGGCGAAGCGTAGCGGAGCCGAGAGGCCAGCTTGGCATGATCGTCTCTGGCGCT
>Ga0265313_10000473_pt1 | contig 42056 bp, 26 predicted proteins | sample 4123metaG_FD_203122 | JGI IMG/M metagenome (GOLD analysis project Ga0265313, IMG submission 203122) | Rhizosphere microbial communities from Carex aquatilis grown in University of Washington, Seatle, WA, United States - 4-1-23 metaG | ecosystem: Host-associated > Plants > Roots > Rhizosphere >... | reverse complement strand
GCCCCGCCTTGGCGCCGCACGGCGTCGAAAAACAGCAGGACTTCACTCACCCAGGGAAATCCGGGGAATTCAAATCCAAGTCACGGCTGATCGCCTGCGCGAACTGGGGGCTCATGCCGGGAACTTGATTGGGACGGGTTCTCGCCCTGTCTCGCCGCCCAACGCTCGGCGAGCACTTGCCCGAGCATGTGCGCAAATGTCCTCTGCTCTGGCGTCAAATCCGTAGCGCCAGTGACAGGATGCTGTTGATTCGGCAGACCGGACGACGTGGGAGGATTCATCCTTTGCTCCAAGGTTTTGGCCAAGAATCGAAGTAACTGCGCCGCGGCATTTCGATGCCGCAAGATTACGTAAACGGGAAAGCAGCCGCACGAGCTGCGCGAACACGCATGGAATTGCAATGCGGCAATCGAAGAAGTAGAATGCTGAGGCGGACGCGATTTGCGCGACTGCTCTATCTACATCACCTGGCAAGGAGGCCATCCATGGTATGTGCAAGGCGCACAAGGCCCTCGCCGTTCGGCGAAATCGCTGTCACTCCGATGAGTCGCGCCGTATTCGGCGAAGGTGGGCCATCCCGGTTTGAAGAAGAGCAATTCCAAGTAATCTGGTCACCGCCTAACCCCCTTCGCGCGAATCTGCCCGAGGAATTTGAACTCGAGTTCGCCTGTTACGTCGACTGCGACGGAATTCGCCGGTTCGTTCCGATGGGCGGCTACGAGACTTTCATCCACCGAGCCTTTCTGGCTGGCGTCGCGATCCGCGTTCATGAGGAGCGGCTTGATCTCGTGGATCGAAACCTTTTTTACGCGCGCCACCACTTTTTCCAGCGCGCGCGGCGGATGCCTGAGCACTTCGACCGTCACTTCAATACGTCGAGCGATATTGATGTGCGACCAGCCGGGCGCGGCGGAGGTATCGGCCGCACCGTGTTGCCCCGCGAGGTTGTCTTTGATAAGGCATCGAGACCCGTCTCCGTCACGGAACTGACAAGGCGCGGACGCGAACTGGCCGCATCCGCCGGGCTTCGTAATCCCACGAACCAAATCGCGATTCACTACGCATTCGTCGAGATCGCCCGCCAAGATCCATTGTTCTTGAGGGACGACGAAGCCGCCATGTTGGTGCGGACCGCGCTCTACGAGGAATCTTCCATCGGCAGGCAGCAGAGTCCTGAGTTATTGGAAATGGTGACGAATCGCCAATTGGAGTGGATCGCAAGCCATCTGGACAAACCTCGCGGCAAGTTCGACCTCGGATACTTCCCCGGCAAGGGCAGTTTCGTCAAGGCGATCGCCCAGCATAGGCGGAAGCCAGGCGGCATTCTACCACACGACGATGTCCGCCGAGCGATCTTGGAACTTGGCTGGCAGGCATACGCGGACGTAACTCGCTCATTGGTGCGTAGCATGTCTTGGTTCATGGACGCCATGCCAGTGCCGCTGAGCCCGATGGAACGCGAGGTCTTCGAACGAATGCACTTTCCGCAGCGGTACCTCGGTGGGCTGCCATTTGTTCTACTGGCAGAGCGTGCCGGCTTCATCCGTAACGTCATCCGGGACCTTTGGGAAGACCCCGCGGACGAGTCTCTGGTAGGAATGCTGCATCGTCTGCTCGATCTCTACCGTCAGATGGCGGTGACCCGCCGGCAAGCCGATAATAATTTCAAGCGCAACCGAGGCAATGATGGGCAAGTGGTTCTCGAAGTCACCGGCATGGACTGGAAAGTGTCCAGCGAGGCTGCGCCACGTAAATCTCTAAGCGTGTTTGGCGCGATCGGCGAGTACCTTGCAAATAGACAAGGATTGACGTGCGACCACTGCGGTGGGGACTGGTCAGCAAAGGTGATCGAGGGAATCGAGCCGGAGAGGTCGCCCACGCCTCGCGCGATGATCGTCCTGGAGGTGGCTTGCCATTGCGGTCGGGTCCACGACGAGGTGTCCATGAGCGCCGCAGACTTCGAACGGGTCGCGGAGCCGTTTCTTCCTGACCATTGATCGCAAAGGCTGGATACCTGGCCGCTCCCCGCCGCGGTTGGCTATGATCCCGTTCGCTAGAGCGAGGGCATTGCGACGCTACCCCCCCTGAATCATCGAGAGCTTGACCTTTTCCTTCTTCCCCTTTTTTTCGTGTAAGCGCGGTTTGCATTCGGCGAATCGGCATGCTTCTGTAGTTGGTCGCGGAGCTGTTCCAAGCGTCGGATTGCCCTTTCAACGGCGACCAGTAGGTGCCGGGCCTCGCTCGGCTCGGCGTGCGCAGCTTTTTCGACAAGTGCATCGGGTTCGTCAGGGACACGATTCAGAAAGGTGCACAACGACTCCTTGCCCTCCTTCGGCCCCGACGGCGCCTGCCTCGCGGTATGCTTCTGCCGGCGGGTTCGTTGGCCATAGGCCTCCTCGACTGACTTCGACTTCTTGCCCGGTCGAGAAGGTGTTGAAAATCGCCCGCGCCCGAGCCGCCCTGGTCCGCTCAAATTCCAGCGACTTCAGATACTTGTCCCATTGGCAGTAGTGAAACTGTTTTCGGGCCAAACTCAATGCCTGGCCCAAGCGCCAATAGGTAGGCGCGAGCTGTTTTTCACCGTCAACGATCATTTGGTGCTGTTCTTGGACATAGCCGGTGGTCCAGTTTATGGGGTCCACTTCATCATGCGGAAGTGCGCGAAGTTGAAAATCTATTCAATCACCGTCCGCGCGCTGTACTTGGATACTGCACTCCTTGCGAACTATTTTTTCCACGGCATTCAGACGGAGCTTTGTTGCGATTGAGATGACGGACCGCCGGCAACGACACGGGGAGTTAGCGGGCACCGGCCTTCTCGTTGACAATGTCGGCCTTCAGAGGTGTATCCTGATTGGCCAGGATAGGTCACTCCGGGCGGCCCAATTTGACGGTAATTCCCGGGTATAATCCCCCTGGGGTCGATGGCCGCCTCGGCGGTCGGCGCCGCGGCCGTACTCGCATCAGATTGTTCAGCCGCTCAATTTCGGCGGTATCGATTCGAATTCGACCTTGCCCTTTTGGGCCGCCTTGGAAATAGTCAATGGTGACCGGCTCGCCACGGATGACAAACTCGCCGCGATCCGACTGGCATAGCCACTGGTACAGCTGACTGGAGCTAACGCCCAGCCTACTGGCGGCCTCGCGGACATTGACGAAATCTAGGGCCATCGTACGATGTTCCGGGCGGACTGACCTGCGGAGCGAGCCACGTCATGGCCCGTCCACAGTCCCGAAAACGCTTTGGGTAAACACGTTCGATCAGAATAGGTCGCTTGCGCCTGGTGCCACGATCACCTTGGAGGTGGGGTGCTATTGCGGTTGTGTCCACGACGAGGTGTCCCTGAGCACAGAAGACTTCGAACGGGTCGCGGAGCCGTTTCTTCGTTCCAATTGATCGCCAAGGCCGGGATACCTGGCCGCTTTCCCGGCGCGGTTGACTACGATCCCTTTCGCTTAAACGAGGGTATTGGGAAGCTGCCGTTCGCTACCCTCCCTGAATCATGGAGAGCTTGACCTTGGCCTTCTTCCCCTTTCTTCCCGTGTCAGCGCGATCTGTAGTCGGCGAATCGGCATGCTTCTGTAGTTGGTCGCGGATCTGCTCCAATCGTTGGATTGCCTTCTCAACGGCGACCAGTAGGCGCCGGGCCTCGGTCGGCTCGGTGTGCGCGGCTACATCGACAAGCGCTTCGGCCTCGTTGGGAACACGATTCAGAAAGGTGCGAAGTGCCCCCTTGCACTTTCTCGACTTTGACGAAGCATCCGGCGCGGTGTTCTTCTGCCGGCGGGTTCGCCGGCCATAGGCTTCCTCGACCGACTTGCCTTCGACTTCTTGCGCGGTCGAAAAGGTGTTGAAAATCGCACGCGCACGCGCTGCTCTCGTCCGCTCGATGTCCAGCGACTTCAGAAATTTGTCCCATTGGCCGCGGTGAAACTGTTTTCGGGCCAAGCTCAAGGCCTGGCCCAAGCGCCAATAGGTAGGCGCCAGCCGTTTTTCGCCATCAACAATCATTTGGTGCTGTTCTTGGGCATATCGGCTCAACTGATCCAGATCCCATGAATGGGAGGGCTGGTCCGTCAAAAGTTGCAGGCCGCAACTTTTCTCCTGGGCTTGCTGGTCGTCCATGATTGGAATTCTCCTGGGAAGCAAAACGGCCCCTTCGAATACCCAGGGAATTCCGGGAGGTTGCGCCCTCCTCTCTGAATCAGCGCGATCGTCGCTCGCCGAAGGCGGAAACGGGCGTAATGCGCGAGCGCGCCAGCGCCCCCGGCGCCGAAGGCGCAGTTCGCCACCGCGTTGGGCATTCCGCCCGTGTCGACGAGGCGGAATGCCGGGCCAAGAAAACCGTTGGGGCCAACGCCGGCGGGTGCGCCGTTTTGACTGCTACCCCCGCTGATATCGAATCAGTGGGTCACCACGCCCCCGCCCCGGTCCGCCCACTGGTTCCCCCCCAGGGCGGTGCTGGGCCTAACTTCCCTGGGCGTCGACGCTTTGGCGAACCGGGCCGGCACCGGCCAGCACCCCGTCCTGCCCGCCGTCGGCCAATGTGTTACCGGGTCTGTTACTCGGCTTGCGCCACGGCCATTTGGCGACCTGCCCAATCCAGGATTTCAACGTTCCGCTTATGGTTTTGCTGAAGGCCCCCTCAAGAGAGGAAATGCCGGAGGCTTGTCGCCTTGGCGGCATCGGCACCGCCTAAGACGCACGATGTTGTCTGTCAACAGGCACGCGGGGCAAACAATGTACCAGGGAACCACCGCCTGGCTCGAGCTAGCACGTTTCGACGTGTTTTTCTTAATCATGTCGAAATATCCATATTGGATAGAATCCACAAGCTCGACGACTTCGATGTTGAGCACATCGATGACCTCATCTTCATCGCCGGTCGACGGCTCGCCTAGCACTTCATTCTCCCACCGCCCACGGTTAAGGTGCCGCCAGACCTTCACGAAGAACGTGATACAACACTCGGGGATCCCGCTGTGGAGCCCACACCAGACATCCCAGACAACCTCCGGATCGCTCGCATCCTCGCCCATCCGCTCGGTCAACGCGATGGCCCGCTTGCTGAAGACCAACGGCTTGCCGCGCCGGTGAGGCTCGGTCCGATCGCCTGCTGCATTCCTTGGCATCATTCGTGGCTCCTTCCTTTAATGCTCGGGAACTGGGTTGAAAGCGGCGGAATCCGGCCGAGCCCGGGCCGCCGCCTAACTAATTGCCTTCGGCTTCGATGCTTCAGGGAATGCGCCGCGTGTCGGTCTCGCCGTGTTCCGCCGCGCTGTTTCTCGTCCGGTTAATGGATCGACGGACCGCATCATCAAATACTTGTGGTCAGGGTAGTTCACTACCTTGACCTGGATCTTGTGTTCGGACATGGAGCGCCTCGTAGGAATTCCGACAGGCGGCTGACCAAACGCCGCGGCGGGATAGGTGCCTCTTCAGAGTTCGCAATGAACCCTGCTACTCACCCTGGGAATTCCGGAGAGAATTCTTGACGGCCCAGAAGAAATGCATTCGAGTGGCCGGCCGGTCAACGCAGCCAGCTCGTTCGGTGTGCCTCGGCGGATATCCGCCGTTACCTTGGCCGCCCGCCCGAAGGTCAAAACGCGGGTGGCTACTTTACCACCTCGATGGGTTGCCGTAGAATTAAGTAAGCGTCACATGTGGGTCCTCCAATGGCTTGGCGGACGTGGCGTCGAACACGCACGGAAGCTTCTCAAATGCCGATGAATCGTTGGAGAAAGCGATCGCGCTTCGGTACGCTCTGCATCATCAATCTGGGTGAGGCGCAGATTTCGACTGGCCGGAGTGACCCTGCAGAATTCTTGGTGCAGAGGTATCGTTACGTATGGCAACCACCGTCAAAGTTCCGAAATCAGGTCCCGCCTGACTTTGCGATCACACTGGATTGCACCGTCGGCAGCGACGATGTACGACGATTCTCTCCGGCGTGCCCACTCGATCGTTTCGTCGACTTGGCATTCATGGCTGGGCTGGCGATTCTTCGGGATGTTCAGCGCCTCAACGCGGAGGCCACGCACTCCTATCGAGCCATGTCACTCATCTTCGGCCTCGTCCGCGCGATGCGCGAGCACCTCGGACGTGCCTTCACCTGGTCCAGGGATCTGTATGTCAGGCCCGTGGGCCGAACACGACAGCAAGACTGGGATGTATTTCCTGAGGACATCGGACTTGATGCTCGTGGGCACGGGCAACGGTGGTCGGTCGGGGAACTGTGTGATCGCGGCAGGGCAGCCGCTCGCGAGGCCGGCATCGAGAATCCGACGTCCGACGTTGCGATCCACTATGGGTTCGCTGAAGCCGCCCGGCTGAATCCGCTACTTGTGACGGACGATCGTGTGCTGAGCCTGGTGCGGTTGGCCCTCTTCGAACTCGACTCGGATAAGCCCACGCCCAAACGCGCATTTATCGAACTTGTCGCGGAAAAGCTGTTGGTCGCCGTTCATCGGCATCTCGATGATCCTCAGGACGAGTTCAATGCCTGGTTTCTGGGGCCGAAGAGCAGTTTGCTGAAATCGCTCTCAGACCAGGCCGATGAACAGGGCCGCAAACTCAAACGTCAAGATGTTCGCCAGGCATTGCTGGCGCTGGGATGGAATTCGTACCAGCACGTGGCGAACTGCATTCATGCCTCGATGCGCTACGTCGAAAATGCCATCGGAGTCACGGACGAGGAGCGGCCACTGTTTGAACACGTCTTCCTGCCACAGCCCTATTTTGGCGGTCTGCCGATGATCCTATTAGCCGAGCGCGCCGATTTCCTGAAAACCGCGATCGTCAAGGTCTGGGAGGACCCCAATGATCAGAACCCTGTGGCCATCTTGCATCGGCTACTCCACTACTACGGCGAGATCGCTGAACGTCGACGCGAAGCCGATCGCCTCGCGAAGGCTAGAATCAATCGGCTCAGCGACGTCCGCAGCGACGTCCCATTGAGCCACCGCGCCGATGCCGTGCCGCGACAAGTCAGGCCGGAATACTCGGACGTCATCGACCACTTGCGCGAGCTGCGCGGAATCACGTGTGAATGCGACTGGCAGGAGTACGAGGTCTATCTTGAAGCAGCCGATGACGATGACAATGCCTTGCTCAAGTTTACTTGGCGCTGCTCTTGCGGCAAGGAAATCGGAGCCGTCGAAATGTCGCGGGCCGAGTTGAACGAGCTTGTACGGGAATTCGGATCCCCCCACGGCACCAAATCCGCCGACGCCCAATGCTAATCTTGCAGCTGGAAATTGCAACCAATCACAGCAAGGATGGTGGTCCCAAAGGCGGTTCCAAGTGGGAATAGCTATGCCGGTCCACATACTATATGCCATGTTTTTGTTGTTTCTTTAGATAATGTATTAGTTGTTACTGTTTGTTTTTCTTGGTTTCCGCCATCCACGGTTGAGAAATATTTAACCAGGTCGGTCGCGCAATGACTGATGGCTAACCAACAACAACACAACACACACTCTATACTTACACTCATCCCATATGCCATAACAATCGCGTTTATTTAGATGATGGCCGCATCGTGACGTGGTCGAGCCTATAACGCGCGCCATTCTGACATTGCCATGCGATCTCGCGTGGGATCAACACTCCTCGTTAATCGGCGCGCCGGTCGCGTTCGAAGAGAACGGAGTTGTGAGCCAGCCTGAACGAACTTCTCTATGACGCGACCACGGTCACGTTCTAGTAGAGGCTGGGTACGCCACTGGATGCGGCGACAATTAATACATCAAACACTCTATCCTTACACTCATGTATTGGACTAAACCGCTTCGCGGTGGGCTTGAGGCCGTTTCGACGGATCGACATCGGCCGGTAGGCAGGCGTCCATGCGACGGTTTCGCCAGCATCGTGCTGGCGACCGGGGCGACGAGGCCCCTCCCCCTGGACCCCCTACCCCTTATCTTTCACCTCAGATTCGATGGTAATTGTTACAAAATGTGTTGGTGATTCATAGAATGCTAACGGAGCTAAAGTGGTTGTACCTTGAAGTTCCGCGTAGGTGTAAGCATTTGCCAGAATTACAAACGACACTCGACTGGAAGCCATGTTGTAGGGAGATGCGTAGAGCGAAGAGTGCTCTTCCTACGACGACTTTCTCTCGGGAGGCTTTCACCATGTCATCGTTGTACGATACGGAAGTCAGTTTGGGTCAGGTCATTTTTGGCGACACAGAACTGGGTGACGAACGTCGTACGGCGCGCCTGGTGACGACGTTCGATCTGATGCGCAAGCACCCAGGCGGGACGCTGCCCGACAAGCTGCCGTCGCCCGCCGACTTGCGGGCTTTCTACCGCCTGTGTGACTGCGAGGAGGTCACGCATGCGGCAGTCATTGCCGCGGAACGGAAGTACACACTTGCTCAGATCGCGGCGTGTCAGGAGCCGGTCCTGATTGTGCATGACGCCACGGAACTTGATTTCACGTCGCTTACTTCGCTGGTGGACGACCTCGGACAGATTGGCACGGGGTATGGGCGCGGTTATGTTTGCCAGAACGTCCTGGCTCTGATGCCGAGCACGGGGGAAGTTCTAGGGCTGGTCGATCAAATCCTGCATCGCCGTGACGAAGTGCCTGAAGAGGAAACGCTCGCGGAGCATCGCGATCGGGAGACCCGTGAGAGCTTGCTGTGGATCACGGGAACGAAGCACTTGCCGGCTAATGCGCAATTGATCGACATCGCCGACCGAGGGGCTGACACATTCGAGTACCTGGAGCACGAGTACCACAGTGGCCGGCGGTTTGTCATCCGCGCTTGCAAGCAACGGAAAGTCTACGCGGGTCATGAGGCGATCGGTGCCCAACACCTTCTGAAGGATTATGTTCACAGCCTGCCTGAGCTGGGGCGCTTCACGATGGACGTCCAAGCGCAGCGGGGACGCAAGGCGCGCAAGGAAGCGGAGTTTATAGTACGCGGGGGGCCAGTGCTGATCTGCCCGCCGCATGCGAAGCACGGGCACCACGGTGATGAGCCGTTGCCTATGTATGTGGTGCAGCTGACGGAAGTCTCGCCGCCGCCTGGTGAAGAGACCATCGACTGGACGCTCCTCACCAACGAGCCTGTGGAGAGCTTTCAGGATGCCTGGCGCGTGACCGGATGGTACGAACGGCGCTGGACAGTGGAGGAATATCACAAGGCTAAAAAGACCGGTTGCCAGATCGAAGACATGCAATTCACGACGACCGCTCGATTGGAGCCGGCAATCGCCCTGTTGTCGATAGTCGCCTTGACGCTGCTCAACCTTCGTGAAGCGAGCCGCCGTCCCGACGCACACCTTCGCCTCGCCACAACGTTGCTTGCTCCCGACTATGTGGAGGTGTTGAGCCAGTGGCGCTTCCGCAAGAGTCGCGATGATCTAACGATCTATGAGTTCTTCTTTGCTCTGGCGCGGCTGGGAGGACATCAAAATCGCAAACGTGACGGCCACCCGGGCTGGCTCGTTCTCTGGCGTGGCTGGACCAAACTGCAAGCCATGCTCGACGGCTACGATGCCGCCCAACGGAAAAGATGTGGTAGAAGATAAGCCCTACCCTCTTCCCTTTTCCGGGTGAACGCGCGCGCCTTCGCCTTCTCCTCAAATCAGGATGGACAGGTTGTTTCCCTGTTTCACTGGTTTTTCAAGGAGAAGTCGTATGACCCCCCTGCGTAAGCGGATGATTGAAGTGTTGGAACTGCATGGCCTCTCGCTCGAAGACTCTGAAAATCTATGTCGATTGCGTGGCCCGGTTTGCGCGCCACTTCAACAAGAGCCCGGAGAAGCTCGGCCCCGAAGAGCTGCGGACCTATCTCTTGTACCTGATGCACGAGCGGAAGGTCGCCTTGGGCACGTACAAGCAGGCGCTGTCGGCATTGCGGTTTTTGTATCGCTGGGTGCTCCAGCGCGGCGAAATCGTGTTGGACATTCACTCGCCGCGGCCCGAGCGTCGCTTGCCGGCGGTACTAAGCTTTGAGGAGGTGCATCGTTTTTTCGCGGCTCAGCACCCGCACCGGAATGAAGAATCCCTTCCGTTTCTTGAGGATGAAAACAATTTCTCGTTCGGCGAATCCGATTTTCAACAGCTCGTTTTCTACGTCGAGGATTCTGAAAGCTTGGACGTGGTCGGCGTCATTGTCCTTTACACCGAGCCGCACCGCCTTCACGTCATTGAGGCCGCAGACGGGAAAGCAGTGCTGACAGGAAGCCTATTTGTCCATTTCCTGGCTGAAATCGGCGGTATTCAGGAGAACATTGAGTCAATGGCCCTAGTCGATGCAGAAATCGCGCTCACGTATAATGCTAGCCATCCGGACCAGATCGAGGCCCAGTCGGTCAAGTACGATCGTAAATGGGGCGTCGACGTTCGCCTGCCCGCGTCATACAGGCGTGATAACCTATAACACGCGAAGACATCGACGATGATTGCTTTAGGAACCGGTGCGGCCCAACGGGCAGCCATAGTAGCGCTTCGAGGCTAGCTGTCAGCCAAGCGGTCCGGCGAGTAAACGTTAACGGTAGCTGCGTCGGGGCGATCGACCGCGGTCGCAAAACGCAATTGCGAAACCTACCTCCGTTCGATGCGAGCGGAGCAGCCCGCCTTATTCGCCTTTCGGTTCCTCTGGGCCTACCCGTGCCATAATGCGCGGCAAACGACTGCAACCTGGGATGGAGCTTCGGGTCGTACCAATCGGCCTGCGCCATGGCGGCCTTGTTCGAAAACTGGGGCTGGTCGACGCCGAAAGCATGACTTTCGAATCGGTATCAACGTACGGCCACCATAAACGCAACAACCTGTCTGCCGATCGTCAGCGAGACGCGGCGGCGTCCGCAGCCAACAGTCGTTCGAACCGAGAAAAAAACACGTCATCCTCGCTTGGGCTCTCCGGCGCTCCCGCTGGTGCCGGCCCCGCGGGGCCCAAGAGATCCTCGAGCTTTGCACGTTTTACGGTTTTCTTGGACGACCCAAGCTGGCCCTTGATCGCGGAAAACTGCTTTAAGGCGGCGTCGATTTTTCGTTCGCGATAAGCAACGAGTCCCTCGTAAAAACCGATCTGGCCGAGATATTCCGCCTGTTCTGTTCCCGTCGCAAGCTCTCCAACTTCCGTCCGGTACTGCTTAAACGGTTCCTGCTGACGCAATTCCGCGGGGTCTCCGTGTATGGCGCGAAGTCGAACGATCAATAACCAATCGTCCCTCAAGACTCGCTCCATCACGACGCGAAAACCGGGATCTTCGTCGAATGCAACATCTTGCGTGCGGCTGTCTTCGAGGCTGAATGGCTCGGGGGAACCGCTCTTCGGATCCATCGGATGACCTCCCCAAATCGTGAATTCCTGCCAGGTGCCCGGCTGGCCCGCCATCAAATCGTTGAAGCCTCCGCCGGCTAAGAAAAGCACTTTTTGTGATTCAATGTCGGAAGTCGGACCACGCTCGGCCGCCATTGCGTCCCAAATCCTGAAGAGTTCCGCACGATCCGCGGCGACGATAACCCACTCGCGTACGTTTTCGTGCATGTCATGTAGGTTCCAAGCGTTCGGCGTCCCAGTGCGCGGAGGCTGCAGTTCGCCCGGACGGTTATCGGCGTACTCTCGTTGAGTGCCCAAGCCCGCCTTCAGGAAAGCCGAGAGAATCTCCAAAGGCTTCAAATTGCCCGCCGTCTGGCGAATGAGAATGTCGGCGACTTGCTCCTGGGTGCCACGGAATTCCGCTTCCTGGCGCCCCATTTCCTTCCATTCTTCTTGACAGGCGGCACGCACAACCTTATCGAGCACCTCATAGCTTTCCGGCCAGCGGTTGAAGTGTGGTAGGGGAGGAACGGCGTCAGGATCGGCTTGTGCCCGGCACGCATACTGCCACTCTTGGTGTGACGGCAGGCGGAAGCGTCGAGCTTCCAGGCTTTCTCCTCTGGTCGAGGGGTTAGTGCGCATGGTGAGATGTCGGCAGAACTCGGCCGCCTCGTCGGCCATAACGGCAAACAAAGGAAATTCCCGCCCTGATGTGAAAGCGGCCAGCAACTCCGGCTTACCCGTGTTCTTTGCGACACGAGCCTGTACCGCAGCGAATGTCTCAGGCCGCACGACTTTCCGAAATTGTTCGATCGTGACCTCGGTTTCCGAAATGTGGAACGGGCGCATCTCGACGACGCCGCTCAATACCGTCGCCAACGGGTTCGTGTTTCCGGACGGTGCGTGGTCCTTCGGAGCAGCGTCTTTGTCCACAAGCTGCGGTTTGCCAGGCCGAATTTTGCCCGCGGGGCAGTAGTGGAACACGACGGCGACGCGAGCGCCGGTCTCTTCGATGGCAACCTCGAACGGGTCGCCTGGCGCCGGAGCCGCAAGAGCCACGCCCGCGACGGCGCAGCTCCACAGGCCCACTACGCAAGGCGACATGAAACCAGAATGCAATGTCATGACATCTGTCTCTAATGGGAACTGGAACTAGCGAAATCGCCCCTCGACGATGGCCTCGAATGGATCAAGCCGGCTGGCGCGCCAGGCGGGAATCACGGCCCCTAAGACCGAGCACGCTAAAGCTCCGGCGAACACTAGGGCGATGTCGCGGGACACCAGCAGCACGGTAACCTCGGGCTTCCAGTCCAACCATTGGGGTCGCGGCTGGGGAGACCATCCCAACACGAAGGCAATAGCGTGCCCACACACGACGCTCACGAGGCCAGCCAACACACCGATGGCGCATGCGCGCAAGACGACGAGGTAAAAAACGCCGAACTGGGATACGCCCATCACTCTCAGGATCCCAATCGTGCCGCGTTTGCGATCGGTCGATTCTTGGAGCACACTGACGACCGTCACCACGCCGAAAAGGAATACCCCGGCACCAACCACCCACACCAGGATTTGAAGCGATTGGTCCTGCGAGTGGATCTCAGCGATGCGTCCGCCTTCGGAAAGCACGGCAAAGCCGCGGCTCGACAAATCGGCGGCCACCCCCGGCACGTCGTCAATCGTCCGAGCGTAAAGCCTCGCCTTGTCGTAGATGGGAGGCTCCGGAACGGGGACGAACATCTGCAGTTGACCATCAAACTGAGCACGACCCGAGTGATACGCGTCAAGATACGCGAGCAGCGTGGCGGGTACGACTACGAGGGGTGGTTTGGCCAGTTCGACCGGTGCTCCATCGGAGTCGATTCCTGTGGCATCCGCGCTGGCGACGTCGCATGCCACGGGCGGAGGGCGCGTCAACTGGAGCTCGATGATTTGTCGCTCGTCGACGACCATTGGCACATGTTCGGACTCCGCCGTCGAAATTGGCCGCAGTGGTCGCGCCGAAAATGGCTCTGCCTCGAAATCGAAAGCCAGGTCGGACAACGCCAGGTGTTCCCGAAGCCAGGTGTGCCCCGGAAGTGACAAACCCACGACCAAGCACTCTTGGTCCGCGACCGTTTGAACAAGAGGGGCGTTCCAGGCGACCACGACATCGTCGGCCTGCGTCAACTCCGCCAACTCGGATGGCGCCAGCGTCAGCCGACTGCGCGGATCTTGTCGTGACATCGGCGAATAGACGGCGTACAGGCGTAGTTCGTCGACGCTGTCCGGCTTGAGCAACCGTTTCCAGACCTCCCACTCGTCGTCGGGCAACGAGGTAATCGTGAGGCCGCGTTCGGCGAGCACGGCGCGGTCGTCGTCAGTCATGTCGCCCTGACGCTCACAAGCGACGAGGTAGCTCGCATACCCGTCTCGCACGGGGGCCGCAAGCGCCGGCCAACGAAACTCGGCGACGCGGTAGCCGCGCACGTACTGTTCGATCAGGTCGATCAAGCTCGAATCGGCGTATCCAACTTCGCCCTCCTGGTCGCCACCCAGGAGCAGTCCCTTTAGACGGACCTCGATTGAGGCGGAGTCGCCGCCACCGCCCCGCGCGCGCTTTACCGTCAACACGAGTTTGTCGCCTCGGTGTACCCCGAGAGCACGGGCCGTTGCTTCCCGGAGCACCACTGCGAGTTCCCCCGGCAGGAGCACGTCGGCGCCGACCTGCCGCAGGACGGGGTCGTCGCTTCGCGTCGCGTAAAGTGTGACCGTCCGTCGGGTGGTATCTGAGTCTTTTCCCATCGGCCGAGGGGCCGCGAGCTCGACGAGCCGTTGGGTATCAGGAATGATCAGTTCCACCCCGGGGATTCCCTCCAGGCTGCGGATCGATGCTGCATCCATCAGTTCGCCGCCCTGCGCGGACCAAAACAACACCTGCCGGCCGGTGGGACTGGTAAGCAACGCCTTACGCAGCTCGGTGACGTGCCCCTCCTTCAAACCCAGTAGCAATAGAATCGGCAGGCAAATTCCAGCGACGATGATCACGTGGTGCTGGGTAGTCGCGCGGAGTCGCACCAGGTCGAGCAATGCCAGAGCATGATAGTAGAACCAGCGGATCATGGAGGAAGCTCGCAAAGTGTCGGCTGCCCATCGACCCCGGTGCGGCCGCGCGTGTACCGCGCCGGCGGCTTGTGGATGATTTCCACCACCTCACCCGCGGGTCGGTCCTTGCACGGCGCCATGCGGATGATCATGTCAGCGAATTCGTCGGCGAGATCCTCATCGTGCGTGATCATGACGACGGCGCCATGCTGGCCGTCTTCACGCTGCAACTTCCGCAGTTGTTCAAGCGCCCCGCGCGCCAACTCGCGGTTCAGAGCGGCAGTCGGCTCATCAACAAAGACGAGCGTGGGCCGGTGGGCAATTGCGCGTGCCAGCGCAACGCGCTGGTACTCGCCGCCGGAAAGCTTATTGATGCGCGAGGCGGCAACCCGTGTGTCGACACGGGACTTCCAGGGATCCTGGGGTGCATTCATGTTTTTCGCGTTACTCGCACTTGACAGCCCGAAGGCGTCGAGCAACTCGTCAACCCGAGCACAACAATGGGCACCAAGCGCACCGTTAAGCCGTAATGGGGCAGCGATATTCTCGCGCACGGTGAGTGACGGCAGCAACTCCCCAGTCTGCAGCGCGAACCCAAGGTGTTGCCGCCTCAGCCCCTCGATTCGTCGCTGAGAACGCCGCCGCCAAGCGGCCTTCAGGTCGTGCTCGACGGTCCCCTGGGGGCCTCTTGTCGCAATTGAGAACCGGGTCAACCGTTCCGCGTAAGTGGGGGCACGTAACAAACCGAGGACCGTGAGTAATGTCGTCTTGCCACAGCCACTCGGCCCCAAGAGGGCCACGAAACTGCCTTCCCTGACGACGATCCGCTGGCGGACAAAAACCACGAATTCTTCGCCGCGTTCACGGTCGTACAGCCGCTGTTCGAGCCCCTCAATATCGAGCACCGCCGGCGCACCGTGTTCACGGGCTTCTTGCGTTGACTCGTCGTTCATAGTTACGGCAGCTCTGATACGTGCAGGAACGTAAACTTGTCGTTCTGAGCCACGCTCGACAGCTCGAGCCACTCAGCCTTGCCCGAGAGCAATTCGTCGGCGCGGAAAATGGCGGCCTCAAGCTTGTTCAGCCACTGTTTGAACGTATCCGAGGGCATCACCGCCAAATCGCCCGGGGTCGTCTCCAAAGCGCTGGTCCGCAACGGCAGGTCGGAAATCACATCCTTGAGCTTCACCCCCGGCGCGAACCGCTGTTGCCCGGCGCTGGTGCTAGCTGTGATTTGCTTCAAGTCATCGAGGATCTTGGACACGTCCTGGCGGTCCGCCTTCGCAGTGCGCGCTTGGAACTTTTTGTGGAGCGCGTCTAGCGTGCTGCGTAGCCGCTGCACCTCAGTCCGCGATACCAGCAGCTTCTTGTGCGCGACTTGCCGTCCTTTGTCATCCCGGATTCCGGCTGTGCCATGTAGTACGGGCAGATCCTTGAACTTGTCGGCGGCCGCGCCGACGACCGCATAGAATGTTTGAGTGATCTCGTTCGAGCGTCCCTCAAGCTGGGAAACACCCACTTCGCCGCTACGTACTCCGGCAAGCGTGGAAAACGACTGGGTAAGCATGGTGGCGATTTGAGCGGCTGCCTTCTGAATGTCGTCCGCATTGGGTGCTACGACGAGATTCAAGCCTTGCACGCCGTCGTTTTGGGACAACTCCTTGTACTGCGAGGTGGCAAGGGCCCGCTGGTGCTGCCAGAGGTGGTAAAAAAATACATTTCGCAGAATCTCCAACTTAAGTCCTGCTTCAAGCAGCCCGTTCAATTCCGCGTCTGACATTCTGACGACTTTTTCGATCGTCGCCTTGAGCTCGTCGTCGACCGTTGGGAGACTCTTCCCCATGAGTACCGCGTGGAAAGTTTTTCCTTGCCGCGCCCGTTCAGCGGTGCTCCCCGCTTGGGGATTTGCCCTGGCGATCAATTGACGGATCGACAACCCGGTAGAGCTCCACCCGAAGTCCTTGCGCGTACTTGCCAAAGAATTCCAATCGCCACCGAACTGGCTGACGGCTTGGCCTTGCGAATAGAGCTGACAGCTTGAAGCGCCGAGCAGAATCACATGCTTCGAGCTATTCTGCGTCCAGCCAGCCTCTCGCACCGCAGTATCGAGTCCGGCGATAACGTCTTCAGGCCAATCGCCTTCAATCCCGATCGGCTTCATCAATTCGACGTTCGCTTCAAATTCGCTCGGCTGCTCCGTGAGAGGGCAGGCCACCCGGCTGACGAACTGGGCCTTGCTGGTGGTATCCTGGTACTCGACGAGGCCTAAACGAACAGCACCTTGTAGCTCTTTGTTTTGCCTGATTGCGGCACTTGCCTCGCGGATCACGCCGCGTACGGAATCGCCAACGTTGACGTTGTCGAATGTATTGAGCAGGAAATCGGTCGTTTCCAGTACGAAGACGACCTCAAGTTTGTAGTCACGCAGCTCGTTTCGCTCGCGGGCCAACGTGCCTCCAGTGCCCGCGGACTGCACACTACCGGCATAGACGACAACCGGAAACGCGGCATCGTCGTCGGACGCCGCCGCCGGCGCGTCGATCACAAGTGCGAAGCGCCGCTTACCATCCGGTACCGTCTTGAGTTCGGCTTTTGCCTCGCCTTCGAGATCGACGGCAAAAAAGCGACCCGGTACCGGCTGCAATGGCTCCAAAATGAACCGAGTGTTCCAACTGGTGACGTCAGACTGTTTGATCCAACCGAGTGATTGGCCGTCCGACGTGCCCACGCGGACGTAATCGTTGGCGCCCGCGGCGCCCTCATCGCTGAGCCTGAAGAAAATTGCAAACGGTTCGATCGGCTCGCCGGGCTTTCCGGGGGCCTGAGCGAGGCTCGCCTTGCCGCTGATGACCACAATCTTCTCGTAAAGGCTGGTCTCCCTTCCGTCGATCTTGGCCCTCACCAACAAGTCCTCGCCGGCGTCGATGGCGGAAACGAGCCAGCCGACAATAACGCAGAAGGTCAAAGCAACCCACAACCCACGTCGCAATAGTCCATTCGTGTGCATGCTTTTTTCCTTGGGTACCCCTTGGTTTTAGGTCGACCCACATCTCGTCACTTTTGCGCCAAGGCCGAGCGCGCCCTGGCGGCAGCAGCCTTTGCCCGAGCCAGCACGCGCTGCTCAGGGCTCGTCGCCAACCCCAAGGCCCTGCTGAACGCCGCCAACGCCTGCGCGTGCTCGCCGCGTAGTTCGTGAACGGCGCCGCGCGTAAGTTGGTGTTGGTATTCGGATAGGAGGCCGACCGCGGCAGCACCGTCGAGCTCGGCCAGCAATTCACCGAAACCGGCGTCTCGGTTCTCCCGTTTGAGGCGGTCGAGTTGGGTCTCGGCGTACGCCTGCCAAAGCGGTTGTGACTCCGGATGTCGTCGGATACCTTGCCTAAGTTCGTCAACGGCCCCGTCGATGTCACCTCGAAGGCGTAACCCCGCGGCGAGTGACAGGGAATGTTCCGGCGCCTCCAACCGCTCGCCCAACTGGCGGTTGAGGGCGACCAGGTGCGGGTATCGTTCCGTGAGCCGCAACGATTTCAGCAATTCGCCGGTGCGCCGCTGAGCGGAGAGGGCCTGTTGCGACAAGCCCTTCAATCGCCGCGTGTCGGCGAGGTCGAGCACGTCGAGGCGCGCATCAAGGGCCAGTGCCAACGCATATCCCGTAAGCGGCGACTGCACCTTTGATACGGCGCGCGAAACATGCAACTGATCGATCGCAGCCACGTCCGCCAAGGGCGCGTCGGGGAGCAGCGAACGCAGTAGATCCAGTAACGCGCTTTCTGATCGTCCCGCAGCGACCTCTGCCAGGGCACGGAACGCCTGCAGCGAGTCACGAAGCGAAACTTGCGCGTCGAAGCCGTCGGCCTGGGCAAGCAACTTCGGGGCGTCGGTCAACGCCCCGTCTTCGCCGCCGCCCGAAGTCGAGACGGCGTCCAAGGCACGCGCCATTTGGTTGCCGGCCGCGCCGGGCTCGCCAAATTCAAGCGTAAACGCGGCTTCGACAAAGCGCGTCATCATCTCGCGACGGCCGCGCTCTTCGCGAGCCAGTTGGTTTCCGGCCTCGCTGGGCCGGCGTGATAACGCCGTCAATAAGGGCGACCCCAACGATTTGACGTCGGACCGGGCAAATGGCAGCCTAGCGGCTTCGTCAAACGCCGCCGAAAACGCCAATAGCGGCTCGTCTCGGTAATCGGGCAAAACGGCCACCGCCAGATGGCCCTGAGCAAGACGACCAGCGATCAGCGCTTCGCGAAGTTGGATCGCCTTCGCCCCATCCTGCTCACGCGCCAATTGGGCTTCGAGCGCGGCGGAGGCGTCGCGCGCCAAGCGGTATGCCTCCGTGAGAACGGATTGATCGAGTCGCGCGTCCAACAATGAGGAACATGCCAAGGCCAGGGCCAAGTGCGCGTCGACCTCGGCAGCAGCGGAAGCATCGGCACGTGTTTTCTCGCGTGACTCCCTCAAGGCCGCGATCTCGCTTTGAATGCGGGCGGCCAATTGCTCACGCTCCGCACCGGCTAGTGCAGGAGCGTTGAGGGCGTTAGTAACTTCATCGAGCGCGATTTTGGCACGAGCGAGGGCGGCGCGAACGCCGTTCTCCCGCAAAAGGCCGGCACGGAATGCACTATCAAGTTCCGCAAGAAGACTTGCCGCCGCAACGCGGCCTCGGCGTCCGTGTTCGGCGCGGGCCAACCAGATGGCTGCAGCGTCATGACGTTCAAGTCCGCCTTGGAGTAACTCCCAGGCGGCACGCGGCCGGCCCTGGGCGGTGAGCCGATCCGCGGCGGCGAGAAACGTGGTTGGATCTCGTAACCGCTCCGCGGCGGTGCGGACTCGATCCGCGAGCCCACCGTCCGGTTTGCCTCCGGCTGCGGCCCCAGCCAAGAGTTCCGCCGCGCGCGCGAAGTGCGACCGCGCTTCGGTGAAGTCCAACTCCGCCTCGCGTCGCGCGTCGACATTGACGGGCTGCGCCGTCAACTTCAATCGGCCGAGATCTTCTTGGGCCAAACCCAGCGCATAATGGGCCAAGGCGCTTGAGGGATCGTTGCCGGCGGCTGACTCCGGGAGTTCCACGGCCGGTGCGTCACCGAGGGCCGATTGAGCCCATGCTTGGGCCCGTTTCAAGAGGCCCGTATCGGTTGGACCATCGGGGCCGTCGCCGTCGCTCGGCATCTGCTGGCGGTGCGCGGCGAGATCACGATCAACCAGGGATTGAAGCGTTTTCAGCAAAGCGACGGTGTCAGCTGCGAAAGGCTCCGGTGGAGCGCCGGCCGGCGCAAATGCCGCGTTCGCTTCGAGTGCCGGCTCGTCGGTGAAAAGGTGCGCGTCCCCACGCTGCTTGACGATGTCCACGATTTTCGCCAGGCTTGCCAAGGCGACCTGAGTGGAAGCTTGCGCTGGCCCCTCGTCGTTCTCGAGCGCATGCAAGTTGAACAGCGCCAGTTCACGGGTCGCGTCACGATACGCTCCGACAATTTCACGCAGTTGCTCGAGCCGCCGCCGCTCCTCCGAGCGAGCCACGTCCCGCCTCGCGTCCATACTCGCCTTTCGGACGCGCGCCGCGTCGAGACGCATCGCCAGTGCAGGAGTAGCCGAGAGACGCCCCTCCACCGACGGATCGGCGTCGATGGTCGCTTCGATACGTGCCAACAATTCGCTCCCTTCTTCGAACGCGTCGGCGGCAACCGACCAAAGCCCCAATGCAGGGGTCTCCGTAGCCAACTCGGCGAACAGCAGCAGCCAGGTAGCCAACCGCACCTGACTTTCAAGGCTTGCTTCGGAGGAGAACTGCACGCGGGCATCGCCGACGAAGCGCGCCACTTCACCCAGATCCACCGAGTCCGCCGCGTCGTCGGCGAGGACGGCGGTCGGGAAAACGAATTGGCCCCACTGTTGCAGGACCGACTTGAGGTTCGTGGGAGGCCCGGCAAAGATGGTGAAGAACCTGGCGTCCGCCCCGCTCAGGCAGTCCGCTTGCAGTTCACGGATACGCAGCAAAAAAGGTCGCGCGGTCTCGCGCCGCTCAGATGCCTCATGCGCCAAGCCCAGATAAAATGCCAGCATTGACGTGTGACGCGGGTCATCAGCCGGCTCGCGCAACTCGTCGGCGAGCAGCATGCTCGCCTGGGACGGGCGCCCCGCCAGCAGCAGCAGCCGCACTCGTTCCACGCAATGTGGCAACGTCGCGGCACCTACGGCAGCCGAATCCCGAGGCACCGCCCCGTCGCTCGGTGCGTCACCGCCGGTTGCGTGTGGCACAGCAGCGCCGAACGCGACAAAGGCCAATGCCGTGAGAAACGACCAACTCGGCGAAACGAAGGAATGGACGAAGTATTTCATTTCATCGCAGCTCGCTTGGCGGGTGTGGTAACCGATCCGGCCCCGTGATTATGATGGTTTCCTGGCCCTGAGGCCAACGACGCGATCCGGTGCGTCACGGCGATAAGCCTCCAACCAAAGACGCAGTTTTCCCTGCACGCGCGTCAGCGCCGTCCCGACGCGCTGATTGTCGTCAGCCGACTGTTCAAGATGGGCGCCCATCAGCGCATCGTGTTGCGCGCGACGATTCCGGTTGAGCCGTTTGTACGTTAGGGCGCGAAAATACCAATGAAGCGGCTCGGTCGGCTCCAATGAGACGGCGTTATCAAGTTCCGAAAGGGCAGTACCGAAGTCGCCTTGCCAGAACGCATGCACCCCGCGTGCATAGTGCTTCTTGCCTAGCCCAACCACCCTGGCTCGTGGCGCCCGATCCAGGTTATCCAACGCCTCGTAAAGCTTGTTGAAATAGCTGGCTTGGGTTTCGAGACTTTGCCCTGCCTCGATGCTTAACCGTGCCGCCTGGAGATAATCGCGCATCGCGGCATCATGATTGTTCACGAGTGACCAAATCTCGGCGCGCGCAAAGTACGGTTCAGGCATCGGCTGCGATTGTTTGGCATTCTCCTCGATCGAAGCCTGTACCTCGGACCAAGCCTGTTGTACTTCGGACGTTTGGAGCTGGATTAGCGAGGGGATTTCGCCAGCCAAGGCGGTCGACGCGGCAAGCAGCGACGCCAAACACACTCGCTGTAAAAACCAAATAGGCGTCTCCGCCCGTTTCTTAATGCAACGCATGTGGGCACCTAATCCGGACGTCCCAACCCCGTAGAACACCCCAGCATACCCGCAAGAATGCTGGGAACAACTCTGTTCTTCGAAAAAAAATTTCACGACGTGGACTTCGACCTGATGACGCCCGGCCAGACGTTGGCGGCGTTTATGGCCCGCTGCCTCACCGGCCTCGACGAGGTGCTGGCCCACTTTCAACCTGATTGCCTGGTGGCCCAGGGCGACACGACGACCGTGATGGCGGCGGCGCTCGCTGCGTTCTATCGTCACGTGCCGTTCGTCCACGTTGAGGCAGGTTACCTCCAGTCCCCTTGGCCTGAAGAGATGAACCGCCGCATGGCCACGTTAGCCACGACGCTTCATAGCGCGCCCACGCGATTGGCCGCCAACAACTTGAGGGCTGAGGGAGTCGCGGCTGAGTCAATCCACGTGACAGGCAATACGGTTATTGATGCGCTACTTGCCACCGTCGAGCGCGAACGGGCCAACACCGAGCACTGGCAATCGGCCTACTCGTTCCTTGGAAATCGTCGGATGGTGCTTATCACGGGCCATGGTCGGGAGAGTTTTGGTGAAGGCTTCCAGAGGATATGTCAAGCAATCCGATGTCTCGCTGACCAGCACTGCGACGTCGAGTTCCTTTACCCGGTTCACCTCAATCCGCAGGTGTCGGAGCCGGTGCGCAACTGCCTGGGTGGTCACAAGAACATTCAGCTTTCGCCGCCCGTCTCATATCCGGAGTTCATCTGGTTGATGGATCGTTCCACCCTGATTCTGACTGATTCCGGCGGCGTGCAGGAAGAGGTATCTTCGCTCGGCAAGCCCGTGCTGGCGAGGGGCGACATGACGGAGCGGCCCGAGGCGATCGAGGCAGGTGTGGCCGAATTGGTGGGGACGTCGATCGAGAAGATCGTGCGAAGCGTCAACGCGCTCCTGACCGATCCGACCGAGTGTGCCCGCAGGCGCGCCTTGAACAACCCCTACGGCGATGGCCATGCGGCGGAGCGGATCGTCGATCTCATCGTGGGTCGGTTTGGCCGTTGATCATCGTTAACGCTCTCTAAATCCAACCCGGCTTGCCAATCCGTCGAATCTCGAAGCCAGCGGCTCGATCGACGCGCCGGTGCAGATCAAGGCGGGAAAGATCGACCTCGACGCCAGCGGGAAGGGAGCCGCCGCAGCTGATTGACGCCGAAAGCATGGTCTTCGAATCGGTCGCCGAGGATCAAGCCTCTCAGCGGCAGGCGGTCGACCTGGTGGCGGCTTATTTGCGCACGGTTCCAGCCGATGAGCCCAAGCCGTTGGCCGTCGAAGTCTCGGTTGAGGCGCCGCTCGTCGATCCGACGACGGGCGAGGACCTGGGCATCCCGATGCTCGGCATCATGGATCTGGTTCTCGACGAGGAGGCCGGCCCGCTAATCGCCGACTTCAAGACGGCGGCCCGGAGCAGCGAGCCGCTGGAGATCAGCCACGAGGTCCAGCTCTCGTGCTACGCGTACCTGTTTCGGCGTGCGTCGCCGATCCAGGAGGTGGGCCTAGAGATCCGCAGCCTGGTGAAGACCAAGGCGCCCAAGGTTCATTTTCACCCGGCGCGAAACGAGCGGCACTTCGGGCGCTGTTCGCCGTGATCAGGGCCTATCTGGACGACCTGGACTCGGGGCGATTCGTGTTTCGGCTGGGCATGGGTTGCATGTGGTGCGACTTCCGCGAAACGCACTGCCGGTCGTGGGCCGGCTAATTGCGGGCCCGACCACATTTTCGTGAGGAGGAAAACCAAATGGGAGCCAAGCAGAAGCTTAACAGTTTTCACACGCTCAGCGTGCTCGTCTTCGCCGCCCTGTTCGGCGGGATGACCGAATCCTGGGCCGTGTTCCTGATCGTGGCCGCCGTGCTTTGGGTGGCGGCCGTGAGCAGCGGGGACATCCGGAGGTGAGGGGACGCTGGCCCGCCTGTGCCGTGCCCCAGATGGGGCGGGGCACGGCGGGGACCGGTTGGCTGGCGATGGCTTTCTTTTGGGTGTCGGATCGCCGCCAAGCTAGCCAAGTTGGCGTCGCGTGTGCTGAGGTATTCTCCAAATTCGATACGCGTGTCGAATTTGAACGTGATGGGTCATAATGCTCGGCAGTGTCAGTGGCGGAGGAGGAGGATGATACCACTTACTGACACGGGGCGCAGCCGGTTCGCAAAGCCAAACGTAGCGAGACTAGCCTGCGGCCGGGCTTGGCGAGGGGCAGGTGATCGGTGAGGGCGGTGATATCGCTATGAGGGCCAATGTTCGGCGAAAGACGCTTGGCGGGACATGGCGTTACTCCCGAACAAGGCAGAAACTTGCGACCGACAAAACCCACAACGCTATGGAGCAGCGATTTTTTCCGCCTTTGCGTTTGGTTGCCGACCGAGCGAACCGAGGCTGCGTTAGGGTTCTCGGCTCTCTAGTTCCTTCAAAAGCGGCGCCACGTCGGCGCCCTTGCCAGCGGCTTGCTCGAATAGCCGCCGGGCCTCTTGATCGTCTCCTTTGGGATCGGCCAAAAGGAATGCGCCGATGACGACTGGCGTGTGCTTATCGGCCTTGTCGAGCAATCGCTTGGCCAAAATCACCGCCAGTGTCGTGGGAATGTCGTACAGCGGGTACTTGCGGTTCCGTCCCTGCACGCGGATGACGAGCGTGTCAGCGCGACCTTCGACGATGCTTCCCACGACGCCATTGACCGTGAACTCCTCGCCGACTTCCAACTTGGGCAAGGTTTCGCTGACAGCCTTCCAGAAAACCTCGATGTACTCTTCCAATCGCTGTACGCGAGCCACTTCGGCGCCCAAATCGGGTGTGACCGCGTCGAGCGTCGCCAGGTCAAGCTGCCCCTTGGCCGTTTCGAGATCGCGCTTGCCAAGTGCGGCGCGTGCCGCCGTCAACGCCCTTTTCACGGCCGCAACTTGCTTAGGCGTCGCGTCGGGCGACGGGGCGTGGACGTCAGGTTCCCGCGTGGACAGTACAGCGGCCGGTTCGGGGGTCAGATGGCGATAATAGGCTTCAAGCATGTAGATCGACATACACGTGACGTAGAGCCTGCCGCCTTGGCCGAGGCTGGCCCAGCGGTCGGGAGAGCGACCCAGCGGGTCCCAACTTCCTATTTCCTGCCCGTTCTTTTCCTGGTGCTCGCTCAGCATGGTTGCGAAGGCCGCGTTCCATGCGGCCCAGTATTTCCCCTCCATCCGTCGCATCGCCTGCGTGCCGTAGTACCAATAGTAGACGTCGCGGTCTCCCGATTGTGGAAGGTGTTTGAGCAAGACCTCGGCGCCTTCGACAAGCCGAGGATCGTCTGACTTCCAGCCAAGGAGTTGGCGACAAGAAATTGCAGCAGCGGTCATCGACACAGTAGACTCCATGCCCGCCTGGTAGCCGTAGCGGCTGCCGTCGGAAGTTGCGTCGTCGAGATACTTACTCACTTTTCCCAGGGAATCGTTCGGGACTTCGAGGCCGGCGTCGCGAGCGCTCTGTAGCGCGGTCACCATCCAGCCAGTGACGGACGTGTCGCTGTCGGTCCGTGGGCTGTACCGCCAACCGCCCAATTTGGGGTCTTGGGACTCGACGCAAAACTTCACGGCTAACTCGGCCGGTTTTCGCAAGGTCCTATCGCCCGTCATGCCGTACAACTCGCAAATCGCCATCGTGCATTGCGCGTGGGTGTAAAGCCAATTGTGGGGCCGCCCAGCGTTTTGGTTGAAGAAATTGCCGTCCTTTTGTTGAAACGCGAGCAAGGCTTTCTTGCCCCGCTCCACGGTTTTTTGGAACTGGCCAGATTTGTGCGTGCTGCCATGTCCCTGAAAAGCCAACAGGGCCATGGCCGTTGCCGATTCGGGAATGTCGCGAGGTTCGAGCGAGGGTGACGAATATGGCCCTTTGAGACTCCAGGAACCGTCTTTCTGCTGCTGTTTTGCGAGCCATTGAAGGCCACGTTGTACCGTATCTTCGGTCGTGACATTGCCTCCGTGACGACGAAGCAATTCCTCCTTCGACGGGGAGAGTCGCCCCGCAAAAGGCTTTGCCACCTCGATTGCAGTTTCCGGCCCTGTCACCTCGATCGCAGTTTCCGGCTCTGCCGCCCCGACCGCAATTTCAGGCCCTGTTAATGCATCGGGCCCGTGTCGCAGGAACGGTCGCACCGAATTAAGGTCAAACGGCTCTAACACGAATAACATTTCCGCTGCGCCCCCGGCTGGCATGTATTGTTTCGTCCCAGTAACCTCGAACACCTGCGGCAACATGATTTCTGCGTCATTCGCGAATCCAGACGTATCGACCCCTGCAATCCTGACGGTCGGCGCGTCTGACCGTTTGCGGTCAGAACTGAGTTGCCGCACAAGCATATTTTGGGGGTCGAGCACCTTCAACAATTGGAAGTTCACAGGTCCGCGCCGAGAATCAACCACCTCCCGGACGACGCCAATTTGGCCTGCCGATAGCGCGCCGAAACAGTTCAGGTAAGGGGTGCCGAAAGCCGGGTCATCAAGGCTAGAGGCCAATTCGGCATCGACCTCGCGTTCGATTTCCATTGCGTCAACGGCTGTCGCGACCGCGACCGCGTCCGCCTGCGCTGCCTTAAGCGAGCCCTTCAGCTTCGCGAGTTCGGAATTCAGTTTCTTTTCGTAAGCTGCTTTGGTAGCGGCAAACGCGGCCCGCTCCTTTGAGTTCATCTGGGCATTGGCCGTTGTTTTCTTTACCTTCACGATCTTTGCTTCCAGACGGCCGACGCGGCGCTGCAAGTCGTCGACTCTTGCTTCTGCCGTCTTTCGTGGTTTCTCTTTCTCCCGAATCTTGGCGTTAATCATCAACGCTCGAATTCCCTCGACTTGTTTTGCGCGAGCAAGAATGTACAGCTTGACCTTGGGCGGCACTTCAGGGGAAGGTGGGTCGATTTTGATGTCGATTGGGGCGCGCGGGGCATTTCCAACTATGGCGAGTGGCGGTGACTGGGGCTGGGCCGCCGGCCTGACGTCCAGGGTTTTGGTGACCACCTCGGACGGATTGCCGGCGCGGCTGTTTGCACGGAGGTACACAGTCAACCGACCTTCCTTTAGATTGGGTATCGTTATGTGGTCACCTGATACCGGCTGCCAAGTCTCGTTCAAATCGGTTCGGTACTCAATCGTGATTTGGTCGTTTTGACGGCCATCGACGTCCACAATCATCGTGACTGAGGCGCCGGCTTCAGGTATCTCAGGATCGACATCGATGATTATCACCGTTGGTGTCGGCTTTGGCGGCACCGGCTTGTCGCTCCGTGCGTTGGAGCGTGTAGGATCAAACGGCGGTGATGACGTCGGCGGCATTGCGTTTCCGGTGTGACCGCCCAGATCAACTCCGGTAGTCCCTCGTTGAGGTTTGTTGGCAAGATATCCAGTCCGACGAAAGCCTTCGCCGTGCCGTGCATAGAGTGCAACGAGGACGAGGACGATAACGATCACCGTGGCAATACCAAGAACGAAACGCCTAGAACTGGCGGATCGGCCCCCGAGCCGGCGTGCGTAGCTTCCACTCGCGCGTGAGGCAGGTACTGCCTTCGTCGAGACTAGCGAAGGCAGTGCAGCCGGCATTGGCACAAGGGGCGTGGTGGCGGCAGAATGCATCGATGTAGGAGACACTCCGATCGAAGGCGAATGGGCAGAGGGCACCGGCGACAGTGGGGGGGGCGGTGGCGCCACCGGTCCAGTTCGCCGTTCAGGTCCACCCACGGGCGACAACTTGGAGTGAAGTTGCTCATCGTACGCCCTCTTCTTCTCGCGGTTCAGCAAACACACCTTTGCGGTGGCCAATTCATTGAGAATTCGCTGGGTCAGATCGGCGTATTCGGAGATGGCCAGTGTCCGAACATACGCGATTCTCTGGTCCGCGGCATGAGAGATGGTTTCGATATCCTGCTCAAACAACGGCACGCCCAACAGCCGGTAATGGTTGGGCGGCTGTTCTTCGGGTGGGATGCCCAGCCACTTGCGATAGGGATCGAATGATTCTGGCATGATCGAGCCTATTTGTCGCGCTGTCGCGGCAGCATCCCCACTTCGGCGACGACACGGAAGCCGATGTTGTAATAGCGGCCCCCGGGCCCACAATGGCCACGGTAGGCGGAACGATTGTCGTCGGCGCCGAAGTCCCAACTACCGCCGCGAAGCAAACGGAGGCCGGTGGTGGTTGGGCCCTGAGGATCGTCGGTGGGGGACCAACGGTAGTAATCGTCATCGTACCAATCGGCGCACCATTCCCAGGCGTTGCCCGTCATGTCGTTGAGCCCGAACGCATTGGCCTGGTATTGGCCGACCGGCGCTGTAAACACGTAGCCGTCTTTTGCCTTGTTCGGCCCATCGGCCAGGTTGCCGATTTTCACCAACTCTTCCGGATCGTCGCCACTGTAGAAACGCGTTGTCGTGCCTGCGCGACAGGTGTATTCCCACTCAGCCTCGGTCGGCAGCCGGTACGTCTTCCCCTCCTCCTCTGCGAGCCACTGACAAAACGCCGTCGCGTCATGGAAGCTCACGTTGAGCACCGGGTGGTCGTCCGTCTGGTCGAAGCCAAGGTCGCGCCACGTGAATTCTGGCTTGTTCAGGAACTTACTTTCCGTCTCGCTCCAGCTCCAGCCCCCTTCACCGTCTTTCTCCGCGTACGTCTGGTAATTGTTGGCCTCGACGAACCTAGCGAACTGGGCCTTCGTCACCTCGTGGATGCCAATATACAACGGCTTTGTGATCCGCACATTGTGAGCAATCTCGTTTGCTTGGCGGCCTGCTTCCGAGACGGATGAGCCCATGATGAACTCTCCAGGCGGAATTAGGACCAGCTTCATCCCGATAGAATTCGTTTCGACGACCTGACGCCCAAGGTACTTGGCCCAATCTTCCTGGTGTTTCCTCGCTTGCTCGGCGGAGAACGGGGCCACAGCCAACGGCGGCGGGTTGACTCCAGCCGTTCTGCCGATGTCGTTTGGGTGGGTTGACGAGCTGCCCACGGCGGTTGGTGGAGACCTGGGGCTCTCCGTAGCGATCGTCCTCGCCACCCGAATCCCGTAGAAGCTGCTGTGGTTAATCGGGGGGAGGGCGCGGCGATACGCGGAGCGGCAATTGGCGGCGTAGCTGTAGAATGCACCACCGCGAAGCACACGCTCGGATTCGGTAGGTGATCCCGTCGTATCGGTGGCTTCCCCGCTGGCGTATTCGCCATGCAAATCCCAGCACCACTCCCAGACGTTGCCGAACAGGTCGTACAGCCCGAAAGGGTTGGCGGATAATGCCGCTACCCGATGTGTTCGGCCACCCGCGTTAGAGTTGAACCAGGCGTGATGGGCCAGATCCCGCTCGTTGTCGCCGAAGGACCACCGGGTGGTGGTCCCCGCACGGCATGCGTATTCCCACTCGGCCTCCGTAGGCAAACGATACCCGGTACCTCCCAGTAGACTGACCGTCTCGCCTTGCTGCAGATAATAGGGCGACAGATGCTCTTTCGCGCTCAATTTGTTGCAGAAATCGACGGCCTCGAACCAATTCACCCCTTCCACAGGGTGCTGGCTGGCCGTCCGGCCTTCTTGGATTTTGCCAGCGGATTTGTTCGAGGGATTGGTTCCTAACACGGCTTGGTGTTCTTTCTGGGTCACCTCATGGACGCCTATGAAGTACGGCTTCGTGATCCGTACAAGGTGTTGGAGCTCATCCTTTTGTCGACGCGACTCTGTCGGCGGTGAGCCCATTGGGAATTCGCCAGGCGGGATCAGAATCAGCTTCATCCCGAATGAATTCGTTTCGACGACCTGTCGGCCGAGGTAATTCGCCCACGTCTCTTGGTATGCCCTGGCTTGCCGAGTGTCAAACGGGGAAATCGCCAGCGGCGGAATCTCGCCTGGCGCCGCGACAGGGGCAGGCGGCGATTGCGGTGACTTTAGGTCGGCGACAACTCGAAAACCAAAATCCCAAACGCGGCCCATCGGGTCGTGCGAGTCGCGGAAGGCGGATCGAGCCGCTTGCACGTCGCTGAAGGGCGAGCCATCACGAACTATGCGGGATGTACCGACCATCGGCCCCGGTGGATCGTCGCGTGGCGACAGGGAATAGTAGTCATTTACGTACCAGTCTTGGCACCATTCTCGCGCGTTACCATGCGTGTCGTTAAGCCCGAACCCGTTTGCATCGTACGATCCAACGACTGTCGTGCGGCCGAGGGACGGGCCTTTGACATCCGTTTCGTACGGTGAGATCCCTTGAACGTTCGCCGCCTGGCCATTGAGCATACCGCCGAAATGGAACGGCGTTGTTGTGCCAGCGCGGCAGGCGTACTCCCACTCCGCCTCAGTTGGGAGCCGATAGACTCTCCCCGCCGACTGCTCCACGGCCAATGCCGACAGCTTGCGGCAGAACGCGTCGGCGTCCTTCCAACTGACCGACTCGACAGGAAGCCGCTCCGTATCCAGGGTGGTTACGGCCTCAGCTCTACCTCCGGATTGCGAAAACATGCTTGGATTTTCGCCCATTACCTGCTCGTACTCCCCCTGCGTGACCTCGTAGGCGCCCATATAGAACGGCTTCGTGATCCGCACAAGGTGTTCGAGTTCCTCCTCTCCATGTCCCTCCTCCGATGGCGGTGACCCCATTTCGAATTCCCCCGGCGGGATCAAGACGAGTTTCATGCCGATGGAGTTCGTCTCGACGACCTGTCGGCCAAGGTATTTCGCCCAAGCTTTCTGGTGCCGCCGAGCTTGGTCGGCAGAAAATGGCGCCTGCGCGATCGCTGGTTTGGATTCTGCCTTCGACGTTGAAGATTTTTCCCGTTGTCGGTTGGCTATGGTCTTGCCGGGCGTTGCTCCCGTATCGCTGTTCCGCCACGCAATCCACGCAACAAGTCCAATCGTCATGCCCGTGGCGACGGCCGCGACACCCCGCCGCAGGATAGTGGATTTCGCACGCAGCCGTCGCGCGTACTTAGCACCCGCTCGCAAGGCAGGAATCGCATCCACCGGCTGAATCATGGCCGCTGGTGGTGGCGTGTGGAGCGAAGGCGGCGGGCGTAAAGTCGGGATACGCACTGACACAATGGGGGGCGGTGGGATCGAGGCCGTAGCAGAAGGCGGCGGAACTGGCGGTGGTTCGGTGGGTGGCCTCGCGTGCTTCTTCGCCGTCGCCAACTCCGCCTCCTGAGGGATGCTCGGTGGTGCCAGTTCGACGTGCAGTCGTTCGTCGTAGGCCGCCTTCTTCTCGCGGTTCAGCAAACAGACTTTGGCTGCGGCCAGTTCGTTCAGAACACGCTGCGACACGTCAGCGAAGTCACCCAGAGCAAGCGTGCGGACGTAGGCGATCCGCTGATCCGCAGCGTGCGAGATGGCCTCAGCATCGTCTTCGAACAATGGCACACCCAACAGCCGATAATGATTCGGCGGCTGTTCCTCGGGCGGGATGGCCAGCCACTTGCGATATGGGTCAAACGAGCCGGTCACTGCGCGCCTCCATCTGACGCGTGCTCGGATTCCCGCGGACCATCAGTTTTCGCCACGATTCGCTCTTCCGCTGCGCCATCTGCCGGATCTCGGCGATTTCGCGCTCGGCTCCCGGTGGTATGTATCCGGTTTGCACACACTCTCGCCCCAACGCAAGGTGGGCAAAACGGGCCTTCGTCTCAAGCAATTGCACGGTCGAACGAGCCTGACCACAAACGCTGCCAATGCAGGTTGAAAGGTGTCATGGACCTAGAGCATCGATAATCCGGTTGCCCTGGCTGGTCGCAACTTCAACAAAAAAGGAGCGCCGAACCAGGCCGCTCGCCGAAGCCCCGCCAAGGGCCAGTAGAGAACAGCACTGGCCGACGCCACTTGACTTTAACCGTTGCATCTTTCGGGAGCGCGGCTAGCACTGCTTCTCTACTTTCATGGGCCTTGCGGCTCAGATTGGCGGTATTCGGCGAAGCAAGACTAACCTTTTCGCGTCGTTCAAATTGTCGTTTGTGGCCCTTGCGGGGGCCGTTTCTTGGTTCTCATGGTGATGGTCTATCGTGCCGGCCGGGCACCTACCCAGCGACGACATAGAATCTACCGGAGGTACCCCCCGGAAGCAAACTTCCGCCGGAAAAATTAGGGGACGCCCCTAGGTCGAGCCCCGGGCGGCGAGATCGGCGATTTGCGGGTGGTTCAAACTGGGTAACAAGGCGGCCCGGCAAGGCACGGATGAGCTAGAGGCATCGAAACGACGGCGCACGCAGCCGGCCGACCGATGGGGCTGTTGAGCGGCGAGCGGCCAGCTTTCAGGTTTCGTTGACTACGCGATGGGGATCATGGATCACGACCGCGATTAGTCGATAGCCGTCGTCGCAACCCGAAAGCCAATGCTATAGTCACTGTACATCGGGAGTGCGGCCTGGCGGTGCGCACAGCGACACTTGAAAGCGTCGAAGATGAACGCACCGCCGCGAATCACGTGTTCTGTTCCGGCGTTCGGTCCGACTGGGTCATTCACCGAATCAGCACGATACACACTGTGCCAATCCCAGCACAAATCCCAAACGTTCCCGTGCATATCGAAGAGCCCCCAAGGGTTGGGAAGCCTAGTCTCGGCCGGCCACGTCGTGTTACTTGCATTCGCGACGAACGAGGCGTATTGCGGCAACTCTGCTTCGTCATTCCCGTACCAGAACGAGTCCAAACTCCCCGCGCGGCAGGCGTACTCCCATTCGGCTTCGGTGGGCAGCCGGTAACCGTCGCCCACAAAATCACAGCGCCAGATTTCGCACTCGTCCTCCAGATTTCCGTAATCTTTGATCCTCTGCTTCTCGCCCGTTCGCTCGAAGCAAGGTCGCCGACTTTCCCGTGCGCTCAGCCAGTTGCAAAACAGGACCGCGTCGAACCAGCTCACCTGTTGCACGGGGCAATTCATTGTGGGACCATATTGTTTGTTTGCACCTTGCCAATCTTGGGGTTTCTCGGCGATTGGGTACTCGGCGTCGTCGATGAATTGCTGGAATTGCTCGACCGTGATCTCGCGGTCGCCTAGGTAAAACGCCCGCGTCAGTGTAACTTCATGAGCTGGTTTCTCGCTATCGACTGCGCCTTCTCCCGCCGTACCCATAGTGAACTTGCCCGGCGGGATCAGGACGAGCTTCATGCCAATGGAGTTTGTCTCGACGACCTGACGCTGAAGGTACTTTGCCCAAACTTCCTGGCGTTTCCTCGCCTGTACGGCAGAAAATGGGGCAATCGCTAGCGGCGGCGTTTTGGCCTTTTCCTCGATCACGTCGCGGCGGATTGGCGATCTGCCTGTCGTGGTTGGCGGATCTCCTGCGATCTCTCCGGAAACGGTCCTCGCCACCCGAAATCCGTAGTCGAAACCGCGGTCGGGCAGGTCATCATTGCGGTTTGCAGATCCACAACGAGTGGTTGGGGTACCAGTCGCCCCGCCACGAAGCGCGTGATTCGACCCGATGTTAGGCCCCTCCGGATCGATTATGGGATGTGCGCCGTACGCGCTGCACCAGTCCCAGCACCACTCCCATACATTTCCGTAAATGTCGAACAGGCCCCAAGCGTTGGGCGGCTTCGCTCCGGCAGGCCATGTCCTATCTGTGGAGACCCAAGCATATTGGGGTAATAGATTCTCATTGTCCCCGAACCAGAACGTACTGGTGGTCCCTGCACGGCTGGCGTACTCCCACTCAGCCTCCGTTGGAAGCCGGTAACCATCCGCTGTGAAATCGCATCGCCACATGTCCCACACACGTTCTCGGCCGCCAATGTCGTCGATCATGTCGTTGATCGTCTGTTTCTCGCCGGTCCGCGAGTAACACCTTCGACGACCATCACGAGCACTTAACCAGTTACAAAAAAGCACCGCATCAAACCAAGTCACACCATACGCGGGGCAATCAGCCGTGGGACTGTGTCGAAGGTCCGATTGCCATCCTTGCGGTCGTTCCGTTGCCGGATAACCCGAGTCCTCAATGAACCGCTTGAACTGACTAACCGTCACCTCGCGGTCGTCAAGGTAAAACGCGTGGGTCAGCGTTACCTCGTGGGCCGGCTTCGCGCGGTCCAGATAGTCGCCACTCATTCCGCCTGCCGCGCCCATCATGAACTTGCCCGGCGGGATCAAGGCGAGCTTCATGCCAATGGAGTTCGTCTCGACGACCTGACGCTGAAGGTACATTGCCCAAGCTTCCTGGTGCCGCTTGGCTTGGTCGGCGGAAAATGGCGCCCGTGCGATCGCTGGCGCTGGTTCGCCGGCGATGGTCTCGCCGTGTTTCGCTCGCATATCGCTGTTCCGCCACGCAATCCAGGCAATAAGCCCAATGATCATGCCCGTGGCGAAGGCCGCGACGCCCCACCGCAGGGAAATGAATTTCGCACACAGCCGTCGCACGTAAACCGCACTCGCTCGTGAGGAAGGAATCTCATCGTCCTGCTGGACCTTGGTCGCTGCTGGCGGCGGCGCGTGGAGCGAAGGCGGTGTCCGGGGAGCGGTGATAAGTGTTTTCGAAGAGGGCGGATGCACGATAGGTGGTGGGATCGAGGCCATAGCAGAGGACAACAGAACGGCCGGCGGTTCGATGGGAACTCGCACCTGCGCCTTCTCCACTATCTGGGGAAAGCTCTGCGGTGGGGTCAATTCGACGCGCAGTCGCTCGTCGTAGGCCACCTTCTTCTCGCGGTTCAACAAGCAGACCTTAGCGGCGGCCAATTCGTTCAGAATGCGTTGCGACAGATCGGAGAAATCACCGAGTGCAAGTGTGCGGACGTACGCGATCCGCTGGTCCGCGGCGTGGGAGATGGTTTCGGCATCGTTCTCGAACGCATCCAGCCCGAGGAGCTGGTAGTGGTTCAAGGGACGCTTTGCCGCGCGGACCCCCAGCCACTTGCGGTACGGATCAAACGCCTCGTCCATGGATGCCTTGCGGAATTGGCTGCGGAAACGGTGGCCGGCGAGGCTTGATTTTCGGCGGGCGGCCGCGGTGCGTCAAGCGAGGCTGGATGCTCGGACCATGCCCGCATGCTTGCAGCCGGGCGACTGACGACCGAGTTCGAGACGGAGGTGATCCCAGAAACTATCGCGAAGCCAGCTTTATCCGCCATGTTTCCAGATCCGCCAGATCGCGGTTGCTGCCGTGTTGGATCTCGACCGCGGCTGATTGACGTACCGAGGGAACGCGAGCACAAACGCTGACCGTGCCATTGGCTGCGTAAGCGTACTCGACTTCGACCGGCGTGCCGGCGGGCAAGCCGGGCGGAAGGTCGCGGACCACACACTGGCCGAGCGCTATGCAGTAATCCGGCCGCTGGCTTTCTCCCTCAACCACCGCCACCTTGACCGAGCGCTGATTCGGCGTCGCCGTCTGGAATTGTTTCAGCTTGCGGCAAGGCAACGGTGTGTTCTTGGGAATGAGAACCGCGTTCACCTTTTGCCCGGTCTTCTGGTCGATACCCACCACACCCAAGCTGTGCGAATTGACGTTGATCAGATTGAATTTTGGCCGGTCGGCCGCGCCCTCTTTGGACTCTTCGCCCATCAACATGGCGGCGTAGAGTGCCGCGCCGTGCGCCACCACTTCATCGGCCGATTGGGACCGATCCGGCTCGTGCCCGGACAGCCGTGTGAGCATCTGGCCGACCATCGGCATCCGCGTCGCACCGCCAACCAGGAGTACACGGTTGATCTGCTGCCAATCGAGCCCAGCTTGCTTTACCACCTGCGCCGACGTGCTCTGCGTGCGTTCCAAAATGTCGCGAGTCAGCTCCTCGAATTCGGTCCGCGTAACTTCGACGCGCATTCGGACGCCGGCGTGGAACATGACCACCGTGGTCTTCTGTCGTTCCGAGAGTGCGTGCTTTGCCTCCTGGGCGTCGAGCCGGAGCTGGGCCGCGTCGCGAGCGTCACTGCGTGGGTCAATGCCATGCGACCCAAGGAAACTCTTGGCCAGATGGTCGACCAACCGCTCGTCGAAGTCTTTGCCGCCGAGTTGCACGTCACCGTCGGTGGCCAGAGTGCGGAACAAGCGGCCCTGGATTTCGAGGATCGTGACGTCGAACGTGCCACCCCCTAGATCGTAGACTAGTACGCGATCAACGTCTGCCGCTGGCGCTCGTGAGCCGCGGAGCGTGGCTTGGTAGTAGCCGAAGGCGACCGCGGCGGCGGTCGGCTCGTTGATAATGTCGAGCACATCCAGACCGGCCAACTTGCCCGCCTCTTGCGTAGCCTTTCGTCGCGTTTGGTCGAAAAAGGCGGGAACGGTGATTACCACACGCCGCACTGGCCCCAATCGTCGCTCGGCGTCCTGTTTCAGCCGTTCAAGCAAGAAGCCGTTGAGAACTTCGGGCGGAACCTCGTGTCCGCCAACCTGGCGACGGAAGTGCGACCGGCCCATGTCACGTTTGAAACAATCGGCATAGGCGTCTGGTTCGAGCACCGAACCCTTGACGGCCTCTTTGCCAACGATTACTTGCCCGTCTTCGAAGGCCACGGCGCTGGGCGTCAGCAAGTCCCCCACCTGGTTCGGCACGGTCGTCGGCCGCCCGTTGGCATCGACGTAGGCCACTACTGAGTAGGTCGTGCCAAGGTCGATGCCGACCGGAAACTGGGTTTCGGCGGACTGAAGTAGATTCGGTGTGTTTTGGGGCATGGCGGTTGTTGCGGTGCTGTCTCCTCGACCCCAACGTCACGGTGTCTTCGGTTCTGTTTCACCCACTGCTTTCACAGGAGGTAGGGTTGGCGGCACCCACAAGGTCTCGTCGCGCTGTTCCAACCAGGCGCGAATCAACAGCGGGTCGACCACCGGAACGTAGTGCAGGTTCAATTCGCCTTCAGCCTGTTCGGCAGCCGGCGCCGCCGATTCGGCGAATACGCCCACGACTCGCCCTGCTTCGTTAAACACGGGCGCGCCATAGACTTTCGCAGCCATCGTCATCCGCACGTGCAATAGCCGTGGGCCACCGGGTGACGGCGGCAGCGACGTGATCACGAACAACTTGCCGCGCACCATCTCCGGCGCGTAGCTCTGAAAACGATTGAGTGGCTCTGCGTCGTGGGCAATGCCGAGGCATGCCAGGGGTTGTCCACGATCAAGATCATCCAGGTCCTGGGCCGTTGCGAGTGCCGCTGTGTGCAGGTATTTCGTGGCTATGGTCACGACGCCGAGATCAGCATAAATCTGCAAGTCCGGCTGGCCCGCCGCACGCTCGAAACCCGCGTGTACCCGCTGGTCGACAATTTCAATCTTGGCCCCGTTCTTTTGATTCATCGCCCAGAGTTTCCACTCACTTCGCCGAAGTTGAGCAAGTTCGACCACCACCGTGGCGCTGGTCAAAAGCGTTTGGTCGCCGATCGCGGCCGCGGTGGCAAAGGGCCATTGCGTCTGGCTCTTGGGTTCCTCGACCGCTAGTAAGAACGTCGCGTCGCGCAACTCGTCATGCGCGATGTCCCAAGGATCACGCGCCGGCATCTCAGGAGACGTGAGGGCAGAGTCCTCGTCGTCATCCGTTTCCGTCGGGTCAGGGGCAGCCGTTTTCGGTGCGTGCGTGCGTTCGTCCTTATTTCCGTCGCCACGAGGCTCTTGCGGCTCGTGTGCTTTCTCAGCTGCGCTGTCCTTCCGTCTGCCGATGCCCTTCGAGGCGTCGGGCACGACGGCGACTTTCCAGGATCGGCTCGCAATTAGCAGCCCCAGCCCACCAATGGCGCAGACGGTCAGAGCCAGGGCCCAACGGCTTGTGGTCAATTTTCGAAGTGTGCTGGCCTCCGATGGCAGGTCCCAGCCATGCGCGGGACTCGTTTTCGGGTCCGTCTGCACGCCTGGGGTTGCCGGTGCCGAAAGGCGAGCGAGCAAGTTGAACGAAAAACCAGGCCCTTCCGGCGAAAGCCGAACAACGTCGCCTGACCGCAAGCGAGCTTTCACCTGTACTACCCGGTCGTTGACCAGCAATTCACCTCGCCCCACGTTTTTTAGGCTCCAACCGTCGTCGTCGAGCCGGAACAGGGCTTCGCGCCCCTGCGCGGCCGCATCGAGTTGGGGGTCAAAGAACACCTCACATCCGCGTTCGCCACCGGCACGAAACTCGGTGACGTCGAATTCAAGCCGCTGACCCTGCCGCGCGCCAGAGAGGATGCTGATGCCGACTGCCATGATTTAACGCGGAAGGACAGAGGATGAAGGCCATGAACGATGAGCGGCAAACTGGCAATGCCCAATTTCAATTGACGAACTACGCCTAACGGAGCGCGCCGCCAAGTGAGCCGTATTCCGCGACACTTTCGTAGATAGCCCGCAACGCGAAGAACAGCTTACGGTACGTTCCTTCATCACCTGGCTCCGGCGGTGCGAACTGCAAACCGTAGCGTGTAAGATGGTTCACGAGATCGACAGCGCTATCGCCGACAAACCTGTAACTGCCGTCGAACACGCGCGCGTCGTTGGTCTCTATTAGCCGATACACCGAGGCTGCTAGCGATTGCAAAAAGTGCTTGCTCGCCAAGTAGACGCCGAAATCGCGGTACGACTTGGCTTGTTTCGTCGGCCGATAAGCCGCGTTGAAGGCGTCGCAGAGCTGGTCGGTGGCAAGCATCAGATGCTCTTCAGCTTCGCGATCGAGCGACCCGTTGGCCCGGATCTGCTGTACCGCCCGGTCACGCGCACGTTCGAACTGCCCCCGCATCTCGTCGAACTCCTTTCGCCGCAGTACGCGAGGCCAATGGGTGTCTTGCACGTCGGCTGTGTCGGCACGGAAGACCAGCATCTCGCCACCTCGCCGCCCTCCGTCGGTAAGCCGCAAGTGGTGGGCGTCGCCCGTTTCCAGTTTCTGATCGATCGGCGAATCGGCCAGCGACTCCGCGCCAGGTAGCAACTGGTAGGCCGAAGTAAGACCAGCCAATTCTCGCAACAGCCAGTTTAGTTCATCCGTGACGTCGCCTTTGAGCACCAGATCGGTACTCTCTTCGATCCGACGTTTGACTTGTCTTCGCCGAAATTGTTCCTTGTCCAGAAACGGTGGGTTCATCCTCAGGCGGTAGGCACGGTTAAGTTCCTTTCGCTCGAAGTAGGTCGCGACCCAGATCAGCGAGCTATTTTGGGTTTGTAGGGCGGCGGTCGCTCGGGAAAACGACTTGTCCACCAGGTAATCGCCAAGGGATGTCAGGTAGGCGGCGTTCGCGCGAATGCGCCCAGAAGTGCCCGCCGCACCGTATTCCTCCGGCAATCGCACTTGGGCCTCGACCAGCGTGGCGGTAAATTCCCACCCGGCAATCGCCATGACGAGAGCAATAACGAACTGATGCTTGTCGCGCATCAGGATCCTCCTGCGTGGAAATGTTGGGGGGTTCATTATCCAAGGAGCGAAGGGCAAAAGTCAATCTCCCATCCGTCAGTTTTTCGACGGTCGGATCTCCGCCTTGCATCGCGCCCAGCCAGCGGTGAGAATTAGAACCACGTCTCGTCGTTGCCAACGTCTACCACGTCATGGGTTGTGCAAATGCAGGATGTGTTCGATCCCTACCGCAAGTGGTTGGGAATCCGTGCGACAGAGCGGCCCCTCAACCACTATCAGCTACTTGGGTTGGAGCCGTTCGAGGACGACACCGAAACCATCTCGAACGCGGCCGACCAGCGAATCGCATTCGTTCGCACGCTTTCGCTCAGTGACTACGCTGATCTAACCCAACGGGTGCTGAATGAACTGGCGGCAGCCAAGGTCTGCCTTTTGAGCCGCGACCTAAAGGGGGCCTACGACCGGCTACTTCGCGCTCGCGTGGAAACAATGAAGTCGGTCGCGGTTCCGCCGCCGCCACCGCCAATCCTTCCCGTGTTGCAGGTTCGCGTGCCCGCGTCGCTGCCGCCGGTTGTAGCCGCCGCGAATACGCCGTCAACCACACCTTTTGTCCCCGCTCCGCCCAATCTGTCGATGGGGAGGCGATGGCGGTTGACAGCGTCCCTGCGTCGCAATGCTCTAGTAGTACGTGCAGCGGTCGTGATGCTTGGCTTCGTATTGGTTTTGGCGCAAATATGGTGGCGGCAACGCGACTTCGGCACAGCAACATTGCCCACCCAAATGAACAACGGTGATGGCATCACGCCTTCTACGTTGCCCGAGGTTGGCAACGAACGTCCTCGGCGGGTCGTTGGAGGAAACAGTAACCAGCCGATCGGTCCACAAGGCGAACCCGCGCGGCCGAAAGAAACGGAGCCCAACCCGGGTTCAAGCGAGAGTGTGTCGGTCGAAAATCCGGCGACCGGAACAATCAATGTCGATTTGCTCGCCCGAATCGACCCAGCCAAGGATTTCGTGCGGGGAATCTGCTCGCGAGTCGGGGATTCGCTGGACGCAAGCGGAGAGGTATTTCGAGCCAACTTTCGGTTCGTCCTTCCGAATGCGTACATGCTTGAAATCGTGGTGACACCCCTCGATGACGATGAGGTAAATAGCCTGGCCGCATACCTCTATTCGGGCGAAACCGAATTCATTGCGGTTTTGAGCAAGGACAACACGTGCCTGATCCCTGTCGATGGTGAGGACCCCAGGGCGCAAGGGCGGGCCAAGAAGGGCGCTGTTTTCAAGAACGGTCGCCCGAACACGATCGTCTACACTGTTTGGGATGACCGGCTCGACGTAAAGGTTGACGGTGAAACCGCTTTGGAGTGGAACGATTTCAGTCGACTAAAGCGACGAGATCGGGACCAACTCTTTGCGCTCGAAGGTGCGGGTGGCTCATTTCGCTTTGAACGGATTACAGTCCAGCCGCTTGTGGCTCGTTCGCGGGTCACGCCACCAATCGCCATTGTGCCATTTTCCGCCGAAAATGCGAATCAACACCAGGAGGCTTGGGCTAAGTACCTCAACACGGATGTGGTCACAGAAAACAAAATCGGCATGAAACTGGTTCTGATCCCGCCCGGCAAGTTTATGATGGGCACGGCCAATGGGGGCGGGGGCAACGAGAAGCCGGCCCATGAGGTAACGCTGAACAAACCGTTTTATTTGGGTGAAGGTGAGGTGACGGTCGAGCAGTATGGGCGTTTCATCGACGACGCGGCCTATCCGCCGGGGGAGAAACCCGAGCAATGGCCCGGAGCAATCAGTCCCATGCCTGATTGCCCCGTGAACAACGTGAACTGGTTTGACGCAATCCTGTTTTGCAACTGGCTGAGCGCTAAGGAGGGCTGCAAACCTGCATACGAGCGCACGGGCGAGAAGATGGAGATCGACAACACGGTGCGGGACGTTTGGCGTTGCGATTTTGCGTCTGATGGCTACCGCCTGCCGAGTGAGGCCGAATGGGAGTATGCCTGCCGTGCGGGAAGCTCCGACATGTTTTGCTTTGGCAATGATGAAGCTGAGCTACCACGATACGGCTCGTTCGCTGGTAACGCGAATCGCAGGATATGGCCAGCCGGAACCAGGCTGGCCAACGCCTGGGGACTGTTCGACATGCACGGAAATGTTTGGGAATGGTGTTGGGATTGGCACGGTGAGTATGGTGCCGGGTCGGTCGGGCCTGTCGCAGGATCTTGCCGTGTGCTTCGCGGAGGCGCTTTCGACAACCACGCGTCCGACTGTCGGTCCGCATTCCGCGGCGAAGGCTGCCAACCCGTGTTCCGCTTCGGTGTCTTCGGGTTTCGGGTGTTGGCGGCGCACACGAACGTACCGACGCCGCCGTCCTCCGAGGTTCCGTCCGATCAAAATGATCCGATCGCTATGGAGTACCGGCTCCTTGCCGACGCAGTTGCGTGGTATCGCGCCGAAAGCAATGCCATTGACAGTGCGGGCGGCCACAACGGCACCCTTCAAGGAGGTGCCTCGTATACCCTTGGCAGCGTCAATCGGTCGTTCCAACTCGACGGTGCGAGTGGCTACGTACAGGTGCCTGATAATCCAGTGTGGGACTTCGGCAGCAACGAATTGACGATTGATGTCTGGATAAACTTCACTTCCATCCGTAACGGGTCCTTGCCCGCCATCGTTGCCCAGGATGAGGGCGGAGGGGGAACGAATAAATGGATCTACGGCTATGACGGGACCAGCTTCTTTTTGCACATCAATGATCCGGTCAATGGCGCGATCTGGCTCCGTTCTGCTCCGTTCGCGCTGAACATGAATCAGTGGTACAATGTGGCGCTTTCCAGGAACGGAACCACCTTCACGTTTTTCGCAAACGGCGTGGCTATCGGCGCCGACACCAGTTCCCGCGATTTCCCTGCCGTCTCTGCTCCGCTGGCAATCGGGTTTAGCGAGGGGTTGGAATACCTGCACGGCCTGATCGACGACGCGGTCTTGTTTGATCGAGCATTGAGCGAAAGCGAGATTGAGACGATTTATCGCGGCGCATCAAATGGTAAAGTTATGCCTGTGCCACCTTTACGACGGCCGAAAGAACAGTAAGCCCGGCTTGCGCGCTACGTCAAAGCTGGAACGGTCGACGCGCTGGCGTTGGTTAACCCGGCGCGTGACTTGATAATGGGCATTCCGTTTCCTCATTTTGAATCTCACTGACATCGCCCAATCATGCTAGATGGCTTTGATCCTTATCGTAAGTGGCTGGGCATTCGAGCGCTCGAACGACCACTCAACCACTATCAGCTCCTGGGATTGGAGCTGT